>ENA-ORTY01004840-ORTY01004840.1-human-gut-metagenome-genome-assembly--contig:-NODE-4840-length-10258-cov-21.912771_pt1 | contig 10258 bp, 10 predicted proteins | sample MGYA00241917_ERZ509198 | MGnify/ENA primary metagenome ERZ509198 (study PRJEB26280, sample SAMEA2338857) | human gut metagenome | biome: human gut; feature: human-associated habitat; material: faeces...
CGGAACTTGAAAACCGTGGATTGTTAGAACGGATACCTCGCTATCATATCCAAGGCGGACGCCGCAGCTCGCTGTACAAGATAAAGGGAGAGATAACAAAGGCAGGAGGTGGTGTGGATGTTTGATTGGATCTCAGACGCTATTGACTGGATAAGCGACGGTATCTCATCGCTTTGGGACAACACAGTTGGTGCTGCCGCCGATGCGATAAGCGACGCTATTTGGGATATTATGTTTGAATGGATATTCAATAAGGTGTATGGTCTGATAGCGGAATTATTCACATTTATTAACGAAACTGCAACGGATATTTTTGCTTTGTCCTGGGTACAGGTGTTTGTCGGTCTGTTTGGCAGTTTTGCGTGGATGCTTTTTGTCTGTGGGCTTGTTGTAGTTGTGTTCGATACGGCTGTCGCTTATGAATCGGGGCAGGCTAACATCAAGAACACCTGCATAAATGTACTGAAAGGCTTTATGGCGGCAAGTCTTGTGACAGTCGTTCCCCAAAGGCTTTATTCGTTCTGCGTCAATATGCATGGTACGTTTGCATCTGAACTACTTGGAAACTTCATATCCGGAACAAGCAACACGATGGCGGACACCGGACTTGCTGTCATATTTGCCCTTGCCTCAGATATTTCGCTGTTCAGTCTATTTTTTATGATCTTATTCGGTTACTGCACGGTGAAAGTTGTGTTTGCAAACATCAAGCGAGGCGGCATAATGCTTTGCCAGATAGCTGTCGGGAGCTTGTATATGTTCGGAGTTCCGAGGGGCTACACAGACGGATTTTACAGCTGGTGCAAGCAGGTCATAGCAACCTGCCTGACGGCTTTCTTGCAGACAACGATCTTGTATATCGGACTTCTGACTTACACTCAGCACCCATTGCTTGCGGTAGGGATATGTCTGTCGGCTAACGAAGTGCCGAGGATAGCTCAGATGTACGGGCTTGATACCAGCGTTAGAGTCAATATGATGAGTGTTAGTCATACTGTTTCTATGGGGGCTAAGGCGGTGAATATGATCAAGGGAAAAGCTTGATTTTACGTTAAACGTATGATATAATGACATTATTATTTCAAAACAAAAAGTGGTGTACGCTATGTTATTTGTTCAGCAAATTGAAATTGAATACAGAAAAAACGTCAGGTATGCAAATTTTGCACAAGCAAGAAATGCCATAAAGTTCTATCCTGTAAGAATCAATCCTGATGAAATACAACAAAATGTATTGTTTCATTCTGCTTTTTTTTATCAGGATACTAACGGGATGCACAATAGAGGTACAAAAAGTCGGCAGTTTACAGAAAGTCAGCTGTATGATGGAAAATTCAATCGTTCTCCCTTTGGTAAAAAGATAGGGGTGAAACCGATCGGTGATAATCAGTACGAAGTTCATTTTTATGGAGGATTTGATAAAACTGCTTTTGTTTTGAGAAAAGATCAATATGGACGGATTGTTTTTAATGAAAGAAACACCTATTATGACACGGGTGAGTGGTACTATCAGTTTTTCGTTTTCAACATTGTCTGTTGTGAAAAAGATAATTTCAAAGAAAAAATCTTCTTCAATAAGAATCCGGACTATGAATTTAATGGTATGAAATATTTAAGATACTGCTAATACAGTCAAGCTAAAGTTTGGCTGTATTTTTATACCCCAAAGGAGGTTTGATAAAAATGAAAACCTACATCTACCCCGAAAACCTGAGAGCAAACGTAAAGCTGTGGTTCTGGAGCGTTCGGGATTTTATCATAATCTGCGGCGGAATAATTCTGTCGGTTGTGATTCTGGTGAACTTCTGGAACGTCCTGCCCTTTGCTGCGACCGCCTGCTTTGCGTTTCTCTCTCTTCGGGTCGACGAAACTGCAATTATGGACTATATTTTTAATGCTGTGAGGTTTTTTCTGACTTCACAGCAATTGTATTTATGGAGGAAAATTTAAATGACAAAGAACAAAAACGGCGTTCAGGGCTTGATAGGTCTTGAACGCTTTACTCGTTTCGGCGTAAAAACCGACAAAGCCGAGCTTGCGTTTTTCAGCGTAGAACCTACCAATATTTCTGTTCTGTCGGCAGCCAATATCGACGTAAAAATACATCATCTTATGATGTTATTGAGTACCATACCAGACCTAGAAATACTGGCATTGGACTCCTGCGAGTGTTTTGACAGCAATAAAAATCATCTCAGGAAAAGGCTTGAAAAAGAGCAGAACGAGGCGGTCAGAAAACTGCTGCAAGCGGACTATGATTTTCTTGATGAGATACAAATTGAGATGTCCACGGCAAGGCAGTTTTTGTTTGCTGTGCGTTTCAGACGTGAAAAGGACGAGCAGATCTTTAACACCATCAACCGAGTGGATAAAGCGATTTCCGAACACGGATTTGCAGCTCGGCGGATGAGCAAATCTGATATCAAGCGTATGCTGGCTTTGTACTTCGGAACAAGTCTTTCCGGAGATGATATCCCCGATATTGAGGGAGAGAATGAATTTGATCTGGAAAAACAGGAGGTGACTGTTAATGAGAAGTAGAATGCAAAAGAAAAAAGAACTGTCAGAAGAACAGCTTGAGATAGTGGAAGCAAAGGACTTTTTTGACCGCATTTCACCGGGCATTATACGCTTTTACACAGATCACTACATCTGCGGAAACAGTTTCAGATGCGTCTGGGCTGTGACTGAGTATCCGCCGAGCACAGAAGAAACTGCTATTCTTGCTCACCTTGCGGACAGAAACGGCGTTACGCTGAGGATATATGACAGACTTGTTACCGCCGCAGAACAGCGAAAGATCGTGCAGCAGGCAATGAGGAAAAATCATATGATGACGACTGTAAATGATGTGAACGAGAGCATAAAGGCTCAGGATAACATAAATGATGTGGTGGAGCTGATAAGCGAACTACGCAGAAACAAAGAACCTTTACTGCACACAGCTGTTTTTATTGAGCTAAAAGCAAGCTCTGAGGACAAGCTGAAAGAACTGCAGGCTGATATTCAAATGGAACTGACACGTTCCAAAATATCCGTTGACCGTTTGCTTTTGCGTCAGAAAGAGGGGTTCTTGTCTGTTCATCCTGCGGGCAATAACGTGTTTGCAAGTCAGTTTGAACGTGTTCTTCCTGCAAGTTCTGTGGCTGATCTTTATCCTCTGAATTACTCAGGAAAGACCGACAAAAACGGATTCTATATCGGCAGAGATAAGTACGGCAGCAATGTGCTTGTGGACTTCGACAGACGTACCGAGGACAAGACAAACAGCAATATTCTCATTCTCGGCAACAGCGGTCAGGGTAAGTCGTACTTGATGAAGCTTTTGCTGTGCAATCAGCGTGAGGCAGGCAAATCTATCCTCTGTTTAGACCCGGAAGCCGAGTACCATGACCTTTGTTCAAATCTCGGCGGCACCTACATTGACATGATGTCGGGTGAGTATATGATCAATCCTCTTGAACCGAAAGCATGGGGTGACGGCGACAGAGCGGATTCCGATTCGCCCGAAGCGTTCCGCAAGGTCACCCGACTTAGTCAGCACATCAGCTATCTCAAGGATTTTTTCAGAGCGTACAAGGACTTCACAGACGCAGAGATAGATACGATAGAAATTATGCTGATGAAGCTGTACGCAAGATTCGGCATAGATGATTTTACGGATTTCAGTACGCAGAAAAACGAGGATTATCCGATGATGTCCGATCTATACGATCTTGTGGAAAAGGAGTTTTACGCTTTTGATAAGTCTAAAAAGCAGCTTTACACAGAAAAAATTTTACAGAACATCTGTCTGGGGTTACACAGTATGTGTAAAGGAGCGGAAAGCAAATACTTCAATGGACACACCAACATCAAAGACAGCGAGTTTATCTGTTTCGGAGTAAAAGGTCTTATGGATACAAACAAACGGCTGAAAGATACGCTGCTGTTCAACATTCTAAGCTACATGAGCAATCAGCTTTTAGGGCGCGGAAATACTGTTGCGGCAGTCGATGAGTTATATTTATTCCTTACAAATATGACGGCAATCGAATATATTCGCAACGGTATGAAACGTGTTCGAAAAAAGGAATCGTCTTTCATATTAGCTTCGCAAAATATCGAGGACTTTCTCCTGCCTGAGATAAAGGAGTTCACAAAGCCGCTGTTTTCTATTCCTGCACATCATTTTCTGTTCAATCCCGGTAATATCTCTCCGACTGCATTTATTGATACCCTACAGTTGGAGGAATCGGAGTACAGCCTTATCAAGTATCCCGAACGAGGTACTTGCCTTTACAGGTGCGGTAATGAGAGGTATCTTTTGCAGGTCATTGCTCCTGCCTACAAGGCGGCACTGTTTGGTTCGGCGGGAGGAAGGTGATGTAATGTCGGCGACAGTTGCGGCGGCTCTTAAAAAGGCAGCCGTATATATTCTTGGCGATAAAAAAAAGCGAGGCAAGCTTGTGACTGTGGTGCTTAGTGCTGCGGTGGGTATGCTCCTTTTGCTGTGTGCTCCTGCAGTGATGCTTTCTTCTCTTGGGGAGGTCGGCGAGGAAGCTCAAGTGCCTGAACTCCACATTAATGCCAATGATTTTTACAGTTCTCTTGACAGTGAAAGCAGGCAAAGGCTCGATGATATCCGATCAGCAGGTAATGACATTGCCAACGCTATGGACGAAAAGGGTGTCAAGGTTCAGACCATAAAGGCTCAGCTGATATATATGTCTTACTTTGAAGATGTTCAGAATTTTAATGCTGAGTCATACGCAAATTTGTTCGCTGTTGCTCCAAATGACAGTGATTTAATTGCGGCGATAAACTCGACTTACGGCTTGGAGATAGACTATGACGAATTTATGCGAACCTACACTTGGGTGATGAACAGCACCATAAATGCGTTTATGTTTACTGATACAGGCACGAAAAATTGTGCTGATCTTGCGGCTTGGGCTGATAATGCTTACATCTCAGGCTGGGGATATATGAACGGTTTTATTGGTGAAAGGAATGAAACTGACAGAATACGTTATGCGGATAACGCAGGGCTTGTGCTGGGGTATTTAAACTACGATCCTATGGAAAAGGTGTTTAATTCTGCTTACAGCACATTGGTTTATACCGAACAAGGCGGTATAGATACTATGCCTGAAGTTGTCGGGATAGGGGTGTTTGACGGAAGTCAGCACGGAATTTATATTGGGAACGGAGAGGTGATTTTCTCCTCTGCCGATTGCGGTTATGTCACAAAAGAGCCTGTTTCAAATGGCAGCTGGACAAGCTGGTGCACCTATGAGGGGATAGAATATCCTCAGGAGGTGGAGGACGCTATTGAAAGTTTGAGCGGTGAAAGTTCATCAGAATAACAGATTGGAGGTTGATAGAATGAAAAGATCAGTTACGGTAAATGTAAACGAAGAAAAGCTCTCGGCTATTGAAATGTACCTTGAGCAGAAAAGTACAACTCTTGCAGCAGAGCTTGACAAGTACATTGAACAGCTTTACAGCAAAGTAGTGCCGCAGAATGTGAGGGACTATATTGAGATGACCTCAGCTAAAAGACCTGCGGTAAAACACAGAAATGCTCAGACTTACAGAGATGGAAGTAAGTCTGAGCAGTAACTCGCCACGATTCGCAGTGTGTCGCCCTGTGTGGAGAGGTTCGGCTATCGGTGGGATATGTTTACCCTAAAGAAGTTTGGACGAACGTGGGGCATTTGTCGGCGAGTTTGGGGAGTATGAGAATGAGAAATTCAGGGGTGAGGAATGGAGAGCGGAGAGGTGGGGATGGTTTGCAGGTTAAAATTTTGGCGTCAAAGCCGCCAAAATGCTCACAACGGACGAGCAAAGCTCGCCGTATTTGCGAGAGTTTTGAGAGATCTGAAAAATGGAGTCAGAAAGCGAGGGGTGAGTTTTTTATGGCGTCAAAGAATAGAAAATCATCAGAAAAAAGCGAACGTTCAGGCATTTGTGATGATGTCAAGGTGAAATTTCCGCTTTATGTTTTCCCTGAGACGATGCAGAAGATCGATATGCTTTATGAGGCTGACAACTGCAAGTCAAAGACGGAGTTTATAGAGAAGGCGATACGTTTTTACTGTGGGTATCTGCTTAACAAGGACAGCGTGGCAGCGGAATATGCCGCTACGCAGATCACTGCAATAACCGAGGGCATAGTAAAAGGCACGGAACAGAGGTTGTCCCGTGCCTTATTTAAGGTTGCTGTCGAACTTGGTGCAGTATCACATATGCTTGCGGCGGTTCATGAGATTGATGATGATACTATGATCAAGCTTCGGACTATGTGTACGGATGAGGTCAAGAGGATCAATGGTATCATTAATTTTGAAAAGGCGGTGAGGTATCAGAGAAATTGATGATAAAATTAGCTCATTGTATCTTTTAAATTGATACAATGAGCTGTTTTTCAAGTAGTGATAACTATAAATTATCAAATACTAACACAATATTCGGAGAGAAAAAATCAATGGCCAACATAAATGAACTAACCCCCAGAGAGTTTGAGGTGCTTGCAGCAAATTATGCGAGATCCATTTTTCCTGATTATAATTGGAAAATAACAAAAGCTGTTGGTGATTATAACAGAGATTTTGAGGCAGTGGTTGATGATCTGAGCAAATGGGGAGAAGCTAAACAAACTGAAGAAGATTCGACAGCTGTATCTAAAGGCAGATGGGATCCTACTTTATTATCCGCTATTCTGAAAAATGATGTAGATGAATTAATACTTGTAACAAGCGGTTGGATTTCTCTTCAATATGTAGTCAGGGCACGCCATTTGGTAGGCATCAAAAATATGATCAGTAAAATCATTTTTGTTAACGGATATCTTGTTAATGAATGGCTAAAAACACACGAAGGGGATTTTTATAATTTTGGAGTTAAAGATGTAGATCTGAATTCCAAAATTATAAAGCCTGCAAAGTTCAGTGGAATCAGCAAAAGTGATTATTGTATAATACAGGTTTTTGATATGTATAATATACTTGAACCAAAAAATGAACTTTCGTATCATGTTCCATATAATATCCTTATCACTTTTTTCTTGAAGTCAGACAGCAATGTTAGAATATCTGTACCGAATTGTTTCAATATAAACTCAGTTTCCTATGAAAATCTGTCAGATAAATCAGGAACCTCAAAAGATATAACTGCAAAAACCATTGAAATCATTGCAAAGCAAGGATATAATCAAATCACTATATCAGGTAACGGAGATCATAGTCAATATTCAGGCAACAGTGAAATTAAAGTAAAAATAAATGAAATTTCAACTTATACGTGCAGTATTACCATAAAAGAATCACCTGTTATTGATAAAAAACTAATTGAAGAAATAGTCAAAATTGAAAAAGAGCATAATGATTCTTTACACCCAAATGTTAATTCAGTAGTTAATGTTACAGGGATATCCAGAAACGATATTACTCTTATTTCAGAAAAAGATCAAAGATTTTTCTATTTTCATTTTAACGATTCTTATTGCGAGAATGCTGTTGAATTGTGTAAAATACTTGCCTTACTCATATTTGGAATTTATAACGATCAAGGTGAACAGGAAACAATTGAGGAAGCAATAAACAGTACTTTGAACTATTGTCCTACATATCTGAGCAAAATTCTTATTGGTGCTGCTGACCCTATTTATGCTGTCGATACAATAAAAGATCTTTCAATAAACTCGAAAAAATATACGATTGATAAATACAGTGTACCAGATAGATCGATTATTTTTGTTGAAATATCGAATAGTACATCTTTTGATATTTTGAAATTGCTGGAACATCAGCTTGCTTCTTTTAAGATGCAGTACAATTCTTCAATAGTCATACTAAGCAGGAAAATAGATGATAAGACAGCGGATAAGCCAGAAAATGAAAACACGAACGTGCTTGAACTGATCGATAAGTTGCAAAATAATAATGTAGACGAAAAAGATGACGTTTTAGCACAACTTCAAAAAAAAGCAAATGAGTATTATAATAAATCTGACTTTTTTAGAGCTAAGTGTTTATATGATATTATATTTCAAAACATAGACTTAAAAGATCAGAATTTATATGAAGTATTTAAATATGCAGACAGCTTAAATCATTGTGATTCCTTAATGCAGTCTAAAAAGTTCTTTACAATAGCAGCACAGGCTTCCGATAATGATGATCCGAAAAGAGAAAAGAAGATCTTAGAAGCACAAACGGAATTATTTAATCTTCGCTTTTGGAGTCTTGATGTAGATACTCTTGTAGATGATATCGACAAAATGCTGGAAAAACATTCAAAGATTCTTTTGAGCAACAATGGTGAAAGGGCTTTGTACGCATATTATAACTGCCTAAACCGCAAAATGGTGACCCAGTATCTTATTGGCGATTATGAAAATGCGGAAAAAACTTTTGATAAATATATAAAAAGCATCAATTCGGATAATTATATGAACTATAAAGCGTTTGCTTATATGGATAGTGCTAGAGGACTTTATGCCAAAGACCTTAAAAAGGCAGAATGCAGATTAAAACAATCTCATGAACTTCTTGAAAAAATACATGAAAAGGGCAATGAAAATCGCAGATATCTTGATTGTAATGTTGAACTTGCGTATGTAGATTTTATTACTGAATATGAAAAAGGTAATGAACCCGATATTCAAAATTTAGAATCAGCAGTTACTCAAGTCAGAATAAACGGTTACACAAGTATGCTGATAAAATGTAACCTGAAACTGTCAGCATGCTATCTTGCTTTGGGAAATACAGAAGTAAGCAGTAAATGTCTGAACTATGTTAAAGGCAGTTGCGATTTTAACGACAATCCAAGAGTTGAAATGCTTTATAACAACTTATTCTGTGCATTATTGTCTGTAATAAACAGCTCAAATGCGAAAAAACACGGCATCGCAAAAGATTATCGAGCAAAGCATATTATTACATTTGACACTGCTGCTAAGAAAAAGATCAATATAGAACCACGTTTGTGGTAACATTTATCTTATTTTGTGACAAGCGATCGAACAGACAGCACATTACCTGATAAATCTATTATCAAGTCATTTTTTCTTTTTTCGTATTTGAACCACAAAAGATTATTTTTTACCTGAGTATAATTATTAGTAAAATATATAATATCGGCGTCATATCTGCAAAAAGCATTTGGAAGACACCGAAAGAAATCTAACGATTTTGCTCCTGAAATATAGGTGTACGAAACCATATTATCGACCTGAATACCGCAGGCTTCCAGTATAGGCGCTGGATTAGGCAGTTTTGAGAAATTCAATACAACATAATTGCTTAATTCACTCGAGGTAAGTTGAGCGGAAATAATATTATGAAGATCCTCCTTAATATTTTTGCTCCATTTTGACCAAAAGATAGCTGATTGAGCTTCCTCATTAAGTTCATATTGATTCCTTGCCCCACCTCTAATATGATAAGCCTCAGCCTCATGAGCATACCAGCACTTTTCACCATTATATGTGAGCTTTAATGTATATTCCATACCCTCCCATGCATTGTAATATTCTGCACTGAATTTTCCCATTTTTGAAAATGAAGTCTTTTTCGTTGCGCATAGGGCAGTCGTCAGCGCTTGTCTTTCGCCGCTTTTATTTACTATTCTTGAATCAATGTGTGCATTTTCGAGAGCGTGGGCATTTGTAAATTTAGTAAAAATATGTCCTGTACTTTGTACCAAATTACTCTGCGGATATATCAATTTAGGCTGTACAGCCGAAACATCATCTCTTTTCAATACAGACAGCATTTTTTCAAGACAATCGGGTTTTAGTATTATATCGTCATTCATAAAAATCAAATAGTCACAATTGGCGCTTTGTGTAGCGATATTATTTGCAGCGCCGTAACCTTGCTTTTCTGAAAGGTCGATCTTATGAACGCAATTAAGTCCGAGGTCTTTATACTGCTCTTCACTTATGGAGTATTCTCCGCCGTCATTGATAACAATTATCTCATATTCATTTATAGTGGGATATTGTGATAAATGAAATAAAAAGTTTTCAAAAAGTGTACGGTTGCTGTTTGTTGAAATTATGATGCTTGCCTTCATTTTTTAACCTCCGATAATTTATAGTTATCCTTCAATAATCATCTCACACATAACACCATATCACGTTCTTACATAAAAGTCAATCACATTCCAAGATTTTTGTAAATTCTCACAAATTGTCGAAATTTGTCGTTTGCGAACAACTCTGATATAATATAAGGTAGGTTTAAAAGCAAATTTATTCGTAAGCATT
>ENA-ORTY01004842-ORTY01004842.1-human-gut-metagenome-genome-assembly--contig:-NODE-4842-length-10258-cov-2.473586_pt1 | contig 10258 bp, 7 predicted proteins | sample MGYA00241917_ERZ509198 | MGnify/ENA primary metagenome ERZ509198 (study PRJEB26280, sample SAMEA2338857) | human gut metagenome | biome: human gut; feature: human-associated habitat; material: faeces...
AATGACCATCTCCGTGGTCTGCCCCGGCACGGCATAGAAGTTCAACCACTCGCGGAAATCCTTGCCTTCTATCAACAGCGCCCCTTCCACGGGATGCCAAGCCCAGAAACGGAACTCGAACGTGCCGTCCTCACGGATATCCACCACGAGGGGGACGCGCTCGCCAGTGGTCGGCTCACAACGGTTATACAGCATGGTGGAATAGCCTTGGCTGCGCGAATACCCCTCGATGCGGCCACGTACGCACGCCGTATCCGCCGTGAAAAACTGCCGCTCCAACTCGGGTGTCATCACGAACGGCTCCCGTTCCTCGGGCACCTGCGGGGCCTTCCCCTCTTCGTGCACGCCGTAGATATTAAACGCCCCTTGCATATTCCCCTCGATAAAATCAAAGAAACGGGTTTTCCGGGGCATAGGCTCAAACAACACCTTGAACTCGCCTTCACCGCTTGGAGGAGTCACATAATGTTCCCCCAGCACAATGCCCTCGCCCCGCAAGGCTTTATACTTCCGATTGTCATCACCCAGAAGCCAAGCATCCTTGGACACTTGAATCCACCAGCCCGGCTTGTATCGCTCGTGGAAACTGATAATCGTAGCAGTGTCGGCAAACTCCACCTTCGTAATACGGATAGTGGAAGTGGTACTGCCCACCCAAGCCGGACGGGAGAACGTCCGCGCTTTCCGCGCTGTCGCCTCCGGGGAAGCGCAGCACAGCACGGCCAAAAGCAGCCATGCCCATAACGTTGCCTTGTGTGTTGTTTTCATTTCGGTATTCATCGTTTAAGTGTTTCCTTTTTACGTCTTTATCTTACCACGACTTTCTTCGTCACCAAGTCGCGCCCGTCGGCCGACAGCACTTGGACGATATAGAAACCGGGAGACAAGGGAGTCTCTACCACTGACGCCCCACACGGAAAGTCCGCCACGCAGACACCGGAGAGCGCAGCGACACGTACCTCTGCCGCCACGGGCGACGGCTCCACACGCAACGTGCGTCCGGACACCGACACGACAGGTACGGACGCGTCCATCGCCACTTCGCCTATCCCCGTCTCGTCCGGAAGGTTGGCCGACCCGTAACGGTTCGTATTGCCGAACTTTACCTGATAGGGCCACTGTTCGTCGTTCGCGTCGTTGTCGTCCCACACTTGCCGCCAATATTTCTTCGGGCCTCCGCTCACCACAAAGTAAAGCCGTTTGCAGTCCACCGGACAATCGAAGAATACCGTATCCTTCGGGGTGCCGTACACAGACTTTCCCATGTCGCCATACACCCGGCTGCCATCTTTAAGCAACGCTACAAAGCCATAACGCCACTCTGCGTAGGTCGCATTCTTCACGCGATAACCCTCCTGACGGTTCAGGCCTTCAAAACAAGCGGAAACCGTGGAACCGACCCTTTTGGGCAAATTCAGCCGGATGATGTTGTGCCCCGTATTCTCAGGAGCCGCAGAAGGACTGATGCGCCAATAATTGTCGGCCACCTTGAGCATGGCAGGCAAGGGACGGCTGTCCACTTTGGCTGCCCCGTACTCTTCCAAGGCCGGAATGTCCCAAGTGGCGAAACGGGCTGCACAGTCGTACATTTCGTCATTGAACTCGCTGTCCGTGATTCCCGTGAGGCGCATATAAGCCTCGACGGCATCCTCCGGGTTCCGGCTTTGGTTCCAAAGCCGCCCCATGAAGTCCATCCCGTGCTTGTAACACCAGTAATCTTGTATGAAATAGTTGTTGTAACGCGGCGATTCGTGCAGGATATGCTTGTGCACGTTTTGCAGGTAGCCGTCGAACCATTCGTTGTTGAACTGGTCGGCCGGCATGATTTTATAGGCCTGCCATTGTGCACACTGCTCCCAAAATGCACATCCCTTGCCCCCTCCGGGTTCATACATCCAGCCGTTCTGGTTGCCGTTGTCGCAATGCACTTGGTATTGGAAACAGTGACCTATCTCGTGGTAAAGCGTCTGCCAGTTGCGCGACGGGGCAGCCCAAGGCGTAAGGGTGAGCAAACCGATCAGGTCGTCCACCCCCGAACCGGAAGCTTCCCATCCTTCAGGTTCATAACGCAAGCGGATGACCATCTTATAGGTGTCGGTCTTCGACCTGCCACGACGGATGAACTTCAGCGAATCGGTATAAAAATCGAAAGCGATTTCGGCATTCCTCAGTACCTCGTCTATGTCTATCGTATGGTTGCCGCACGTAAACACGGAAGGGTTCTCACCGTATCCTTTTTCCCAAAATAGTATCCAATTCTTCGACTGGCGCGTACGCCCGATATAATAAGCATTGTCCGGGTCGTTGACATCTCCCATCAACCACTGAGCCGTATAGACTTTCTTGTCTACCGTCTGCGTAACATCCTGCAAAGCCTGTGCGGCCGAGCGGATTTGCTCCTCGGTCTGTTCCGTATTCTCCCAAACCTCCTGTGCAGCTTGGATGGCCGTCTCCATCTTTCCCCGCTTTTCCTCGTCTTCTTCATACCAGTCCTTCACTTGTCCGGCATAGCGGATCGCGTCGGCCAAAACATCATAGACGGCCGCCGAGGCCTCGATGGCCGTCACGGCTTCGTCCAAGGCGGCTTTCGCTTCCGCCATGGCTTTTTCATCCGGATTCTCCGCCGCCGAGGCTTTTTCGGCTGCTTCTATGGCTGCTTCCACCGCCTGGCGGACCGCAGACTGGATATGTTTCGCCTGCAATTCCTCACGGACATCATCGGCATAACGCGACAAATAAGCCGCATAATCTTCCGAGGTGTTCCCGCCGAGATAATACAGGCGGATGTTGTCGAGACAAATCCAGTTGCCTGTGGCGTTTTCGGCCTTGAACCCGATGGTGACTTGCCCGTCCACCACCGTAAAGTAGAGGTCTTTGTGGGCCTTCATCGTATCCACCGGCATGTCATAAATCCCGGCATACAAAGTAACGCCCGTTTGCTTCTCTCCGGCATTCACCGTGCTGTTCGCACCGTTCTGCTGGATATTGCCTACGGCAGCACGCAGGCGGTACTTCCCGTCGGGAATGCCTTCCAACGTCTGCCGGATACCGACATCCGGCACTTTGGACCCGATGTTCACCCAACGCTCCAAATAAGTAGTACCGGATTTGCCCGGAAAACTCGTATTGGTCTGCGTGAGCATCCCATCGTTTTCCCAACCGGTCGTACCGTCCTCGAAATTGGGATTCACAATGCGCAAAGTCATGGTCAGCGGATGCTCCGGCGACGCGTTTTTATATTGGTAAATCTGCGTAGCCTCCGTCAACCGTTGTGTCGAAGCCAAGATATCCGTAACTGCGGCATGCTCGTCTTCATAGACCGTCTGCGCTTCGTCTATCGCAGCTTTCAATTCTTCGGCATACACACCCGAGCCGTCGCCGTAAGCTGCCCGCGCCTCCGAAAGGGCTGTTTCCAAGTTGCCCTTATCCATCTCATCGCAGAGCAATTTCACGTAATCCACCAAAATCTTGGCATGGTTGGCCGACCCTACCCCCTCGTTGGCCGCAAAACCGATGCGTATCTTTCCGGTGGTTTGTGCCGTAAGCGTAAAAATAAGCTCGTCCGTTTTCCACGACTTCACGGGGAAATTTTTCACGTTGGAAACCGTAGCGGTTCCGTTATCCGGCAGCCAGGCCAACAGGCTGTTTCCGGCACTGGACGTACCCACGTTAATAAGCCGAAGACAAACGGTAAGTTCCTTTAGGAAGGGTCACACTTTGGGAATACACAAGCTGCATGCCCCAACCCGTAGTCAATCCGAGCGCACCGCCTTCCGAGCCTTCGTACCCTGAAGCCGGCAGCGCGGAACTGTTGTTGAACGTCACCTCCGGATTATAAGCAAACGTGCCGGCCACGGTATAAGTGGCCGTGGTTTCGTTCGTCCAACCGTAAACTTCGTTTATGACATCCCCGGAAACATTGCCCGTTTGCCGGGCATCGTAGTTGAAATTCGTATCAAAACCGTGGTTTTCCAAGAAGTAAGCGGATATATCCACTTGTGCCCAACTATGCAGACTCGACGCAAGACACAAACACATGAATAAGTTTCTTTTCATATTATTAGGTATAATGTTTAGTGCCGTAAAGGTACATATTTTAAGCTAATAGCACAAAATCTCAAAAGAAAAAGTTATATCTTAAACGGCTCTCAGGCAAATGAAAAATCGTTCTCAGGCAATTGATTTTTCGTTCGCCTGAGAATGATTTTCCGTTCTCAGGCGAATGATTTCAGACACGTAAGAAGCTGATAAACAGAAATATCAAGAAATACAAATTCTTTACAACGACACATTTCCTCTTACGCCCTTTCCTATGTGCAGGAAAACCGGACGACAAAAATATCCCTCACGTACAAATTAAAAGAGCAGGCATGAAAAAAGCCGCCCAGAGTTCCGGACGGCTTTTTCTCTTATAGCAAATTAAATTATTCGGCGCTTGCAGGTGTTTCTGTCGCAGTTTCTGCTGCCGGTGCTTCGGCCGCAGGAGCCTCTTCAGCCTTGGCCGCAGACTTCTTGGAACGACGCGTACGTGTCTTCTTCGTAGCTTGCTTAGCCATGTTCTCATCATAGTCCACCAATTCGATGAAACACATCGCTGCGTTGTCACCCTGACGGAAACCGGTCTTGATGATACGGGTATAACCACCCGGACGGTCAGCCACTTTCACAGAGATTTCCTTGAACAACTCTGTTACGGCATACTTGTTCTGCAAATAGCTGAAAACGACACGACGAGAATTAGTAGTATCGTCCTTAGACTTTGTAATCAACGGCTCCACGTATTTCTTCAAAGCCTTGGCCTTTGCAAGAGTCGTAGTGATTCTTTTGTGCATGATCAGAGAGATGGCCATATTGGCTAACATCGCTTGTCTGTGGGATGCAGTACGACTCAAATGATTGAATTTTTTATTATGTCTCATTGTTTATTAATCTTTATCTAATTTATACTTAGAAATATCAGTTCCAAACGACAGATTCAGACTCTCTAGCAAATCATCAAGCTCAGTGAGCGATTTCTTACCGAAGTTTCTGAACTTCAACAAGTCGGTCTTGTTAAACTGTACCAAGTCGCCCAACGTTTCCACATCTGCGGCTTTCAGACAGTTCAAGGCACGGACAGAAAGATCCATGTCTACCAACTTGGTCTTCAGAAGTTGACGCATGTGCAACACCTCTTCATCAAACTCTTCATTGCCCTCACCATCGGAATTCTCCAATGTAATCTTCTCGTCAGAGAACAACATGAAGTGATAAATCAGGATTTTTGCAGCCTCTTTCAGGGCGTCCTTCGGGTGAATGGAACCATCAGTAGAAATTTCAAGAACGAGTTTCTCGTAGTCAGTCTTCTGCTCTACACGATAGTTTTCAACAGCGTACTTAACATTTCTAATCGGAGTGTAAATTGAATCGATTGGAATCACATTCACATCAGTACAGAAGATACGGTTCTCATCGGCTGGAACGTACCCCCGACCTTTGTTAATGGACAACTCAATCTGCATCGTTGCTTTGGCATCTAAATGGCAAATAACTAATTCAGGGTTTAACACTTCAAATCCAGTCAGATACTTGTTAATATCTCCGGCCTTGAATTCAGTCGTATTCTCTACCGTGATACTCACTTTCTCATTCTCGAATTCTTCTACTATCTTCTTGAACCGTACTTGCTTGAGGTTCAAGATAATGTTGGTAACATCTTCTTTTACTCCGGGAACTGAAGCAAACTCGTGCTCTACCCCCGCAATACGCATGGTATTGATAGCATATCCCTCAAGGGATGAAAGAAGAATACGGCGCAAAGCATTACCAACAGTAATACCGAAACCGGGTTCCAACGGACGAAATTCGAACTTGCCGTATTTGTCATCCGCCTCCAACATTAATACTTTATCAGGTTTTTGAAATGCTAATATCGCCATTATCTTAATTATTATTTAGAGTACAACTCAACGATCAACTGCTCCTTAATGTTCTCTGGAATGTCTGCACGTTCCGGCTTGTGGAGTAACTTGCCGGACTTGGTATTCTCATCCCACTCTATCCAAGGATATTTGCTGTGGTTGAAACCTGCCAAAGCGTTGGCAATAACTTCCAAAGACTTAGATTTCTCGCGAACACCGATAATCTGACCAGGCTTAACAGCGTATGAAGGGATATTCACCACTTCACCGTCTACGATGATGTGCTTATGTCCCACCAACTGACGAGCTGCCGCACGAGTAGGAGCAATTCCCAAACGATAAACGACATTGTCCAAACGACACTCTAAGTTCTGCAAAAGAATCTCACCGGTAATACCGCTTGTACGGGCAGCCTTCTCAAACATATTACGGAACTGTTTCTCCAAAACACCGTAAGTATATTTAGCCTTCTGCTTTTTAGCTGGTGTTTTTTTCTCCTCAGACTCTTCATCATCAAAAGGTTCCCAGTTTTCACCGGAAACCTCTGTACTCGTCTCAATAATTGCGCCCGTTTTTGTATTTTTATACTTCATACTATGCCTCCTTAATTCTTGCAAACCATTCTGGCACCAGGATTCCCCATCCCAGATATACTTCTGCACGGATATAGATCTGACCATATCCTTTTAAGTCTTTTCCTGAGTTGTCCGGATCACCATACTGAATAATTTCCATAGGGATTTCCTTTGAATATCCCCATTTAACCGCTCCCTGGAAGTCTCCAATAATACCATGGTCTTTCGTTGTTCCGCTAGATACAGTTTTGTTGACGCTTGTCGGGATTCCGTTAAATGTTGCAGGTGATGCTCCAAATGCAAATTCCGGATACTGCTTGATTCCATTCGCTTTGACTTTTGCCATCGCTGATCCAAACGTCTTCGAAAGCGCGAGTCCTGTTACATCTCCTTCAGAACCATCTACTACCGCAATCGCATCTTCCAGATTTGTATCCGGTGTTGCTGACGCATAATCTACAGTTTGCGTAACTTTCGCATCAAAATGATTGTCTCCAATTACAGCAGATGCTGTTCCCGTTCTTGGGTTAATACCATGCATAGCTGCAAGGTCAAGTCCTTTCGCTACTTTCTTCGCAAATCCATCATTAAACGCTGTTAAAATATCCAACTGCTCTTCTTCTGTAGCAGTCATAAATTCATCAGAGATTCTTGCACCATATTCAAACTTAACCGGTACAATTTTAACTGGTGCGATAGCAATACCGCCTTCGGTTTTCTTTCCATTCTCTGCGACAATATCAATTTCATTGTCCATAGAAAAAATCATTTCTTTCAATCCATTGAATGGAATCGGTGTCTGACCACATAATGCAGCCAGTGCTGACTTCCCTTTTACTTTTGTAATAAGATCTTTGACCAGTGTAGGGTCAAACATTGTTCCTTTTGATGTTGCCATTGAATACAAAAAAAATTCGTCATTTGCAAGTACATAATACAAAAAATCCTTGTCCGTCATTGGATTCGGCGTAAAAACCAACACGTCATTTGAGCAACCACCATCATATTTTGCTTGCCAAATTTTTTTGAAATACGGACGAATATTCGAAACAAGAACATCTCCTTTCCTATATTCTTGTGTTAATACAATACTTGGCAAAGAACTCGCTTCTGTTATCCCTCCTTTATTCGGTAACATATTTTCAGTTGAAATATATGTAATATTATTTAACCGCTTTACCTCTGTTTTACCTTTACGATAACTACATATATCTGATAGTTTACACCTCATATCCAATCGCCCCCAATTTCTTACGAATTTCGTCCTCTAGTTGATGCGACTTTTCAAACATATCAGAAAGTTCCGATGTAAGGCGAGTCATTTTTTCCTCAAAAGGTTCACCATCGTCTTCCACTTCTTCAATTCCTACATATCTTCCCGGTGTCAGAATAAAATCCTGTTTCTCAATCTCTTGAGTGTCTGCTATTGCACAAAAGCCCTTAACTTCTTCAAGTGTTCCATTCTGAAACTGTGCAAAAGTATCTGCCAGTTTTTGAATATCCTCGTCTGTAAAATCTCGGTGCTTACGATCTACCATATGACCCATTTTACGTGCATCAACAAATAAGGTTTTTCCTTTTTGGCTCTTATTTTTACTGATAAACCAAAGAGTAACCGGAATCGTCACACTATAAAATAACTGCGTTGGTAAAGCAACGATTCCCTCTACAAGGTCATCCAAAATAATATTCTTCCTGATTTCACCTTCCCCACCTGTTTGGGATGATAATGCACCATTGGCAAGGACAAGACCAATTTTTCCATTAGGTGAAAGATGATAAATCATATGCTGTATCCATGCATAGTTTGCATTACTCGCTGGAGGGACTCCGTATTTCCAACGACCATCCGATAATAACTTCTCCTGATTCCATGGATGATAGTTAAAAGGTGGATTTGCTAAAATAAAATCCGCTTTAAGCGTAGAATGTAAATCCTTAGTGAATGTATCTGCTTGATAAGGTCCAAAATCCGCGTCAATACCTCGAATTGCCATATTCATTTTGGCCATTTTCCAAGTATCAGCATTTGCCTCTTGTCCATATACTGAAATTGCACTACGGTTTCCATTATGAGCCTCTATGAATTTTGCGCTTTGAACAAACATACCACCTGAACCGCATGCCGGGTCATAAACTCTACAATTTTCATACGGTTTAAGAATCTCAACTAAAGTTCTTACAACACTTGATGGTGTATAAAATTCTCCACCACCTGCACCTTCTTTTTCAGCAAAACGCGCAATAAAATATTCATATGTCCGCCCTAATAAATCCTCATCTATTCCCGTTTTAGACATATCAATACTATTAGTAAAAATATCTACAACATCACCAAGCACCTGCTTGTCCAAATCCGGATTTGCATAATTTTTAGGAAGAACATTTTTTAGTTTTTTATTATCTGCCTCTATAGCTTTCATAGCATTATCCAACACTATACCAATCTCTGGAGTATGTGCCGCATCTGCAATTGTGTTCCATCTTGCCTCTTCTGGAACGAAAAAGACATTTTCCATTGTATAGGCATCTATATCATCTTCAAATCCTTCACCTTCGTCCAAAAGTTCTTGACGACGTTTATCAAAGGCCGCTGAAATATATCTCAAAAAAATCAAGCCTATTATAACCTTTCGATATTCCGAAGCTGGAATATGTCCCCACAAAACACATGCTGCATCCCATATTTGACTTTCAAAACCTATATTTGCATTGCTTTTCTTCGCCACTATATTGTTCCTCCTCGCCTTTGTTTTATAATTTTGAATTGTTTAAAGTATAACATCATTCACTTTATTTTACAATAAATAAGCATGGCTACAACAGCTATTCGACAAGTATTATTGACATTTATATCTCATCCTGAAAACTCTTGTAAACACTATAAAATCCACACACTATAATAAATACTATTACTAATAGCATTATAATCAACGCTTCGACATTGAACAGTTTTATCATAAAATCTGTTGCAACAAATAACACAATTGATAATCCCACACAGAATTCATCAAGTTTATTAATTCCTTTAAACACTTTCTTACTCGCTCTAGTCCATATCCTTTCACAACGCACGTCAACAATAAACAACGAAATCATTGCTAGTATTGAAATACCAATATCCACTTTATCAGAAATATATTGAGGTATACATAGCCCTTTTTCAACAAAAGATACAATGAATTCTATTAAAGAAATACAGCATATCACAATTGAAAACAACGAAAATATAAAATCCCGATGTTTTTTCGCATCTACATAACGCTCTTTTTTCTTTATTTCCATATATAAAGGTAACATCTTATTTCCCGTTACCTTATATTTTCCTTCCTTATATTTTTCTTTCTTACATTTTTGATACTCTTTTATGTAATTTTTCTGTTTTAAAGACCTCAAACTTTCCTCATCTGCTGAAATCGCATTAATTTCATAAGAGGTTTCATTAAATTTTTTTATCCATTTGCGAACAATCTCTTCTTCTTCTTTTGACAAATTTTGCATTACATCTATCGGAGCATATAATTCGTGAAAAGATTCTATGCGTCTATATTTTCCACTACAAATTTTTGTTACTATCTTCATTTGCGTAACCAATGTCTGACCCAATTTATTTCCAATATACTCCTGTCCCGTTTCCCCCTCCTTCACCTTTAAAAATATTTTATCTGCAACAGTTTTCCTATCACTTTCACCACCTGTCTTTTCCAATAACTCAAAATCTTCCTCAACAGCTTTCATAAAATAATAACAATATTCAACAATTCCTTTAAAATATTCTTTACG
>ENA-ORTY01004847-ORTY01004847.1-human-gut-metagenome-genome-assembly--contig:-NODE-4847-length-10244-cov-2.449406_pt1 | contig 10244 bp, 9 predicted proteins | sample MGYA00241917_ERZ509198 | MGnify/ENA primary metagenome ERZ509198 (study PRJEB26280, sample SAMEA2338857) | human gut metagenome | biome: human gut; feature: human-associated habitat; material: faeces...
GATCGATGGCAATCTGGTATATGTTTACAGCCAGGATGCATCCGTATTAAACGGAACGATCGGTGAGATGCATGCAAAGAAAATTGCCAATGTATATGACATGGCAATGAAAATGGGCGCACCGGTCATCGGTTTTATTGACTGTGCAGGTATGAGATTACAGGAGTCTGTCGATGCATTAGACGGATTTGGCAGGATTTATGCCAAAGAGATCGAGGCATCCGGTGTGATTCCACAGATCAGTGCCGTATTTGGAAATTGTGGCGGCGGTCTTGCAGTTGTTCCAGCTTTATCTGATTTCGCTTTTATGGAAGCAACCAAGGCTAAGATGTTCATCAATTCCCCAAATGCGATCGAGGGCAACAGAATTGAAAAATGCGATACATCCGCAGCAAAATTCCAGAGCGAAGAGACAGGCTGTGTTGACTATGCCGGCACAGAGGATGAGATCCTCGCACAGATCCGTGAGTTAGTATCCATGCTTCCTTTAAATAATGAGGGAGATGTTTACACAGAGGAATGTGAGGATGATTTAAACCGCGCATGTGCAAGCATGGATGTTATGAAGGGCGACGCAAGATATCTCTTAAGCGAGATTTCAGACGGACATGCCTTCTTTGAGACAAAAGCTGATTACGCAAAGAACATGGTGACAGGATTTATCAAATTAAATGGCATGACTGTCGGTGCAGTTGCAAACTGTACAGAGATCCATGATGAAGAGGGAAAGACAGCAGAGACTTTTGAGGCAGCGCTTACCGTAAAAGGATGCGAGAAAGCATCTGAGTTCATCCGTTTCTGTGATGCTTTCGAGATCCCTGTTTTATCTATCACAAATGTGACAGGATTCAAGGCATGCATGTGTGCAGAAAAAGGTCTTGCAAAGGCACTTGCCCACATGACTTCTGCATTTGCATCTGCAACCTGTCCAAAAGTAAACCTGATCGCAGGCGATGCTTTCGGAAGTGCTTATGTGACCATGAACTCCAAATCAATCGGAGCAGATTTAGTATATGCATGGCCGGAGACCAAGATCGGTATGATGGATGCAGAACTTGCAGCTAAAATAATGTATGCAGACGCTTCCGCAGATGTTCTTGCTGAGAAAGCAAAAGAATATGAAAAATTACAGTCAAATGTAGTGACTGCCGCAAGAAGAGGCTATGTTGATCTGATCATTGAGCCTGCAGATACAAGAAAATATCTTGTTGCAGCATTTGAGATGCTTTACACAAAATGTGTATGCACACCGGATAAGAAACATGGAACAAAATAGAAAGGTGAAGTTATGAAGAAAAAATTATCTTTAATGCTTTGTCTTTGCATCATGGCGCTGACACTCGCAGCTTGTGGATCCGCTGATCCGCAGGATGTTGACTACGGCGGAATGAGTTACTCTGATCTACAGAGCAGCGCACAGAACTTGGTAACTTCAATTGCAGCATTTTCTGAGGAGGAGTTATCTGCGGCAATTGAGACAAATGAGCAGTATGCAAAGCAGTATGCAAAACAGTATGGAAGAGAATACACAGAGGCAGAAGCTGTGATCAGTCTTTTACAGTCATGGCTGGACACGACATCTGATGTGGGTACATTTGTTGGTCTGGGTGAGTTCTCTATTGATAAGACAAGCGATACTGTTACCGTTGACCAGATCGTAAATTTTTCTGAGAGAGATGTGGACGTAACATTCGTCTATGAATACAATTATCTGACAGAAGAGATCGAGATGACTGATGCAACAGCAGATATCGTGTATACATTAGGCGAGAAGTTAGAAAAGGCAGCTCTCAATACTTTGATGGGAATGGGAACTGTATTCTGTGTATTAATACTTATCAGTCTGATCATTTACTGCTTTAAGTTTATTTCAAAAGTTGGTGCTCCGAAGAAAGAAACTGCAAAAGCAGAAGCAACAAAAGCACCGGCAGTTGAGACAGTAAATGAAAACCTTACAGATGACCTTGAACTTGTAGCTGTTATTTCTGCAGCAATCGCGGCAAGCGAAGGAACATCCACAGATTCTTTTGTCGTTCGTTCTATCCACAGAAGATAAAAGAACCAGTCACAATATGAAATAAAAGATATTGATTACCTTTATGATCAGGAGGATTTATTAAATGAAAAGCTATACAATTACCGTAAATGGAAATGTTTATGATGTTACAGTAGAAGAGAACGGAAGCGTAAGTGCTCCGGCAGCAGCACCAAGACGTGCAGCAGCACCAGCCGCTCCGGCAGCAGCTCCAAAGGCAGCAGCACCGGCAGGTGGCGCAGGAAGCGTTAAGATTGAGGCAGGAGCAGCAGGAAAAGTATTTAAGATCGAAGCTTCTGTAGGCCAGGCAGTGAAAAAAGGTGATGCTGTCCTTGTTTTAGAGATCATGAAAATGGAAACACCAGTTGTTGCACCACAGGATGGTACTGTTGCAAGTATCAATGTAAATGTTGGTGATATGGTAGAAGCAGGCGCTTTACTTGCTACATTAAACTAGTATTTTAGGAGGATAACTATGAGTTATTTTATGGAGACAATGGACAATCTCCTTCACCAGACTGCCTTCTTTAACCTGACAGTCGGAAATTTCATCATGATCCTTGTTGCCTGTGTATTCCTTTACCTTGCAATCGCCAAAGGATTTGAACCATTGCTTCTGGTTCCGATCGCATTTGGTATGCTGCTTGTAAATATCTACCCGGATATTTTTGCAGAACCGGAAATGATGAGCAATGGTGTCGGTGGTTTGTTCCATTATTTTTACACGTTAGATGAATGGTCGATCCTGCCTTCACTGATCTTCCTCGGTGTAGGTGCGATGACAGACTTTGGACCATTGATCGCAAACCCGATCAGCTTCCTGCTTGGAGCAGCGGCACAGTTTGGTATCTTTGGTGCATACTTCCTTGCAATTTTATTAGGTTTTAATGATAAAGCAGCAGCGGCTGTTTCTATCATCGGTGGTGCAGACGGACCTACTTCTATTTTCCTTGCAGGAAAATTAGGACAGTCAGGCCTGATGGGACCAATCGCAGTGGCAGCGTATTCCTACATGGCGTTAGTTCCAATTATCCAGCCTCCGATCATGAAATTATTTACAACCAAAAAAGAGCGTGCAATCAAGATGGAGAACCTGCGTCCGGTATCAAAGCTGGAGAGGATTTTATTCCCTATCGTGGTAACAATTGTGGTGTGTCTGATCCTTCCTACAACAGCTCCACTGGTTGGTATGTTAATGCTTGGTAACTTATTCCGCGAATCCGGAGTTGTCCGTCAGTTATCAGAGACAGCATCCAATGCGTTAATGTATATCGTAGTAATTTTACTCGGTACATCAGTTGGTGCTTCCACGAGTGCAGAGGCATTCTTAAACTGGACAACGATCAAAATCGTTATCCTTGGTCTTGTAGCATTCATGTTCGGTACTGCGGCCGGTGTATTATTTGGTAAATTATTATGCTGGATCACAAGGGGCAAGATCAATCCACTGATTGGTTCTGCAGGTGTTTCTGCCGTTCCAATGGCAGCCCGTGTGTCACAGAAAGTCGGAGCAGAAGAAGACCCGACAAACTTTTTACTTATGCATGCAATGGGACCAAACGTTGCCGGTGTTATCGGTACAGCCGTTGCTGCAGGAGCATTTATGGCTATTTACGGAATCTAATAATGATACCAGAAATTCGGATTTTTCCCGGCTTTCTATAGTGAAACCGGGAAGTCCGGATGAACTAAATAAATAAGGAGAACAATTATGGCAGAAATTGAAAAAAAACCTGTTAAAATTGTGGAAACTATTCTGCGTGATGCACATCAGTCCCTGATTGCAACCCGTATGACAACAGAGCAGATGCTTCCAATCGTTGATAAACTTGATAAAGTAGGCTACCATGCAGTTGAGTGCTGGGGCGGTGCTACTTTCGATGCAAGCCTTCGTTTCCTTCATGAGGATCCGTGGGAAAGACTTCGTAAATTACGTGCAGGATTTAAGAACACAAAGCTGCAGATGCTTTTCCGTGGCCAGAACATTCTTGGATACCGTCCATACGCTGATGATGTTGTAGAGTATTTTGTTCAGAAATCTCTGGCAAATGGTATCGATATCATCCGTATTTTCGACTGTATGAACGACCTTCGCAACCTTCAGACTGCTGTACATGCTGCAAACAAAGAGCATGGCCATGCACAGGTTGCTCTTTCCTATACACTTGGTGATGCTTATACTCTTGAGTACTGGACAAGCATTGCGAAACGTATCGAGGAAATGGGTGCAGACTCTATCTGTATCAAAGATATGGCCGGTCTTCTTCTTCCATATAAGGCAACTGAGCTTGTTACAGCCCTGAAAGAGACTGTTAAGATCCCGATCGATCTTCATACACATTACACCTCTGGTGTAGCTTCCATGACTTACTTAAAAGCTGTTGAAGCTGGTGTTGATATCATCGATACTGCAATGTCTCCATTTGCACTGGGTACTTCCCAGCCTGCAACTGAGGTTATGGTTGAGACCTTCAAAGGCACTCCATATGATACCGGATTTGATCAGCAGCTTCTTGCTGAGATCGCAGACTACTTCCGTCCAATGCGTGACGAGGCTCTTGAGAGCGGCCTTCTGAATCCGAAGAACCTTGGCGTAAACATCAAGACTCTTCTGTATCAGGTACCGGGTGGTATGTTATCCAACCTTCTGTCCCAGTTAAAAGAGCAGGGCAAGGAAGACAAGTTCGAGGAGGTTCTCGCAGAGGTTCCGCGTGTGCGTAAAGACCTTGGTGAGCCGCCGCTTGTTACACCGTCCTCACAGATTGTTGGTACACAGGCTGTGTTCAACGTACTGATGGGAGAGCGCTACAAAGTGGCAACAAAAGAGACTAAGGACGTACTTCTCGGAAAGTATGGTCAGACTGTAAAGCCGTTCAATCCGGAGATCGTAGACAAGGTACTTGGCGAGGAGAAGAAGAACGCCATTACCTGTCGTCCGGCAGATCTGCTTGAGCCGGAATTAGATAAGATTGAGGCTGAGATGAAGCAGTGGAAGCAGCAGGACGAGGACGTATTGTCCTACGCACTGTTCCCACAGGTTGCAACCGATTTCTTCAAGTACCGTGAGGCACAGCAGAAGAAGGTCGATGCAAGCGTCGCAGATACCAAGAACGGAGCATATCCGGTATAATCAAATAGAGCAGTAAAAAGCGGGTGACCAGTCACCCGGTTTTTTTGCTAACTTATTTGCTATCTTATCACACCGCAGGCAATCCTTTCGCCGGAGCCGCCCGCGGGCTGCGTTGTAAAGTCATCCGGCATCCGGTGGATGATGAGGGATTTTCCGATGATTTCCGGAATCGTAAAACGCTTGTCATAAAATGCCATCCAGGCATAACCCTGATTGCCCAGAAGCGGAAGCATGTCGCCGTTGTGATTCGGGTGTTCGGCCGGTGTGCGGCTGTAATGGGCGCCGGCACTGGTGAACGGGGAGACGCACGCACCGTTTTCGTGGATGTGCATGCTGTAGAAATTGCTGGAGCCGGGAGTCGCGACGTTCGGAAGACCGAAGACTTCAACCTCCACGAGAGTTCCTTCGTATTCTGTGGCATAGAACCGGGCAAGCCCGGAGATGGAAGGAAAATTGTTGCCGCCGGCAATCCAGGCGGATGCATCCGGCGGAGACTGCATCAGTGTATGAATAAAATTGGTTGCTGGTGTGATATCGCGCATAGCTGCCTCAATGGAAGAGTGTCGTTGGTTTATTATATGCAGCGGCAGAAAAATGCGCTGCATGTAAGGAAAGTTCCATGCATAATTTCTTGCAAAACACCATGTATTTGATATAATAAAAACATTGAGCGGATCACAATTCCGCAGAAGTGAGGAGAAGCATGAGCAATACAAATGACCTGAGTAACCGCATCAATGATGCTTACAGTAAGCTGAGCAAGGGACAGAAACGGCTGGCAACCTACATTACGGACAATTATGACAAGGCGGTATTTCTGACCGCCGCAAAGCTGGGTGAGGTTGTGGGCGTGAGCGAGTCCACGGTGGTACGCTTTGCGACACATCTGGGATATAAGGGCTATCCGGAATTCCAGAGTGCGCTGGAGGAACTGGTGCGCAATAAGCTGAATTCTATTCAGCGCATGGAGGTTACTTACGGCAGGATCAGCCAGTCGAAGATTCTGGAGACGGTGCTGAAATCCGACGCGGACAAGATCCATTCCACACTGGAAAAGATTGATCAGAATGCATTTGAACTCGCGGTTGACACGATCCTGCACGCCAAACATATCTATATCATCGGAATCCGGAGCTGTGCGCCGCTTGCCAGCTTCATGGCTTTTTATTTTACCCTGATGTTTCCGAACGTTCATCTGATTCAGACAAGCAGTTCGAGCGAGATTTTTGAACAGATGGTGCGCATCGGCAAGGAGGATGTGATCATCGGAATCAGTTTTCCGCGTTATTCCATGCGTACTTTAAAGGCGATGGAATTTGCGAATAACCGGAGCGCAAAGGTAATCACACTCACCGACAGCGTACATTCCCCGATGAACCTCTATTCTTCCTGCAATCTGATTGCGGACAGCGATATGGCTTCCATTGTGGATTCCCTGGTTGCCCCGCTGTCGGTGATCAATGCGCTGATTGTGGCGCTCTGCATGAAAAAGCAGAACGAGGTGGCGAAAACGCTTGAGATGTTAGAGGATATCTGGGACGAATACCAGGTTTACGAGAACGATGAGATCAATTATATCGATGATTCCATCAAGATGCGGTATGGAAAAGTAGGAGATGCGGAACTGTATGAGTAAGGTGATCGTAGTCGGCGGCGGGCCGGCGGGAATGTTTGCTGCCATTGCGGCGGCGGAGCGGGGACATGAGGTCGTTTTGCTCGAGAAAAATGAAAAGCTTGGGAAAAAGCTCTACATCACCGGCAAAGGGCGGTGCAACATCACGAATGCAGGGGATATGGACACCCTGTTTGCCAATGTGATGACGAACCCAAAGTTTTTGTACAGCGCTTTTTACGATTATGACAATCAGAGAGTGATTGATTTTTTTGAGGAGAATGGTCTGGCGACGAAGGTAGAGCGCGGCAACCGTGTATTCCCGGTATCGGATCATTCTTCGGATGTGATCGCCACGCTACAGCGGGTACTAAAGCGCACGGGTGTTATGGTGCAGCTTCATGCGGAAGTGCGGCAGATCCTCACCGGGGAAGGCGCGGTGCGCGGCGTGAAGCTTGCCGACGGAAGCGTTCTTGAAGCAGAGCGCGTGATTCTTGCAACCGGAGGATTTTCTTATCAGACGACCGGTTCGACCGGAGACGGCTACCGTTTTGCGAGGGAACTCGGACATACGGTGACACAGATTACGCCGTCACTGGTTCCGTTCTACGTGAAGGAGACCTGCGCGGCGAGGATGCAGGGGCTGGCGCTGAAAAATGTGCAGGTGCGCATCCGGGACGGAAAAAAGCTGTTGTATGACGAATTCGGCGAGATGCTCTTTACCCATTTCGGGGTAAGCGGACCGCTGATTTTAAGCGCCAGTGCGGCAATCAAGCCGGGCCGCGTGGAGAAGGAACTGGCGATGGAGATCGACTTAAAGCCGGCACTCACGGAGGAACAGCTGGATGCGAGACTTCTGCGTGAATTCGAGGAGGCAAAGAATAAGCAGTTTAAAAACGCCGTCGTGCATCTGTTCCCGGCGAAGATGATTCCGGTGATGTTAGAAGCCGGAGCGATTGATCCGGAGAAGAAGGTCAACGAGATCACGAGAGAGGAGCGGATGGGATTTGTGCATCTGATCAAGGCGTTTCCGCTGACGCTCTGCGGTGTCAGAGATTTCAATGAAGCGATCATCACACGCGGGGGTGTCAGCGTAAAGGAAGTGAACCCTTCCACGATGGAATCAAAGCTTGTGCCGGGATTGTATTTCTGCGGGGAACTATTGGATCTGGATGCGATGACCGGCGGATTTAATCTGCAGATTGCCTGGTCGACCGGGCATCTGGCGGGTGAGAGTATCGAATAGAAGAGGAGAGAAGAAGAGATGAGTATGAATATTGCGATTGACGGACCGGCAGGCGCCGGGAAGAGCACAATTGCGAAAAAACTGGCGAAAAAGCTGGCGTTTGTCTATGTGGATACGGGAGCGATGTACCGTGCGATGGCATACTATTTTTTACAGAACGGCATTGCACCAGATGATGAGCAGGCGATTGCGGCAGCCTGCCCGAAGGTTGACGTGACGATTGTGTATGAGAACGGCGAACAGCAGGTGCTCTTAAACGGAGAGAATGTAAACGGCGTCATTCGGACGGAGGAAGTCGGCAATATGGCATCAGCGACCAGTGTCTATCCGGTTGTGCGCACAAAGCTTGTGGAACTGCAGCGGCAGCTTGCGACAAAGACGGACGTCATCATGGACGGAAGGGATATCGGCACCTGTGTGCTTCCGGATGCGCAGGTAAAAATATATCTCACGGCAAGCGTTGCAACGCGCGCAAAGCGCAGATATGATGAACTGACCGCCAAGGGAACCCAGTGCAATCTGGAAGAGATCGAGAAAGATATTGAAGACCGCGATTACCGCGATATGCACCGGGAGACGTCGCCGTTAAAGCAGGCCAAGGATGCGGTGTTAGTGGACAGCTCCGAGATGAACATCGACGAAGTGGTGGACGCAATCTATCAGATTTATGCGAGGGTATAGAGAATATGAATGTAATCTTGGCAAAGAGCGCGGGCTTCTGCTTCGGGGTAAAACGTGCCGTGGATATGGTATATGAACGGATTTTGGAAAAAGAACCGCTCTACACGTTCGGACCGATCATCCACAATGAAGAAGTGGTGCGTGATCTGGAGGAAAAGGGCGTCGTCGTGGTAAACGATGTGGACGAACTTGCGGGGAAGCCGCAGGGGACGGTAATCATCCGGGCACACGGCGTGGAGAGAGGTGTCTGCGAGAAAATACAGACGCTCGGCTTTTCCATCGTGGACGCGACCTGCCCGTTTGTGTTAAAGATTCACCGGCTGGTGGAGCGCTACAGTGGGGAGGACTGTCACATTGTGATCGTCGGGAATGCCAGCCACCCGGAGGTGAAAGGCATCAAAAGCTGGTCGAATGCAGAGGATACGCGCGTGATCGGAACCCGCGAAGAGGCCGAAAAATACGATGCTTCCCATGGGAAAAAGGTATGTATTGTATCACAAACGACATTTAATTACAATAAATTTCAAGAATTAGTTGAAATTTTTCAAAAAAAAGGTTATGATATAATTGTTTTAAATACAATCTGCAATGCTACGGAGGAACGTCAGACGGAAGCCCGGGCAATCGCGGAGCAGGTGGATGCCATGATTGTGATCGGTGGCAGGAACAGTTCCAACACGCAGAAGCTATTTGAAATATGTAAAAAAGAATGTGAAAATACTTACTATATACAAACAATAAAGGATCTTGATTTGACCAGATTAAAATCCACCGATAACGTAGGTATTACCGCAGGGGCTTCTACCCCAAACAATATTATTGAGGAGGTTCAAAAGAATGTCAGAAATGAGTTTTGAACAAATGTTGGAGGAATCATTTAAAACAATAAGAAATGGAGAGGTAGTTGAAGGTACCGTTATCGATGTGAAACCTGATGAGATCGTTTTAAATATCGGATACAAATCAGACGGAATCATCACTCGCAATGAGTATACAAACGAGTCTAACGCAGATCTTACAACTATGGTTTCTGTTGGTGATACAATGGAAGCAAAAGTATTAAAAGTAAACGATGGCGAGGGACAGGTTCTCTTAACTTACAAACGTCTCGCTGCTGAAAAAGGAAGCAAGAGATTAGAGGAAGCTTTCGAGAACAAAGAAGTTTTAACAGCAAAAGTTTCTCAGGTATTAGATGGCGGTTTATGTGTTGTTGTTGATGAGACAAGAGTATTCATCCCGGCAAGCCTTGTATCTGATTCTTATGAGAAAGATCTTTCCAAATACAAAGATCAGGAGATCCAGTTCGTGATCAGCGAGTTCAATCCAAAACGCAGAAGAATCATTGGTGACAGAAAACAGTTATTAGTTGAGAAGAAATTAGAGCAGCAGAAAGAACTGTTTGCAAAAATCAAAGTTGGCGATGTCATGGAAGGAACTGTTAAGAATGTAACAGACTTCGGTGCATTCATTGATTTAGGTGGAGCAGACGGATTACTTCATATTTCTGAGATGTCCTGGGGTCGTGTTGACAATCCTAAGA
>ENA-ORTY01004854-ORTY01004854.1-human-gut-metagenome-genome-assembly--contig:-NODE-4854-length-10229-cov-2.119520_pt1 | contig 10229 bp, 7 predicted proteins | sample MGYA00241917_ERZ509198 | MGnify/ENA primary metagenome ERZ509198 (study PRJEB26280, sample SAMEA2338857) | human gut metagenome | biome: human gut; feature: human-associated habitat; material: faeces...
TGGAATACGAAAAATCACTTTCTCTTTCCCTGACTCCTTCAGTAATCAGTGGAAATGATGTTTTGACGGTCACGAATTTTGCCAAAAGTTTTGGAGAAAACCACTTGTTTGATCATCTTTCCTTTTCAATTAAACGAGGCGAAAAGGTGGCAATTATCGGCAAGAATGGAACCGGCAAAACAACACTTTTAAAATTAATTCAGGGAATGATTCCGGTTGATGAAGGAAGTGCCGTAACCGGCTCTCATGTCGAAATCGGTTACTATGACCAGGAACATCAGATGCTTAACGATGATAAAACCATCTTTGAAGAAATTCAGGATGATTACCCGGATTTGACAAATACAGCAATTCGTAATGTTCTCGCTGCCTTTTTATTTACGGGAGATGATGTTTTTAAACCGATTCATCTTCTCAGCGGTGGTGAAAAAGGTCGTGTATCATTGGCGAAACTGATGCTGTCAAAGGCAAACTTTTTACTCCTTGACGAGCCGACCAACCATTTGGATATTACCTCCAAGGAAATTTTGGAATCCGCAATTAATAAATATGAGGGAACCGTGCTTTACGTCTCGCATGACCGTTATTTTATCAACCGCACCGCCACAAGAATTTTGGATTTAACCGGGCACAAACTGCTCTCCTACAGTGGAAATTATGCGTACTATCTGGAGAAAAAAGAAATGGTGGAAAGCCGCTTTTTAACAAATGACGATAAAACCATACAGACTTCTGCAAAAAAAGATACAAAAGAAGAAGGTAAGCTTGACTGGCAGGAGCAGAAAAAACTGGCAGCGAAAAAGCGAAAAATTGAGAACGAATATCAAAAAACCGAACAAGAAATTGAAGCACTGGAAACGGACATTGCAAATCTTGATGAGGAACTGATGCGTCCAGAATATGCATGCAATGCTCATAAACTAAACGAATTATCAACCGCCCGCGAAGAAAAAGAAACCGCTCTCACTGCCGCTATGGAGCAATGGGAACGGTTAGCCGAACAATTAGAAGAATTTGAAGTTACTGAGTAATCCGCTTAGTAACTTCATTTGCTTTTGCATAAATTTCCGATGGACTTTCTCCCACAAAAAACTCGCCATTTTCATAGAGAACCATGCCATTTACCATCGTCATTTTCACATTTTCTTTACTACCACTGTATACTAAGTTTTTCACAAGATTATGCACAGGCTGCATATTTGGCCGCTGTAAATCAATTAAAATCAAATCAGCAAACTGGCCTTCCTTTACATACATGCATTCCGGCAGTCCCATTGCCAGTGCACCACCGGTTGTAGCCATCTTTAAAACATCTGCGGCATCCATAACCGCAGCATCCTTATATTTTAATTTCGGAAGAACTGCTGCTAAATACATTTCCCGGAACATGTCAAGTGCATTATTGCTCGCCGGTCCATCCGTGCCAATCGCCAGGTTAATTCCCGCCTTTTTTAAAGCAGGTAAATCCGCAATTCCACTCGCAAGTTTTGCATTGGATGAAGGATTCGTAACAATCGACACCTTTTTCTCCCTGCAAATATTCCGGTCTGTTTCATCCATCCAGACACCGTGGAAACCACCACCGCCATAGTCAAATACACCAATTGAATCCAAAAACTGAACCGGTGACATACCATAACGCATTTTACATTCTTCCACTTCTTTTTTGGTCTCTGCCAAATGCAGATACACCGGCTGTTTGTATTCATGAGCAAGTTCTGCCATGCCCTCTAACAATTCGCGGCTTGTTGTATATTCAGCATGAACACCAAGGCGAAATGACACCAGTTCATTCCCCTTGTTCAGCATTTCATATTCCTCTCTTGTGCGTGCAAGCGAACCGGTAAAATTATTTAGTTCGCCACAAAAAACTGTACGAAATCCCATTTGAACCGATGTTTTGGCATGCTGATAATTATCCACATACATATCAAAATTTGAGGTAATTCCACTTGTCAGATATTCTAAAACTGCCACCTTGGATAAGATTTCAATATCCCCTTTCTGCAGTTTTGCTTCCATTGGAAACACCCTGTCATTTAACCAGTTCTGTAATGGCAGATCATCCGCATAGGATCGAAGAAATGTCATGGCAGAATGTGTGTGGGCATTTTTAAACCCAGGCATTAAAAGATTTCCTTCGCAGTCAATTTCCCGTGTAAATTTTCTTTTATTAAACTCCGAATTGTTTTCCCCCACATAAGAAATACGGTTTCCATCAATGTGTACTTCTCCATCAAAGACTTCCGCATCTTCTTCCATCGTAAGAATTTTCGCATGATATAATCGTATGGAAGACATCCTAACACATCCTTTCAATGGCTGATTTCACAAGTGTTTTAAACTTCGGTGCCACACGGTCAGCCACTTCTTTTACCTCCTCATGACTCAATGGATTTGCTGCTGTTCCTCCCGCCATATTCGAAATACAAGAGACACCGCATACGCGCATTCCCATATGTCTGCCGACAATTGCCTCTACCGCCGTGCTCATTCCCACGGCATCAGCACCAAACATACCAAACATTTTCACCTCTGCCGGTGATTCATACGCAGGTCCCGTTGTCTGAAGATAAACACCTTCCTTTAAAACAATATCATTAACTTTTGCTTCTTTTGTGAGAATCTTCCGTAGTTCCAAATCATAAATTGTATCCATGGACGGAAAACGCACGCCAAATGAATCTACGTTTTTTCCAATCAATGGAGATGGCACAAAGGAACTAATCTGGTCAGTTAGCATCATCAAATCTCCTGCCTCCACCTTCTCACTGATTCCTCCGGCTGCATTTGTCAAAAACAAGATTTTCGCTCCCAGTAAACACATCACACGAACCGGCAAAACAACATCCTCCATCGAATAACCTTCATAGTAATGAACGCGTCCCTGCATAATGACAACTTTCGTGTCTCCAATTAATCCAAAAACAAACCGTCCATTATGTCCTGCCACAGTAGAAACCGGGAATCCCGGAATCTCGTGGTAATCAATGGATGCCACGCATTCAATCTCATCCGCTAATGCTCCCAGTCCGCTTCCCAAAATCAAAGCAGCCTGTGGCTTGAAATCTGTAATTTTTCGAATCTGTTTTACACACTCTCTTACTTTTTGTTCCATAATAACCCCTCCTTGTTATATAAACTCTGCAAATACACGGTTGCTGACATCAATTCCAAAATCAGTCAGGCAATACCTGTCACCATTTTCCTTTATCAATCCTTCACGAATGCACTTTTCTAAGGAACTTTGATAATAAGTTTCCATCGGCACTAAAAAATTCTGATAAAACATTTTTCTCGATACACCTTCCATCATCCGAAGTCCCAGATACATAAACTCTGCCATGCAGTCTTCCTTTGTTAATTCCTCTTTTTCAACAACCGGCAATTTTCCATTCTTTATTTTCTGCCCATAAGTCTTAAAATTTCGCTCATTGGAAAACCGCACATTCTCCATGCACGATGACGCTCCTAATCCAAGTCCAAGATAAGGAAAACGTTTCCAGTATTTTTTGTTGTGATCACACTCTTTTCCTGCTTTGGCATAATTGGATATCTCATAGCGGTGATACCCAAAATCCGAGAGCCTCTCTTTCGTCAGTTCATACATCTGCCTGTCCTCTTCTTCCGAAACAGGCGGGCATTCCCCATACTTTTCGTAAAACGGAGTTCCCTCTTCCAAAATCAGGCTGTACGAAGAAATATGCTCCGGTGCAAGTTCACACACACGTGTCAATGTCTGCTCGTATCCTGCTACAGTCTGCTCAGGAATTGCCGACATTAAATCCACATTGATGTTAGCAAATCCACATTCTCTTGCCTGATGAAAACTCACCAAAAAATCGTCATAGCTGTGAATTCTGCCAAGACAAGCAAGCTCAGAAGAAATCGTCGACTGAAGTCCAAAACTAATCCGATTTACGCCAGCCTTTTTATAATTTTTCAGTTTTTCAGCGTCTACCGTACCTGGGTTACATTCGATGGTATATTCCATTTTATCAGATAAATGAAATGATTTTACCATTTCATTCTGTAAAACATCAAACTGCCTCTCCGTAAGCAGAGATGGCGTTCCTCCACCGATAAAAATGGTATCTACCGCATCATTTGATACCTTGTCTTTCCAAAGCTGCATTTCCATAGCAAGTGCTTTTACATACTCATCTTTCAGCGCTTCTTTGGCAGGAAATGAAAGGAAATCACAGTAATTACACTTTTTCACGCAAAACGGAATGTGAAGATACAAGCCAAATGTACTCATTTATTCTTCCTCATCCAGTTTCAAAACACTCATAAATGCCTTCTGCGGAATTTCTACATTGCCAATCTGGCGCATTCTCTTCTTTCCTTCCTTCTGCTTTTCAAGAAGTTTTCTCTTTCGTGAAATGTCGCCGCCATAACATTTGGCAAGGACGTCTTTGCGCACTGCCTTAACCGTTTCACGGGCAATTACTTTATTTCCAATGGCTGCCTGAATCGGAATTTCAAAAAGATGTCTCGGAATTTCATTTTTCAATTTCTGGCACATCTTTCTTCCACGCTCATAAGCAGAACTTTCATGCACAATAAAGGACAGCGCATCGACTTCCTCTTTGTTAATCAAAATGTTTAACTTCACAAGACTTGCTGTCTCATAGCCCTTCATCTCATAATCAAAGGAAGCGTAACCACGGGAACGCGATTTCAACGAATCAAAAAAGTCGTAAATAATCTCATTCAACGGCAGTGTGTATTTCAAAAGTGCACGTGTCTCTTCCATATATTCCATGCCCTGATAGACACGACGTCTTTCCTGACAAAGTTTCATAATGGCTCCCACAAATTCTGTCGTCACCATAATCTCTGCATCCACAACCGGTTCTTCCATATGCTCAATTTCGGATGGATCCGGGAGGTTTGAAGGATTCGTCACTTCGACCATTTCCCCATTTGTTTTATAGACATGGTAAACAACGCCCGGTGCTGTCGTAACCAAATCCAGATTATATTCTCTCTCTAAACGCTCCTGAATAACTTCCAAATGTAAAAGTCCTAAAAATCCACAACGGAAACCAAATCCAAGGGCAACCGAAGTCTCTGCCTCAAACTGTAACGAAGCATCATTTAACTGCAATTTCTCCAGTGCATCGCGCAAATCCTGATATTTGGCACCATCGGCCGGATAAAGACCACAGTAAACCATCGGCATTACTTTTTTATATCCCGGCAGTGCCTCTTTGCATGGATTTTCAGCATCTGTTACGGTATCACCGACACGTGTTCCCTCTACATTTTTCAAACTGGCAGTAATATAGCCAACCATGCCCGCGGTCAATTCTTCGCAGGGAATAAACTGACCGGCACCAAAAGTACCCACTTCAACCACTTCTTCTTCCAAACCGGTTGCCATCATGTGAATTTTCGTTCCCTTTTTCACGGTACCATCAAATAAGCGACAGAAAATAATAACCCCTTTATAGGAATCATAAACAGAATCAAAAACTAAAGCCTTAAGCGGTGCTGTATCATCACCCTGCGGTGCCGGTATTTTTTTCACAATCTGCTCCAACACTTCTTCAATGTTCGTTCCTAATTTTGCGGAAATCAATGGGGCATCCTGTGCCTCAATTCCAATGACATCCTCGATTTCATTTTTTACACGGTCCGGGTCAGCACTCGGCAAATCAATTTTATTGATAACCGGCATAATTTCCAAATCATGGTCAATTGCCAAATAACAATTTGCTAACGTCTGTGCCTCAATTCCCTGTGCCGCATCGACAATCAAAATGGCGCCTTCACACGCCGCCAGACTTCTTGATACCTCATAATTGAAATCCACGTGTCCCGGTGTATCAATCAGGTTAAACAAATATTCTTCACCGTTTTTTGCCGTGTACGCCAGACGAACTGCCTGTGATTTAATCGTAATTCCACGTTCACGTTCCAATTCCATGTTGTCAAGCACCTGTGCCTGCATCTCACGGCTTGTAAGCAGTCCGGTCCGTTCAATAATACGGTCGGCAAGCGTTGATTTTCCATGGTCAATATGTGCTACAATACAAAAATTTCTTATATGATCTTTTCCAATAACTGACATAATTGTAATTCTTTCCTTTCCTACCACAAATCTATCCCTATCTTAGCATAATTACACATATTTTGCCACAAAAAGTTCCTATCCGCCTTGTCTTTTCCACATTTATGGTGTAGAATACAGATAATTAAGTCAAGGAGGGACACAAAATGAGAAAACAGATGGCTAAAATACTAACCGCCGTTTTACTGCTCGGCACATTGACTGATGTCTCGACTGCAAAAGCAGTGGCACCAAAGCTAAATAAATCCAAATTAACACTTTATATTGGAAGTAATTACACATTAAAAGTAAAAAAAGCTTCCGGCAAGGTAAAATGGACTTCCGGTAAAAAATCCGTTGCAACCGTTTCTTCCAAAGGAAAAGTAGTTGCAAAAAAAGCGGGAAAGGCTAAAATCACAGCAAAAATTGGCAGCAAAAAACTGATTTGCCGGCTGACAGTAAAAAAACGACCACTTGGAAAAGGAACAAAGGCAAATCCAAAGTCCGCTTATAACAACAATTCCTTTACCTTCTATGAGGAAGGCAAAAAAATCGGAAAAATTTCCATGCAGTTAGAGTCCTTTGCTTCCGGTGCCGAATCCGCTAAATTAGCAAAAAAGAATTCATCTAATTTAGTTCCAAAATCAAATGAGGAATATTTGTATTTCCGCTTTAAGATTACCTATCATTCGGGTACACAGACAATTAAGGCAAAAGATGTTTTTAATTACTACAATATCTTCGGAGCAAACTCTACAAAACAGATGACAAACTTAGATTGGGGATTCTTCTTTGAAGATGTCGATGATTTAGGTCAGGTGCTGTTATCTCCGGGCAACACGATAACTTGTGGCAAAGCAGTCTTGGTAAATAAAGGATTTGCCCCATATACTTACCGTATTCAGACCGGTAAGAACACTTACTCTTGGTTTACAACAGCAAGATAATCAAGATAACAAAAAAGCAAGCCTCATAAGCAGACTTGCTTTTTTAATACTAAATTTCCAAAAGAACGCAGCCATGTGCAGAAATTGCTGTCTTTTGATTTGTTTGGATTTTTTCTCCTGTCCATAAGTCATTTGCAAATTCTTTTTCCTGAATCTCAAGTAATTCACTGATATTTACCATGCAGTCAAAACCGGACACATTGAAAATGGCCGCATAATCTCCTGTTTTCCATACAATCACCGTATCATCTCTAATTATCTCTTTTGCCTGTCCTGCCGGTAGTTCAAACAATGCAAGTACCTTTTGGTTGCATAACAGCGATAATGTTTCTTCATCCAATTTGGTTAATTCTGCCCCGAGCATAAGCGGTGACTGGAATATACACCAAAGTGTCATCATTGTCTTCTGCTCATCATAGGTAAGTGCTGACTTTCTTTCATCGCCAAAACCCTTTCCAATCATTCCAAACGGAAGCATATCGCAGTCCGGATATCCCCCTTCTCTGGTCAGCCCCTGCCAGTTGTGACAACGGTCAAACATATCGCGAAGCGATTCCCAATTATCCCACAAATCATCGGTAATGCGCCACATATTTGCATTTTCATGATAAAACTCATTTTCCTCTACAAGTGCCGGTCCCGGGGACAAACTTAATACAATATCTCTGCCACATTTTTCAATCGCCCGATGAAGCATTTTAATCTCCTCTTTGGAGGAATCTGCATCCATACGACAGATGTCGTCACATTTAATAAAATCAACTCCCCAGTCCGCATAAAGAGAAACAATGGAATCATAATACTCCTGCGCCCCCTCAACACCCGGTGTTACGCCGTACATATCGGGATTCCATCCGCAAATCGAATAAGCGTCTGCAATTTCATTTGCTGTTTTATCGGTGCCAAGAATTTTTGTCCTTTGATATGCTGCCTGACGTGGAATTCCTCTCATAATATGAATTCCAAATTTCAGTCCAAGCCCGTGCACATAATCCGCCAATGGGCCAAACCCTTTGCCATCGGCAGAGGATGGAAAGCGTTTAACACATGGCAGTAAACGACTATATTCATCCATCTCCACATGGCAGAACGGAACATACTGAAAGCGCTCTCTCTGCTCGCCGGCCTCATAGGAATACCAGGCAATATCAACAACTACATATTCCCATCCATATTCCTTTAAGTGAGCCGCCATATAATCAGCGTTTTCCCGAACCTGCTCCTCATTTACGGTTGTGTCATAATAATCATAACTGTTCCAGCCCATCGGCGGTTTCTTTAAGTTCATGTATACAATCCTCCAATTTTTTCTCTATCGTACTATTTTTTCTATATTTTTTCTATATTTTTTTGTGACAATACCATGTTAAAATGTGACATTTACGATCAAATTCCTATGGTTGTATTTTTTTTCGTTCGTGCTATAATAGATACAGACTTTTGGAGGTATAGATTATTATGAAAATCAGTAATAAGATACAATCAAAAAATGGCCTGAATATTATTATTGTTGGATGTGGGAAAGTGGGAATGACCCTAATCGAGCAATTAAGCAAAGAAGGCCATGACATTACCATTATTGATAAAAATGCAGCGAAGGTTCAGGAAATGTCCAATCTGTATGATATTATGGGGCTGGTCGGAAATGGTGCCAGTTATAGTGTACAGATGGAGGCCGGAATTGAAAACGCTGATTTAATTATTGCGGTAACAGCTTCTGATGAATTAAACCTGTTATGCTGTACAGTTGCCAAACAAGTCGGAGACTGTGCTGCGATTGCCCGTGTCCGCACACCGGATTACAGCAAAGAAGCCGGATACCTAAGAGAAAAACTTGGTCTCACCATGATTATTAATCCGGAATTAGAAGCTTCCCTTGAGACAGCCCGTATTCTTTATCTGCCAACAGCGTTAGAAGTAAACTCTTTTGCTCATGGTCAGGCAGAAATTGTAAAATTTAAAATTCCAGAAGGAAATTTATTAGACGGAATGACAATTGCCACCTTAGGAAAAAGTATTACAAATGAAATTCTTATCTGCGCCATCGAACGTGAAGGTGAAGTTTATATCCCAGGTGGTAATTTCCAAATGGCAAAGAACGATATTGTTTCTTTTGTTGCTCCAAGACGCCATATCCGCAGTTTTCTGAAAAAAATCGGCTTTAAAACCAAACAAGTAAAAGATGCTATGATTGTCGGTGGTGGAAAAGCTTCTTACTATTTAGCCAAACAGTTAATTGCCATGGGAATCGATGTAAAAATCATTGAACAGAACAAGGAACGCTGCGAGGAATTAAGTATTTTACTGCCGGAAGCAATTATTATTAATGGAGACGGCACGGATGAGGAAGTTTTGCGTGAAGAGGGAATTGAATATGCACAGGCATTTATTCCATTGACCGATATTGATGAAGAAAATATTATGCTCACACTCCATGCAAAACAAGTTTCCAATGCAAAATTGATAACTAAAATCAATCGAAGCACTTTTAAAAATGTAATTAGTAAGTTGGATTTGGGAAGTGTAATATATCCACGTTACATTACCTCCGAAGCGATTATTGCCTATGTACGTGCGAAAAAGAATTCGACAAACAGTAATATTGAAACTTTATATCATATGTTTGATAACCGCGCAGAAGCCATTGAATTTCGTGTTGATGAACCATCTTCTGTTACCGGTATTCCACTGAAAGATTTGATGTTAAAAAATGATTTGCTGGTTTCCTTTATCTATCGAAACGGCAAGGTTCAAATTCCAAGTGGTTTGGACACCATTGAAGTTGGTGACACCGTTATGATTGTCACAACCCATACCGGTTTAGATAATATACAGGATATTATAAGGAGTTAATGAATTATGAATACATCAATTATCCGCTATATTGTCGGATACATTTTAAAGATTGAGGCAGCACTTTTACTGATTCCTTCCATTGTAGCTGCTATTTACCACGAACCGGAGGGGTTATGTTATCTTTCTGTTTCCGCTCTGTGCATCTTCCTTGGTGTACTCCTCTCTTTCCGAAAACCGAAAAATCATGTTTTTTATTTAAAAGAAGGCTGTGTTGCCACATCCTTAAGCTGGATTGTACTCAGTTTTTTTGGTTCCATTCCATTTTTACTGACCGGTGAAATCACATCCGTACCGGATGCTTTGTTTGAAACCATTTCCGGTTTCACAACAACCGGAGCCAGTGTTTTAACTAATGTGGAAGCACTTTC
>ENA-ORTY01004860-ORTY01004860.1-human-gut-metagenome-genome-assembly--contig:-NODE-4860-length-10224-cov-2.705576_pt1 | contig 10224 bp, 5 predicted proteins | sample MGYA00241917_ERZ509198 | MGnify/ENA primary metagenome ERZ509198 (study PRJEB26280, sample SAMEA2338857) | human gut metagenome | biome: human gut; feature: human-associated habitat; material: faeces...
TCTACGTCGTCACGGAAGACGGAACCGAAATGGAAGTCACCCGCGAAGTGTGGAGCAACATGCGCTACACCTACAACGAGCAAGAAAAAAAGATAGAAGAGGAAGAACTCGGCATCTTCCGGCAGTTCCCCCTGCGGTTGGCTTGGGCCATCACCATCCATAAAAGCCAGGGACTGACTTTCCGTAAAGTGACCATCGACTTCACCGGTGGCGTCTTCGCCGGAGGACAGGTATATGTAGCCTTGAGCCGATGCACTTCATTGGAAGGTATATGTCTGAAGAAGGAAATATCCCGTTCGGATATTTTCGTCAAGCCCGAAATCATCCGGTTCGCCCAACAATTCAATGACGAAAAGGCTATCGAGCAAGCCATGAAGAAAGCCAAAGCCGACATCGAATACCAAGCCGCCGTACAGGCATTCGACCGCGATGACTTCCGCGAAAGCCTCGATCACTTCTTCATAGCCATACACAGCAGATACGACATCGAAAAACCGGCCATCAAACGGTTTATTTGCAGCAAACTCAATATCATCAGCCGACTTAAACGCGAGAACGAAGAGTTGAAACGACAAATGGCAGCCCAACGCAAACAGATGCAGCAGTACGCCCATGAATATTACGAACTGGGCAACGCTTCCATCCTTCAGGCCCATAACCTGCGTGCCGCCCTGGCCAATTACGATAAGGCCTTGTCGCTCGACCCTTCATACGTAGACGCATGGATACGCAAAGGCGTCACGCTGCAAGACCATGGAGAATACGAAGATGCCCTCCAATGCTTCAACCGCGCCGCCGAACTCAGCACAGCCAATTTCAAAGTACACTACAACCGGGGGAAGAACCACTTGCTTTGCGGACGTACAGAACAGGCTGTCGCCGATTTCGACAAAGCCGTATCCCTTAAGCCCGAACACGCCAAAGCTCACGAACTGTTTGGCGATGCCCTGTCGCGCTGCGGCAAGGAAGAAGAGGCCGCTATCCACTGGGCCATCGCGGAAACGCTTCGGGAAAAGCGCAAGGGTCGTTAATCTTAGTTAATAAGGAGTCGGTTTGCGCACACAAATAAAGCTATTTTCGTACATTTGACTGTTTATTAACCTATTCATATTCAACATGAGAAAAAACCTAAAGACAGTGTTAGGCATTTGCCTTGTGTGTGCCGGTACATTCGCAAGCACCACAACCCTCCAAGCCAAAAAGAAAGTAGCTTACCTTTTTACCTATTTCACAGGTAATGCTCCCGAACAGGAACAAATCTGTTATGCCATCAGCACGGACGGGTTCAGCTATACTCCGTTGAATGACGGCAAGCCCGTCATTTCCTCCGACACGATTTCTTTAAAGAAGGGGGTACGCGATCCTCATATCTTAAGAGGCGAAGACGGCTACTTCTACATGGTAGTCACCGACATGCGTTCCAGTCAAGGATGGACCTCCAACCGGGGCATCGTACTGATGCGCAGCAAAGACATGGTCAACTGGACGCACCACACGGTAAACTTCCCTGAAAAATATGCCAACACGATGTTCGCCAACGTCATCCGCGTATGGGCGCCGCAAACCATCTACGACAAGAAGGCAAAAAAATACATGGTGTACTTTTCTATCCTGACTGACGACGGACAGTGCCCCTACGACAAGGTCTTTTGGGCATACGCCAATGAAGATTTCAGCGACCTTGAAGGAGAGCCCAAAGTCCTGTTCGACTACAAGAAACCTTCCATCGACACGGATATCGTGCAAGACGATAATGGAACTTATCACATCTTTTTCAAAACCGAAGGCGAACAGAAAAAAGGCATACGCCAATATCTGGCCAAAGACTTGCACAATCCGGCAGAATGGGAACTGTTGCCCGGTACGTTTGAAGATACCGACAAAGCGGTGGAAGGTTCCGGCGTGTTCCAACGGATAGAAGGAGACTGGGTTCTGATGTACGACTGCTACATGAACGGGCACTACCAGTTCTGCACCAGCAAAGACCTGATGAAGTTCAAACGCGTGCAGGATACAGCCACTCAGGGAGCGTTCACTCCGCGCCACGGCACGGTCATCGCCATCACCCAAAAAGAGCTGAAACGGCTGCAAAAGGCGTTTCCCAACACGAAGTAACCGGAAGGCGGCCCAAACCATCCGCCCCATTGAAACTAACCCATAAATTATAAAACCTATAGTAAATAATGAAAACGCAACTATTAACCTTTGCATTGGCTCTCGCGTTGGGACAGACTGCCATTGCCAAAAACACGACCCAGAAGATAGCACAAGTTACATCTTCCGTTACCCTTAACGAAGACGTGGATTACATCGTGACGGGCACAACCCCGTTCGCCTCGTCAGGCAGTATCAATATCACCAATACGGAACATGCCGTCGTGATTCTGGAAAACCTACGTCCAAGCGAGGCTCTCAGTTACCTTTCCTTCATTAAGATTAATGGGGAGCCGGCGGTCAACGATGAGAACTGTCAAGTGAAAATGTATGCCCATGGCGCCATCATCTTTCCTTACAGCAAAGACATCAAACCGCTGACGGTCTATTCCGAGCCCAACTTCGGAGGGGAATCCGTCAATGATTTCGGACTGGAAAATTCCAACGGCTACATGAATACCCTTTCGACCGCCAAGCTCAACAATCGAATCAGGAGCTTCAAACTGAAGAGAGGCTACATGGTGACTTTTTCCAACAATCCCGGCGGAAAAGGTTACAGCCGCTGTTTCGTCGCCGATAAGGAAGACTTGGAGTTTGCCGAGCTACCTATGGAACTCGACCACAGGATCTCTTCCTACCGCGTGTTCAAGTGGCATAATTTCCAGAAAAAAGGTATTGCCAGCGATGCCAGTGCAGAAATCGTCAACGCCCTCAAAGTAACATGGTGCTATGACTGGGGACAGGGCAATGCAAGCCGCGAGCCGGACTGCGAATGGGTTCCCCATCACATCTATGAAGACTGGCCTTCTGTCTCAACCTGCGGAAAGGTGACCCAATCCTGCCACATGCAGACCAACAACGAACCGGGCAACAGTGCCGACGACCATCCGCAAAGCGTGGAGACCGTGCTCAACAACTGGGAAAACCTTATGGCTACCGGCATGCGCCTGTGTTCCCCTTCATCCCACGACGGAAGCCTCTCATGGTTAGAACAGTTCATGACAGAAATCGACAAACGCGGTTGGCGTTGCGATATTCTCGACATGCACTGCTATTGGCCTGAATGGAACTTGAATAACCAACTGAAGGGTTATTATGACAAATACAAACGCCCCATCTGGGTGTCGGAATTTGTTTGGGGAGCTTCGTGGAACAACAACGGAATCTTCGCCACAGACCGTTCGTTCTCAACCGAGAACCAACAGAAAAACTACGACGTAATGAGCAAGGTGCTCACCAATTGGAACAGTTTCGACTATGTGGAACGTTATGCCTATTGGAACAGCGAAGCCGATTGCTCCAAACTTTACAAGTATGGTACTGGTCCTTCCATCTTGGGTAAATGGTATGCCAAAATGAATTCGGGTATGGGTTACAGAAAATCCTACGAGTTCGTGCCCAAGGTGGTGTACAGCACGCCCTCAGGACTGACTTTGGAATATACCGAACGCACACGTAAGTTGGCTCTCAATTGGGAGTATAAGAACAACATGGGCTTCACCGATTCCACATTGTTGGAAATGCGCTTGGACGATGGCGAATGGCAAACCTTGCAGAAATACGAAGCTCCGGACAAGAATTCCTATGCGTACAACGAAGTCTTCCCCGAAGATTTCAAACGGGGAACTTACACGTACCGGGTGCGCAACTTCGACATGGACGGGAACGTACGTTCTACGGACGAAGTACAGCTCTCGTTGGTGGCAGCCAAGGGCGAACCGGGCTTCCAGTACGGCACCTTGGAAATCAGCGATACACAGGAGTTCAATACGGAATTCGATGCCATCGGTGAGGATGAAAAACCGGCCGTTTTTGCAGGCTTGCTTTCCTATAACGATTCAAAGGTCGTACCAGTCAATACAGTGGTCAGCGTGCTGAGCGACAAATTCTCTTTCTGGGCTTTCCCTTGGAACGAAGGGGAGTACGAACAAACCATCACGGAACCGGAAACCACAGACTTCATGGTACTGCGCAAGGGTGCCCACCAAATCGGTGAAATCACAATGGAAGTGGGAGAAAGCGCAAGCAAAATCAAGAACGACACCACGTGGATCAGTTTTGCCACCCCGTTCCCCGAAGGTGTAACTCCGGTAGTCATTGCCAACGTGCTGTCGCGCTACAAGGCATATCCCTACGTAGTCAAGGTTTGGGACATCACGAACAAAGGCTTCGCTGTCAAACTGGCCCGACAAGCCGCTGTGGACGAAACGACCAGCACCTTTGCCGGACAAGACATCTTCTACGTGGCAGCCACTCCGGGAACCGCCAAGATGGACGACGGTAAGATTCTGACTGTGGGCCGCAATACAGAGGACAAGGTGGACGGCCGGCGTGCCCGCGAAGTCAATCTCGTGGACGAGACGGGCAATGCCATAGGATTGTTCAGCCCCATCATGCTGTTTGGCCCCCAGACCAACAACTATGATTGTGCCTCCGTATACAGAATCAGCAGCTACACGACGGATGAAAGCAATACGGACATCAAAGACGTGCCCGCCACCACAGGAGTGAAAATCATCCGCCAAAAGGACAAGACCAACGAAACTATCAAGGAAATAGACAACGCCACCAACAATGGCGATATCATGGGCTGGATAGCCGTAAGTTCTCCCAAAGAAGGTGAATCAGGTATCAAAGGTACAATCGGATCCGCCCCGTTCAAAGTTTTCGTACGTGACGGCCATGTTATCGTAGACGGTACGGACAATTACCGGATTTACGCCATCAGCGGCCAACAGGTTCCCCGTACGGCACGCCTTTCAAGAGGTATTTATGTGGTAAAAGCCGGAAGCCACTCCGTCAAGGTAATGGTTCCATAACCCCTCACAAGGGCTTCCGCAAGGCATCCGACGGCCTTGCCACGGTATCAACAGTTCGCCCCCGAACGGCATCACTTGCCGTTCGGGGGCGAATCGTTTTCATAGATTTATATTGACATGCAGCGACACACCCATAGCTTTCAAAGGAAAACACAACAGCCTGTGAAACAAGTATTTATAGGTATGAAGAAATTGGCGTTCCGTTCTGCGCCAAACAGAAAATCAATCTCAGGCGAACGATTTTCCGTTCTGCGGCAAACGATTTTCAAATCTCAGCCCGATGAAAAAGCCTTTCCAAAATCCTTAAATCTTGAACGAAGCCTCCCCCCTCCTCTGCGTCTTGCCCATAAAAAAGGGGCACCTTCTCACGAAGACACCCCCTCACATTTAACCTAAATTTAAAACATAGAAAATTGTATCATCATAACGGACGGATTACGTAAGTAAAGCTGTAATCCTGATAAGGCATGCGGTACTGTTCGAGCGGAATAGCTCCCCAACTGTTCACGCAAGCCAATCCGCGCTGACGCGCTGCCAACTTGACCACGCTGAAATCACGGGGTGTCAAGTCGCCGGAATGGCTCTGGTGGGCGTTCTTGTCCCAACCGTCATCCAAATCCGAAGCCAAATAGTTCAACGTGCTGCATTCCATCGGAGCGAAAGAATAGAACTCCAATCCCTTGCCGTTCTCATCCTTCACCTGCCAATAGCGTACCTCAGTCTTGTTTCCGCTTTCCTGCGGACGTACATAGCCCCAATACTGGTCGGCCACCTTCGCGTCGTACACCCCTAAACGGTCTCCGTTGTTACGGTCGATGTAGTTCTCGCCCGGTCCCTTTCCGTAATAGGTCAGCATATTATAGGCTTTCGGCATAACCAACTGCATACCGTAGCGCATCAGTTCCGGCTTGTGCTTGGCATCCTTATTGACCGTCATAGCCTCATTGACCACCAGTTCACCTGCCGGAGTCAACGTATAAGTCATCGTCAACGTAGCCTCTACCGACGGCATGTCATATACCACTTCGACGCCCTTCTCGGCCTTGCCTTCATTTTCCACCACCTTGAACGACTTCATCTTCATCTCAGGATTCTTCCAAGCATGCAACTTGCGTTGTGTGCCTGCCCCGTAGTCGTTGTCGGTCGGCGCACGCCAGAAATCGGGAGTGATGGCATAGCCCTCTTCCAACATCGGTTTCCCGTCCACGTCGAGGTAGTCAATCCAACCGTTCCAATGGTTGAAAGTGACAGAAGTGTTTCCTGCCGACAATGTGACCCATGCCACCTTTTCTTCTTTTTCCACTTTCCGGGTGTCATATTTGCCGGAAGTGACAGCCAATACGCTTTCCATCGTGGGGAAAGTATAAGGATTCACCACGAACTGTTCGCGTGCCACGGCATAGCCGGCATCGAGCATCGGTTCGGCCCTCTTCAGCACGAAGTCGAGGTTCAGCACCACTTCGCCTTTCACGTCCGCAGGCAAGCTGTAGCCGTCCAGTTTCACCACACGTTTCTGCTGTGCGGGAATGTCGAGCGCATTCCGCCCGTTGGCCAATACTTTTCCTTCCGACTCCAACGTCCACTGCAATTCCACGTCGTCAAGCGACTTGAAGAAGTTCTCATTGTAAACTTCCACCTCGCCGACCTTCAAATCCTTGGCCGTAGCCCAGATGTTCTGATAGTAGTAACGCACTTCGTTGGCATGAGGATTCGGTTTGCGGTCGGGATTGATGATACCGTTGCAGTTGAAATTATGGTCGCTGGTGGGATAACGGCCGAAGTCGCCTCCGTAAGCATATATCGTCTTGCCCTGTTTGTTCTTCACGCGCAGCCCCTGGTCCACGAAGTCCCAGATGAAACCGCCTTGGTACTTCGGATACTTGCGTACCATGTCCCAATATTCCTTGAATCCTCCCATGGAGTTGCCCATGGCATGAGCATATTCGCACTGGATGAGCGGACGCGGGTTGTCGCCCTGCGAGTACTTGTCGCAGCCGCCGTAATCGTAATACATCGGGCAGAAGATGTCCGTCTTGCCGTTCTGTCCGGCCTGTTCATACTGGCACGGACGACTCGGGTCGTACGCCTTCACCAAGTCATACGCCTTCTCGAAGTTAGGCCCGTAACCAGCTTCGTTACCCACGCTCCAGAAGATGATGGAAGGATGGTTCTTGTAAATCTTGATATTGCTTTCGTTGCGCTCCAAGTGTGCCTTCTCATAAGTCGGCTCCTTGGCCAACGTCTTGTCGCCGTAGCCCATTCCGTGGCTTTCGATATTGGCTTCAGCCACCATGTAGATGCCGTATATGTCGCAAAGTTCATACCAACGCGGGTCGTTGGGATAATGACAGGTACGCACGGCATTGATGTTCAGCTCTTTCATCACGCGGATGTCTTCCAGCATGCGGTCCATTGACACCACATACCCCGTCACCGGGTCGAGTTCGTGCCGGTTGGCTCCCTTGAACAACACCGGTTGTCCGTTTACCAACACCTGGGCGTTCTTGATTTCCACCTTGCGGAATCCCACGCGCTGCGGCACAACCTCGGCCACCTGCTTGCCGTCCATCAAGGTAGTATATAAAGTATAGAGGTTCGGCGTCTCGGCAGTCCACTTCAAAGGATTTTTGATATCGAAGTTTACTTTTACTTCACCGTTTCCTCCGACTTTAGCCGTCTGTGCAGCCACTTCTTTTCCCTCCTTGTCTTTCAGGGAGAACATCACGGTCTCACCCTTGGCTCCCACGGCGTTCAGTTTCACCTCCAACGTTCCGTCCTGATAATTGTTCACCAAATCGGGCGTAATGAACAAGTCGGCGATGTGGGCCTGAGGACGTGCATAGAGATATACTTCACGGGCTATTCCCGTAAAACGCCAGAAATCCTGGTCTTCAAGGTACGAACCGTCGCACCAACGCATCACCTGCATGGCAATCAGGTTCTCCTTGCCCGGCGTGAGGTACTTCGTCAGGTCGAATTCCGCCGACACCTTGCTGTCTTCGCTGTATCCCACGAATTTGCCGTTCACCCATACCATCAGGTTGGACGTAGCCGAACCCACGTGCAGGTAAATCCGCTCACCTTTCCAATCGGCAGGCACGGTCACCATCTTACGATACGACCCCGTGTAATTGTTACGCTCTTCCACAAAAGGCGGTTCGGGCCTGAATTGTGTTCTCCATGGATAACCGTTGTTGCTGTAAATGGCATCTCCGTAACCATTCAACTCCAAGATGCCGGGCACGGGAAAGTCCGTCCATTGCGAATCGTCGTACTTCAGGGAATAGAAGTCGCGAGGGGCTTTGTCGTGGTCCTTGGAGAAATTGAATTTCCACTTGCCTTCCAATGACAGATAACGTTCCGACCGGGCTTTCTGGTCAGCCTTTGCCAGATTCTCTGTCTCGTATGCGAAAAACGCCGCACGCGGAGCCATGGTGTTTACTTCGTTCACCTCGGGGTCCAACCACCAAGGTTTGTCTTTTTGCGCCTCAGCCGAAAGAACGGCCAGACAAGCACAAGAAAACATCAATTGTCTAAACATGGTACATTTGTTTTATTGCGTCACAGACGCGGTTAGTTAATCATTTAGAAACTGCATACAAAGATACGTTTTTTGTTCTTTTTTCTCTCTAAAATGCAAAGTTTTTTGCTAAAATATTACGTGTTCGCACAAGATTTATTAACTTTGAAGGGGAAAACCTAATCCTTTGTGGAAAAAATAACTTAAATATCATGAATACCGACTTTTCACAACCGTTCAATCCCGAAGCTTACGCCCCGTCCGGCAAGGCGGATATGCGGTTCCGGCGTTACGTGGAGAAAGGGATGCCATGGTTCTATGGCATCGTCTTTCCTGTCATTCTCGGCTTTTGCCTGTACACTTATGAGAAAGAAACGCTTTTCCGGATACAAGAGCTCAACCTCTTCTTGCCGGACAGTACTTTCTATCATACGCTCTCGGCATATCCGGGCGGCACATTGCAATGGGCAGCCTGTTTCCTCACGCAGTTTTTTTATTACCCGGCTGCCGGGACAGCCCTTCTCATAGCCGTTTGGGTCTGCATTTGCTTCGTCATGCGCTCGGCCTTCCGGCTTTCCCCTTCATGGAGTTTTCTTCCCGCCTTGGTTCCGGCCGCCCTGTTGGCCGGCATCGTGCTGGACACCAAGGGCTTTACCATGCGCACCGGCAGCCGCACCTTTGAGACCGCCGCCTTCCTGCGCAAGGCCGGGGCGGACATCTCCCAGGTCAACAAGTGCTTCCAGCACAATCTGCGGGATACGGTGACCAAGTTCCAGATCATTCAGGGGGCCCAGCCCTATCATGGAACCATGGCCATCACCCTCACCGACCGGCTGGTGGGCCGGGCCATCGCCGGCCAGGCGGCCGATGAGATGCTGAACATCGCCGGCATTGAGGCCTCCTTCGTCCTCTTCCCGGAGGCGGGGCAGGCCTACCTCTCCGCCCGGTCCAGCGGCAATGTCAACGTCCAGGTGATCTGTGAGACCCTGGGGGGCGGGGGCAACGCCGCCACCGCCGGGGCCCAGTTCCCCGGCAAGACCCCGGAGGAGGTGCTCCCGCTGCTGAAGGGCGCCATCGACGCTTACTTCGACGATGGAAGCGACGCATAACACCGCAGGGCGCATCCGCGCTGCTGCCAAAAGAACGATATTATAATTGGAGGTATCCCCATGAAAGTGATTTTACAGCAAGACGTGAAGGGCCAGGGTAAGCGGGGCCAGCTGGTGAACGTATCCGACGGCTATGCCCGCAACTTCCTGCTGCCCAAGAAGCTGGCCGTCCCCGCCAACGCGGACAATATGAACAAGATGATCATGCAGGACAAGGCCAAGAAGGCCCAGATGGAGGCCGAGAAGGCCGAGGCCCAGGTCACCGCCGAGAAGCTGAAGGAGCTGATGGTGAAGATCCCCGCCAAGGCCGGCGCCGGCGGCCGCCTCTTCGGCGCCGTCACCAGCAAGGAGATCTCCGAGGCCCTCCAGGCCCAGTTTGGCCTGAACATCGCCAAGAGCAAGATCGTCCAGGACGAGCCCATTAAGAGCTTTGGGACCTACCAGCTCAAGTGCAAGCTGGGGTATGAGATCACGGGCACCGTGAACGTGGTGGTCACGGAGGAGAAGTGAGGGGGGCTCCCTGATCGGCAGGTTCCCGTTGGGACTGGCGCAGGGTGGACCCTGCGAGGTGGGTTCCCGCCCGGTCCCGGGCGGGGATCCAGGCTTTCTCTAGAGAAAGCCC
>ENA-ORTY01004872-ORTY01004872.1-human-gut-metagenome-genome-assembly--contig:-NODE-4872-length-10206-cov-2.107674_pt1 | contig 10206 bp, 10 predicted proteins | sample MGYA00241917_ERZ509198 | MGnify/ENA primary metagenome ERZ509198 (study PRJEB26280, sample SAMEA2338857) | human gut metagenome | biome: human gut; feature: human-associated habitat; material: faeces...
ACAAAAACTGATTATGTAATAAAAGCTACAAGACAAAGAAAAGAACTTGCATTAGAAAAGCTAATTATAAAATATACAAATCAAAATGGAGAACTGGTAGAAGTACCACTAACACCAGAGTTTATATCTAATATATATGAATACTCAATAGAAACTCTAGAATATTGGGTAAAAAGTCTAGATATAGAAGCATTAGCTAATATAGAAGGAGCAACAATAGAAATAAGTGGGGCAGATTCACTAAAAGAGGGCGAGAATGTAATAACAATAACAGTTAAAAATAAAATTACTATGGAACCCCAAGAAGAAGGAGCAGAACCAACAGAACAAGAAGAAACAAAAACATATACAATAAAATTTAACAAAAATGCAGAACCAACAATAATAGGAAAAATATCAAATTGGTTCAAAGGAATATTTGGTGGAGTTTCTACTTGGTATGCAAATAATCAAGAAAAAGCAGTTTTTGGAGCCTTAATGTTCTGTATAGTTGCATTAATAGGGCTATCAATCTATATAATAGTAGACTATAAAAAATATCAAGATTTATTAGGAAAAATAGGAAAACTTAATAATTTAAATAACAATGAAATAAAAGCAACATCAGAGGTAGAAAACATAACAGTAAATGAAGAACCAAACAATATAGAAGATATTTACAAAGACAGGAAAAAAGAAATAGAAATAAACAGCAAAAAAATAGAAGAAGACCAAAACAAAGAGGACAGACCAAAAGGTGGAAGACATTTTTAAATAAATATAAAGAAAAAAGAAAGAGGGTGCAGCTATTGTGCACCCTCTAAAATTATTGTTCACAAATTACTATTTCTGCATTGAACGATTCTGCTAAATCTGATAAATAAACTATTAAATTAGCTTTTGCTAAAATAATATTCTCTCTTTTCATCATAGCATCACTTTGAATATTTTCTTTTATAATTTGTTCCAAAGCGAGAACTTCAGAAGAGGAGTATTTACTTCCAAATAGAGCTGTAATCTCATCAGATACAGAGTTATGAACGGTTAGTGAATTGATATATATATCATCTTCACTAAAGTAGACCCAAACAGTTCCATCCTGAACAGAAAAATTTAAACTTGATGTGTCAATTGCAAAACATATTGAATAGTCACAAACCAAATCAATTCGAGAAGTCATAAACCATTCAAATATAGCATTGCTTTTCTTTGTTTTGTCATGTGACAAATAATATTTTCCATCCACTGTACATAAAACAATTTTAGTATCTGATTTAATAGATGAAATAACATTATTTGCATTTACAATGTTATCTTTTAAACTATCTTCTTGACTTATTTGCTGAGACTTGATACTTTCAAAATTAATGTTTTCTTTTAAATCATTTTCCCAGCTGTTATAGAGTATAAAGAAAACAAGAACGACAAGCAATACAAAGACCACAACAAAAGCAGGTTTAAAATTCCTATTTAACATATTTTTTTCCTCCAATAAAATTGATAGAATAAAATATGTCACTTATCCAAGTGGGTTAAAACGAGCCTCCTTTATAGTATTTTGTTAAGCAAAGCTTAACTATATGTAATAGTATTATACCACCCAATATTATGTAAAGCAACAAAAAGTTTTTTCCCTATTGTTTTTATACAAAAATATGTTAAAATATAGTATATGCTTCTATAGCTCAGTTGGTAGAGCAACGGATTCGTAACCCGTAGGTCGGCAGTTCGATTCTGCCTAGAAGCTCCAAAATAAAAATATATCCAGCGTTTTGACAAAAATATATAAAATGTGCTAAAATAAAGAGTAACCATTTTTAAACAGATCCAAGTTGGCAATCGCAGTATACAAATTGCAACAAATAATTTTGAGGAGGATAAAAAATGGCTTGCAAAATTACAATTGAGGATAACCCGATACCAGAAGAGAAAAGACTCAAAGTTGAAAATGGAGATGTTGTTGTTTTACCACTACATCTCAACAAAGAAGAAGCCATTAATATTCCGGATATATATAATCTTGAAGGATTTTATGTGGCAAGAGGAGTAACAATACTCTATGTTACGAATGGAGAAATATTTATTACTCCACATACTCAAAAGGCTGTTAAGTTACTAAAAGATGCAGGATTTCAACCTAGAGGAATATATTTTCCCCTTTCTGGGAAAAACGATGATTCTATTCGATTGCATTCGATAATTCCATTCGACGCCGTGTTCTCGCGCGGCGAGCTTTTGGAGCCGATGGGTCTGCGCCTGCCGCAGATCACGTCCATCATGCGCCGTCTGCGCAAAATGGGCCTGCCGGTCAGCGAGACGGTTTTAAATGTAGACGAAGCCGTCATGGAGCTTTTGCCGCTCCTCAAAAAAAGGAAAGAGGAGGACAAAAACCATGCTATCTGATGTCACCATGGGGCAGTTTTTCCCCGGCAAGTCCGTCATGCACCGGCTCGATCCGCGCATTAAAATGTGCCTGACCGTGTATTTCATCGTGCTCATTTTCTGCTCGAAGAATTTTGTCACGCTCGGCGCGACGATTCTTATGAGCCTGCTTGGCGTGGTGCTTTCCAAAGTACCGCTGAAGCTCTATTTAAAAAGCATGAAGCCTATTTTGTTCATCGTGGTGTTCACCGGCGTATTGAATTTGTTTTACGGCACCGGCGACCCGATCTTCACGCTCGGGTTCATTCACATTACGCGAAACGGCATCGTGAACAGCATCATGATCGCCGTGCGCATCGTGGTGCTCATCCTCATCAGCTCTATTCTGACGTTCACAACGTCCCCGACGCAGTTGACGGACGCCATTGAGCGCCTGCTAAAGCCGCTGGCGCTGCTGCATGTGCCGGTGCATGAATTCGCAATGATGATGACGATCGCGCTGCGCTTTGTGCCGACGCTCCTCGAAGAGACCGAGAAGATCATGGCGGCGCAGAAGGCCCGCGGTGCAGATATGGAAAGCGGCGGTCTGATGCAGCGCATCAAGGCGCTGATTCCGGTGCTTATCCCGCTGTTTGTTTCCGCGTTTCGCCGTGCGTTTGACCTTGCAACAGCCATGGAAAGCCGCTGCTACCACGGCGGCGAGGGGCGCACGAAAATGAAGGTGCTGCACCTTTCAAAAGCAGATTACATCACGCTTATCGTGTGCGTTTTGTACCTTGCGGCGTTCATCACAGCGAACATTTTGCTGCCTGCCGCCATTGTGCGATAAAATTGAGGAGAAACTATGGAACGAAACCTGCTGCTGAAAATTCAATATGACGGCAGCGCGTACCACGGCTGGCAGGTGCAGGAAAACGCCCGCAGTGTGCAAGGGGTGTTTCAGGAGGCGTTAAAGCAGGTTTTGCATACGCAGCCGGACATCAAAGCGTGCAGCCGTACGGATACCGGCGTGCACGCGCGGGAATTCTGCCTGAGCATGAAGCTTTCGCACAATATCCCGCCGGAGCGCCTTTTGGGCGCACTCAATCATTTTCTGCCGCCGGACATTGCTGTGCTTTCCTGCGAAGAAGTGCCGCTTGATTTTCACGCACGGTACTCCTGCTGTGGAAAACGGTATGTGTATGAAATCTGGAACAACCCCATTCGCAGCCCGTTTCTGCACGGGCGCGCGCTGCACTACTACCACCATATCGATGAAAAAAAGCTGAACGAAGCCGCGCAACACTTTTTGGGTGCGCACGATTTCACTTCGTTCTGTACACTCGATAACCGTGACATGGGGGACTTTACCCGCACGGTTACGGAAAGCTCCGTCACGCGCGAGGGCGACATGGTGCGCTTTACCGTGGCGGCGGACGGGTTCCTTTACAACATGGTGCGCATCATGACGGGCACTTTGCTCGCCGTGCAGCAGGGGCGCTTTGTCCCCGAGGATATCCCGAAGATCATCGAGGGGAAAAACCGCAAGCTTGCGGGGCCGACCGCCCCGGCGTGTGGTCTGTATTTAGAAAAGGTCTTTTACGAACCGCAAATATAATGCCTGCGGTTCGGTTGGATAAATGGTCTGTATTCCGATTTTTATACCGCGGAATAAGGGAGAAAAGTATGGCAAGAAAAAAGCATGAAGCGGAAAAAAAGCACGCGCTGCGCAAAAAAGAAGCACCGCCTGTGCAGGATATGCCGGATGAAACGGAACACCCAGCGCTTTCGGAAGAGAAAAAGCCGCGCGTATCGAAGCTTTTGTACCGCATCATTGCGGCGCTGCTCATCGCGGTAGTGCTGCTTATCATTTTGGAAAATAAAGATAATTTAACGCCGGAAAACATCGGCAACTGGATCCGCACAAAGGCAGTCGGCTTCGGCTTTGGCGACGGCTATCCGGCGGAACTGACCGGCAGCACAGCGCTTGCGGGTAATTTCGGTGCGGCGGACGGCAATTTGTACGTTGTGAGCGATACGGCGCTGACGGTTCTGAACGGCTCCGCAAAGGAGATGTTCTCCGCGCGCCACAGCTACAACGACCCCACAGTCTCCGAAGCGAGCGGACGCTACCTTTTGTATAACGCCGGCGGCACGGGTTACCGTGTGGAAACGTCTTCCGGCACGGAGATTTCCGGCACGAGCGACAGCAGTATCACGACCGGCGTCATTTGCGATTCCGGCAAATTTGCGCTGGCGGTGCAGCCCTCGGACTACGCTTCTGAGCTGCGCGTATATAACAAAAACGGCAGCTTGCAGTATAAATACAGCTTTGCGGATTCCTACATTACGGCGGTGGCGCTGAATACGGACGGCACAAGAGCCGCGGTGGCAAGCACCATCACGCACGCAGGTACGCTCATTTCGCGCATTACGGTGCTGGATATGTCCGAAACGGAGCCGATAGCGGAGTACGAAAGCGACGGCAACCTGATTTTTGCCGTGCAGTGGAACCGCAGCGGCCGCGTGACGGCTATCGGCGACACGGAAACGCTCGTCAGCGATACGGGCTATAACTTTACGCCGTATGCGTATGACGGCCGCACCGTGACGGCCTACACGCTCATCCCTTCGGGTGCGGTGGTCTCCGTTTCCAACTATGCTTACGGCGGCGACAGCACGCTGCTCATTTTCCGTGACAGCGCAGAGCCTGTGGAAAGCGACCTTTCCGGCCGCGCCGTGTGGCTTTCCGCAGCGGGCAATAAGGTGGCGGCGCTGCTTTCAAGCTCCGTTGTGTCCACGGACCTCACGACCGGGCGGCAGGAAGCCGCCTGCAATGTGCCGGCCGATACAAAAAGCATCGCCATGGCGGACGAAAGCACCGTGTATCTGCTCGGCGTGCGCGAGATTCGGAAAGAAAATCTTAAGGTGATCGAGGCCGATAATACATTGTCGCAAACAGAGTAATGTGGTATAATCACTGTATCGCACAAGGCGCGCGGCAGGCGTGCCGGAAAAAGGAGAGTGTTTTTATTGGGATGGATATTTGACATTGCCGTTGTGGTGCTCGTCATCATCGCGGCCGTCATCGGCGCGAAAAAGGGATTTTTCAGAGCATGCTTTGATTTCTGCGGCGCGCTCATCGCGATGATTGCGGCCGGGCTTTTGAGCAGTCCTGTTGCAGAGTGGATCTTTACAACGTTCTTTCGCCCCTCACTTGTGGAGAAGATCTCTGCGGCGGTCATGGGGCTTGGCGCGGGCGAAGCTGTGAACACCGTTTTCGATGCCTTCCCGGAGCTTATCCAGCGCGCGCTCGAGGCTGCCGGCATCACACAGGGGAGTATCATGGCGCAGGTGCAGGATAAGACGGACAGCATCGCAGAGGCTATTACGGATGCACTCAGCCCCATGCTCATCAACGTCATCGGCGTGTTCGTCATGCTGGTGCTATTCGTATTGTTTATCGTGGTACTGAGAGGCGTTGCAACGCTTTTAACGGGCATTTTCTCGCTGCCGGTCTTAAGCGGCATCAACGGTGCGCTCGGCGCAGTATTCGATGTGCTGATGCTCGTGCTCATTTTGTGGGTCGTCCTCGCGTGTACGCAGGTATTTGTGCCCATGCTGAGCGCAGCGCAGCAGGTAAAGGTGCAGGCGTTTGAGAATACCTCCATGCTTTTGAAGCTGCTTGGCAGCTTTAACCCCGCTTACCACTTAATGCAGTGAGCAGCGGCTAAAAGGAGATTCGGAAATTCGTAAGGGAAAGGAACTACACTATGTCTGATGCCAAAAGCCAAAAGACAAAGAAACCCATCAATCAGAACTTAACGGTGCCGAACGCCATGTCTGTGTTCCGCATTTTGGTCATTCCGTTTTTTGCGTATTTTTTTCTGAAAGGCAACCTCACAGCGGCCATCGTCGCACTGGGGCTTTCCGGCCTTTCCGATGCGCTGGACGGCATGATCGCGCGGCACTTCAACCAGATCACGGAATTAGGCAAAATGCTGGATCCGTTAGCCGATAAGCTGACGCAGGGCACGGTGGCCATCTGTATCGCCGTGCACTACCCGTCCATTTGGCCGCTTTTGGCGCTGCTCGTCTTAAAGGAGCTCGTCATGTTGTGCGGCGCATGCTATCTGCTGAAAAACGGCAAAAAGCCGTGCGCGGCAAAGTGGTACGGCAAGGTCTCCACAACACTGTTTTATATCGCCATCGGACTCATCGTCGTCATGGACGGCTTTATGAAGGTTTCCGAGAGCACGTTCAATATCGCGTCCACCACGGCGCTCGTCATCACGGCGGGCTTCATGGTGTACACGTTCATTCGATATTTCGGTGTGTTCCGCGAAATTTTGAGATCGACCGACGGCAAATACGATTTGAACCTGCCCGAAGAAATGCGGGCAAAGAAAGAGCGCACACCGAAAAACTAACGGTCTGCGCCGGAAAGGAAAATGTCTATGATGATGTGTACACGCTGCAAGAAGCGGCCTGCGGTTGTGTTCGTTTCCCCTTCAACGGATATGAACGCCACGCAGGGCTACTGTCTTGTCTGCGCAAAAGAGCTCGGCATTAAGCCGGTGAATGATATTATGGAGAAAATGGGCATCACGGAGGAGCAGCTGGAGGCGATGACCGAAAGCATGAACGATTTGATGTCGATGTCCGACGACGGCAGCTTTGAGCCGGGCGGCGCGGTGCCGTTCCCGTCCGAACTGCTGGGTCAATTCGGTATGAACGCAAACGGTGACGGCACAGAGCCGGAAACCCGCGAAAGCCAGCCGAATGACAAGAAAAAGAAGGAGAACTTCCACAAATCGAAGCGTAAGCACATTGCGGCGTACTGCACCGACCTCACCATGAAGGTGAAAAACGGCGAACTGGATGCCATCATCGGCCGCGAACGCGAGATTGAGCGTGTGGTGCAGATTTTGTCTCGCCGCACGAAGAATAATCCGTGTCTCATCGGTGAGCCGGGCGTCGGTAAAACGGCCGTTGCAGAGGGGCTTGCCCTGCGCATTGCGGCAGGCGAAGTGCCCGCGAAGCTGCGCAAAAAAGAAGTACAGCTTCTGGATCTCACGGCGCTCGTTGCCGGTACGCAGTTCCGCGGCCAGTTTGAAAGCCGCATCAAGGGACTTGTGGACGAAGTGAAGCAGGACGGCAACATCATCCTCTTCATCGATGAGGTGCATAACCTCGTCGGCACAGGCGATGCAGAGGGCAGCATGAACGCGGCGAATATTCTAAAGCCCGCGCTGTCCCGCGGAGAAATTCAGGTCATCGGCGCAACGACGTTCTCCGAGTACCGCAAGTACATTGAAAAAGACGCTGCACTGGAGCGCCGCTTCCAGCCCGTCACCGTGACAGAGCCGTCCATCGACGACGCAACGGATATCATCCGCGGCATCAAAAATTACTACGAAAAATACCATAACGTGCGCGTTTCCGACCAGATTGCGAAGCGCATCGTCGTGCTTTCCGAGCGATATATCAGCGACCGTTACCTGCCGGATAAGGCCATCGATTTGTTGGACGAAGCATGCGCCTGCGCCGCGCTGCGCAACAAAAAGCTTGCGGATTATGAAGAAGCAAATTTGAAGCTCGAAAAGCAGCGCAAGGCGGAAGCCGAGATCGAGGGCGCAGAGAATGTCGATTACGAAGCGCTTGCCGAAGCGAAATATAAAGTCGCGGCGCTCGAAAAAGAGCTTGCCGCGTTTGACCCGAACGAAGTCACCGCGCCGGTAACGGAAGCGGATCTCGCGTATGTCATCGAGCTTTGGACGGGCATTCCCGCTGCAAAGATTGAGCAGAGCGAGCTCGGCAAGCTTGCCCACCTGGAAGAAAAGCTGAGTGAGCACATCGTGGGGCAGGAGGAGGCCGTCAAGGCTGTTTCCGCTGCCATCCGCCGCAGCCGCGTGCAGATCAACCCGCGCCGCCGCCCGGCCTCGTTCATCTTCGTCGGCCCCACCGGCACCGGCAAGACCGAGCTTGTGCGCGTGCTTTCGAAAGAGCTGTTCGATTCCCCGGAGACGCTCATCCGCCTCGATATGTCGGAGTTCATGGAAAAGCACTCGGTCTCGAAGATCATCGGTTCGCCCCCGGGCTATGTCGGCTACGATGAAGCCGGTCAGCTCACCGAAAAGGTGCGCCGCCGCCCGTATTCCGTTCTGCTCTTCGATGAGATCGAAAAAGCACACCCGGATGTTATGAACATCCTGCTGCAAATTCTCGATGAAGGCCGCATTACGGATGCGCACGGTCGCACGGTCAACTTTGAGAACACCGTCATCGTCATGACCTCCAACGCGGGCAGCAACAGCCGTGAAGCGCTCGTCGGCTTCAACCGCACCAGCGCGGACATCAGCCGCGAAAAGGCCATGCGCGCGCTGTCTGATTTCCTGCGTCCCGAGTTCCTGAGCCGCATCGATGAGATCGTTGTCTTCCGCCCGCTGAATGAGGAGGACTACAAGAAGATCGCGGTGCTTATGCTGAACGAGTACGTCGGCACGCTTAACGAGCGTGGCATCACGCTGCGCTGGACGGACGAAGCCGTCGCGAACATCGCGCATCGTGCCGTAGGCGGCAAGAGCGGCGCCCGCGATATCCGCAACACCATCCGCCGCACGGTGGAAGACAAAATCGCGTCCCTCATTGTCGAGAAAGGTGAAGGCAACGTCACCGGTATTCTCGTCACCGAAAAGGACGGCGAGATCGACGTGGAGTCTATCTAACCTTATAAACCGCAAATCCCCGCACAGCGCTGTTCATTAAAAGCCTGTGCGGGGATTTTTGTATGCGGAGGAAGTAAGTCCGATGTATTCAGTTTGTCAGGATGATGGCCTGCTCGAAAAGGGCGGTGTAGGCGACCTCCACGCTGTCTTTGCCGTAGTAGATGTCCTGTCCGGCGAGAGGGTCACTGAAGTAGTAGCCGTTTTCGTCATAGCCCGTAAGGATGAGCGCATGCATGGGGTAGACCCACGTAATCTCCCGGCCGGTCTCCGGCACCGTCCAAATGTCGCTTTCAATCGGCGGCTCCATGCAGATAGTCGCCCAGATCATCACCGGGGTGTTGTTGTCAATATAGCTTTTTAGGCGATAAAGCGGCACGCCGCTCAGACGCTCGGCGTGGTAGCCGGTGTTTGTGAGAAACTCGTTCATGGCGCGCTCGATGACGGTGGAGTAGCATCCCCAGCCGGTTTCCGAAAACGGGTCGCCGGGGAACGCCTCCCATGGGTCGCAGCCGACAAGCTCTCCGTTTTCGTCCGTGTGCGGCGCGTCGCCCGTCGGCAGGTAATAGGAAGCAAATTCCTCCGCCGTGACGGTGCAGCCGTAGTAGTTTAACAGCATGGCGGCGCCGGCACTTTCGCAGCCTGTGGGAAGCGTTGGCAGTTGCGAAATGTACGGCACGTCTTTAATGCGGCGGGTGGTTGCCTGCGCGGGGAAAATATCGGCGTAGGCAAGCGCGGGCGTAAAGCGCAGCAGCGCCGCGGCGAGCACGCCGAACACGAGTATCACCGGCAAAAGGCACAAAATGCGTCTGCGCCGCCGTGCGCGGTGCTTTAGGCGGCGCGGCACAGTGCTGTGCCGGAAGCTTTCGGGTGCCAAATTTGCATTTTTGCGCGTTTGCATAAAGATCCCCCTTTTTAAAACTCCTTTATAAACGGGTGAAAATTTCTCTTAGCAGAGTGAGCACAAGCAGGTGAGCGGGGTAAAACAGGTAGTAGCCCCACTGCAAAACTTTGCTTCGGCGACCAAGCGTGTGGTTGTAGCATAAAAGAAGCGGTACACACAGCAGTACGAACGGCCTCAGCCACACGGGCAGCGTAGAGCCGTAGACGAAATACTGCAAAACATACAAAAGCGTGACGA
>ENA-ORTY01004875-ORTY01004875.1-human-gut-metagenome-genome-assembly--contig:-NODE-4875-length-10203-cov-4.157075_pt1 | contig 10203 bp, 8 predicted proteins | sample MGYA00241917_ERZ509198 | MGnify/ENA primary metagenome ERZ509198 (study PRJEB26280, sample SAMEA2338857) | human gut metagenome | biome: human gut; feature: human-associated habitat; material: faeces...
GTGCAGGAGAAGACCTGCCACCTGCCCAAGGTGGGCGACCATTTCCAGCTGAACGACTACGAGGGCGTCGTGACCCGCACGGCCCGCCGCCGCGTCACCGAAGTCCGGCTGAGCCTCACCCCGGCGCAGGACGAGGACAAGGATAAGGATAAGGACAAAGACAAGCGTTTCTCCCGCCTGCCTCAGCGCACCGAGAGCCGATAACTTCATCCGAATATATAAAAAGCTCCTCTCCCATCGTCGGGAGAGGAGCTTTTCCTGTTTTTTGCGCTTTACTGCTGCTTTTTCCAGCGGCGCATGACGCCCATGCCCAGTGCATAGGGGCCGGTGTGCACCGCAATGGTGCAGCCGATCTGCAACAGCCCTACCTCGCACTGTGCGCCGGGGTACTTGGCGCGCAGGGCGGCGCGGGTCTGCATCCAGAGCCGCTTGCCCTCGTCGGCATCGTAGCCGTAGCCCACCGTGATGCAGTAGTCATCGGGCGTGCCGTTGTGTTCGGCCAGATAGGTCATCAGCAGGTCGAGGGCCTTCTCAAAGCTCTTCTGGCGGCCGCGGGCCACACCAGCGGAGAAGATCTCGCCCTCCTTGAACAGGATCATGGGCTTAATGCCCAGAATGTTGGCGGCACGGCCCGTGACTTTGCCGATGCGCCCGCCCTTGATGAGGTAGTCCAGATTACCCACCGTGAAGAAGATCTGGTTGGTGATCTTTTCCGCTTCCAGCCAGGTCACGGCTTCGTCCAGCGTACAGCCTGCATCCCGCATGGCCACCGCGTTTTCCACCACGATGGATTCGGTCACGGTGGCGGCGGTGCTGTCAATGACCTCGATCTTAGCATCGGGGAAATCCTCCAGCACCAGCTCCCGGGCGTTGCGGGCACTGCCCACGCAGCCGCTCATCTTGCTGGTAAAGCAGATGCAGAGCACCGGGCGGCCCGCCTCGGCATGGGCCCGGAAGGCGGTCTCAAAATCCTCCAGAGAAGGCAGACTGGTCTTGGGGTAGGCCGCGGGGTTATCTACCATGAACTGGTAGAAATCGCGCACGGCGATCTCCTTGCCTTCCTTGCGGTAGTGCTCACCGTCCAGCGAGACATAGAAGGGGATGATCTCAATATTCAGCGTTGCGGCCGTCTCAGGGGTCAGGTCACAGGCGCTGTCCGTGATGATATCAAACATAGTCACGTTTCCTTTTCAATGCGGCGGGTTCTGTGGCGCGGATCAGACGTTGTGGTGGATGTAGGCCTCACGCTCGGCACCCACGGAGATGTAGGTGATCTTGCAGCCAATAGCCTTTTCCAGATACTCAACGTAATCGCGGGCTTCCTGGGGCAGATCCTCCCACTTGCGGGCGGCAGTGATATCGCAGTGCCAGCCGGGCAGATACTCCACCACGGGCTGTGCGGTGTTCAGAGCCTCGCCCATGGGGAAACGCTTGGTGATGGTGCCGTCGGTCAGCTTGTAGCCGGTGACCATGGGGATCTTCTCCATGTAGTCCAGCACGTCCAGCAGGGTCAGGGCAACCTCATCGCAGCCCTGGCAGAACACGCCGTAGTGGCTTGCCACCAGGTCGATGGGGCCAACACGGCGGGGACGGCCGGTGGCTGCACCGTACTCGTGGCCAGCCTCACGCAGGGCGTGCTTCTCTTCCTCGGTCATGGCCAGCTCAGTGACAAAGGGGCCGTCGCCCACGCAGGAGGAGTAAGCCTTCATCACGCCGATGCTGTTGGTCAGCTTGTGGCCCGGGATGCCTGCGCCGATGGGGGCGTAAGCGCCGATGACGTTGGAGGAGGTGGTGTAGGGGTAGATGCCGAAGTCGATGTCGCGCAGAGCGCCCAGCTGGGCCTCGAACAGCACCTTCTTGCCGGCGGCATCTGCGTCAGCCAGATACTGGCCCACGTCGCAGATGTAATCCTTGAAGATGGCGGCATACTTCTCCAGCCATGCCCACATCTCGTCCACGCTGATGGGGGCGGAGTGGTAGCTGCCCTCCATCACCAGGTTCTTGGAATCCACCATGGTCACCAGGCGCTTCTTCACGCTGTCGTCCAGGTGGAGCAGGTCACCCATGCGCAGGGTCTTCTTCATGTACTTGTCACCGTAAGTGTAGGCGATGCCGCGCTTGGTGGAGCCGAACTGTGCGCCGGTCTTGGCCAGGCGGGCCTCTTCCAGGCCGTCCTGATCGACATGGTAGGGCATGGTGATGGTGGCCCGGTCGGAGATCTTCAGGTTATCGGGGGTGATGGAAATGCCCTGCTCTCGCAGATTGTTGATCTCGCCGTCCAGATGGTGCGGGTCGATGACCATACCGTTGCCCATCACGCAGACAACGTTGGGGCGCAGGATGCCGGAGGGCAGCAGGTTCAGCACGAACTTGCCGCGCTCGTTCTTCACGGTGTGGCCTGCGTTGTTGCCGCCCTGATACCGTGCAACGATGTCATAATCCTGGCTGATCAGATCGACCATGCGGCCCTTGCCCTCATCGCCCCAGTTGATACCCGTAATTGCAGTAAGCATAATAAATGACCTCTTTATCATTTTTTCAAAAGACAGCCTTTTCCGTGCACCTTGCCCGGGATACGCCACCTTGGGAATCTGTACCGCCCGCGGAAATGTCCGCAACAATACAACTATAGTATAGCACGAAACGCGGAACAAAAAAAGAGGGAAGAAATACTTTTCTCTCAATGATCCGCCAGGCGCTCCTCTTCGTGATGCTGCTTTAGTTCTTCTTCCCCAGCTTATGGATCGTGCCATCCGGCTCTTTGATCGAGGTGTTGTTCAGCTGGGCGCGCAGGCTGGCCTTTACGTCCGCAACATACTCCTGCCGCAGGGCCTGCTGCTCTGCCTTTTCGGCATCGGTCAGGCCGGTGGTCTTGCTCTTTTTTGCCAGCTCGTTGATGCGGGCGATCTTCTCGTTTGTCATCGCAGTTCTCCTATTAGATAAAATGTGATATAATATGACCGGGATGCCCCTTCCGGCAGCTGCGGCTCTTTTGGCTAGGCAGCAGGAGGGAGCTGTTTGAATCAAAGCAAGTATAACAAAGGATGAAACCGATGTCAAAACAGTTGAATTTTGCACAGCAGATGGACGAAGTGTTGAAAACGCTGGGGCCGCAGCGGCCAAAGCTGCTGCTCCATGCCTGCTGCGGGCCCTGTTCCAGCGCCGTGCTGGAAAAGCTGTGCCGGTATTTTGAGATCACGGTGCTTTACTATAACCCCAACACCTGGCCTGCCGAAGAATACTACCGCCGGGGCGAGGAGCTGAAAAAGTTCGTGGCGCAGGCGCACCCGCTGGGGGTCACGGTCATCGAGGACCACTACGACCCGCAGGAGTTCTATACGGCTGTGCAGGGGCTGGAAAACGAGCCGGAGCGGGGCGGGCGGTGCACCGTCTGCTACCGTTTGCGGATGCGCCGGGCGGCACAGTACGCAAAGGAGCACGGCTTTGATTGGTTCACCACCACGCTCTCCATCAGCCCCCACAAGGATGCTGCCCGCATCAATCAAATCGGGCAGGAGCTTGAAGCCGAATTCGGCATCAGGCACCTGCCCTCGGATTTCAAAAAGCAGAACGGCTACCTGCGCTCCCTCCAGCTTTCGGAGGAGTACGGGCTTTACCGTCAGGATTACTGTGGGTGTGAGTTCAGCGCAAAGGCGAGGGGATGAACCGCTCAGTCGCCTGCGGTGACAGTTCCCCTGCCAAGGGATCCAAGCGGCGCTTCTTGCCTCTCCTGCCAGGAGAGGCGGCATTGCGATGCAATGACGGAGAGGTTTACTCCTCACGCATTCTGGACACCAGAATTGCAAAGACGATCAGCCCTACGCAGGGCACGATGTTGGTTGCCATACCAACAGCAAGACCGGCGCTTTCAGCTACCTTGCCGATGACCCAGGGCATCAGGATCGCGCCGCTGGATGCCACCGGCAGCATGATGCCCATGCTGGTCACGGTGGTCATTTTACCGGCGCTGGCCACGGCGGTGGGGTTCATACCGGCCATGGAGAAGGCAAAGGCGAACAGCAGCAGGATGGCAGGCAGTTGGCTGTGGGTCTGCATCATGGCAAAGTAGAAGGCAGTGCAGAAAACAGCCATAAACACCATGGCCTTGCGGGGCTGTTGGAGCGGGAACACAAAGGCGATGAGCAGGCGGCCGATCAGGGTGGCACCCCACATCACGGTGACGGTATAGGCCGCCAGCGTGCCTGCAATGATGCCGCTGTCCTTGAAGTAGGTGACCATCCAGCCCACAACGCTCTGCTCGGCGGCGTTCTGGCAGAACAGCAGGCCGGTGAGCAGCCAGAAGCGGGAGGAGCGCAAAAAGTTCCAATCGGTGACAGCTTCTTTGGCCTTGGCGCGGCCTGCCATGGGGGTGAACAGGTATACCAGCCAGAGCACCAGACTCAGCGCCGCCAGTGCCAGCACGGCCAGCGTGGTGCTGACCCTGGCCGCGGCAGAGATCAGAAAGGGGCAGAGCAGGGCACCGCAGGCGTAGCAGGCGTGCATGGTGTTCATGCCCCGGGTGCGGTCTGCAGAGTTGCCGCTGACAAGGATGGTGCAGGTGTTCAGGACACTGCCCTTGGCAATGCCTACAATGAAGAAGGCCAGCGCCAGCAGAATGGGCAGGCCGGTCAGGCCCATCAGGCCGTAGCCCACCGCATAGCCGATGGTCAGCAGCAGGACGCTTGGCTTCATGCCCATTTTTCCCACCAGCGCACCGGCCAGCAGGCCCGCCAGCAGGTTGCCGATGCTCAGCAGGCTGAGCAGGGTGCCGGTCATGCCGTAGGCAAAGCCGTATTCTTCCTGCAGCAGGCTGACCACCACACCGCTGGAAATGGTGCAGATGCCGCTGAAAAAGAAGGTGACGAAGCCCGCGTTCCGCAGGCGGGTGTTCCGTTGTTCCATAGGGTTCTCCTTGCAGTATTCGGGGGCGCAGTGCCCGTAGTTGCTTTTATTAAAGCATATTCTGGTCAGAAAGCAAGGGATGTTGAGCCAACAGAAGCAAAATCAGCGCCCAGTGGAAGCGCCCTGCCGTTCGGTGGGGCGCTTCTGAATTTTATTTTGCGTCTCCTATTGACAATGATCGAATCGTGCGTTATGATATTGTACGGCATCAAACAGTTCTAAAGAAAACAGTCCTGTCACAAACAATTCAAAAGGGAAACCATTATGCACGATGAAAGCACCAAGCAACCCTGCTGCAACCCCCCATGGGAGCCACCGCAGGTCATCCCGGCACAGGTGCGCCGGGTGAACAACCTGATCTTCCGCAAGATCAACCAGTTCCATCGGGAGAACAACGTGGACAACGTGACCCCCATGCACGACTGGATCATGAGCTACCTCTACTGGCACAAGAACGACCCCGTGTACCAGCGCGATATCGAACGGGAGTTCTCCATCACACGCTCGACCGTGACGAACATCCTGCAGCTGATGGAGCGCAAGGGCTACATCGAACGCCAGAGCGTGCCGCAGGATGCCCGGCTCAAACGGCTGATCCTGACGGAAGAGGGGGTGCGCGTCCATGAAAAGACGATGCTCTCCCTGCACCAGACCGATGAGTTTGTGGCCGGATTGCTGACGGAAGAGGAAAACGCAGAGCTTCTGCGGTTACTGAACAAGCTGCGCAAGGGGCTGGAATGACCCCTGCAAATAAACTTCAGGAGGATTACAACAGATGATCAAAAAACTTGTGTCACATCTGGGCGAGTACAAGCGCGCCGCGATCCTGACACCGATCTTCTCTGCTCTGGAAGCCATCATGGATGTGCTGCTGCCCACCATCATGGCCGTGATCATTGACCAGGGCATTGAAAAGGGCGATATGAACGCCGTTATCAAGTACGGCCTGCTCACCTTCCTGGTGGCGGCCATTGCCCTGCTGCTGGGCGTGCTGGCCGGCAGGTTTGCTGCCACGGCATCCACCGGCTTTGCAGGCAACCTGCGCGATGCGATGTATGAGAACATCCAGCATTTCTCGTTCTCCAACATCGACAAGTATTCCACGGCCGGTCTGGTCACCCGTATGACCACCGACGTGACCAACCTGCAGAACGCGTTCCAGATGATCGAGCGCATGTGCGTGCGTGCCCCCGTCCATCTGGTTTTCGCGCTCATCATGGCCTCCATGATCAGCCGCTCGCTGACCATGGTGTTCCTGGTGGCGATCGTGTTCCTGGTGGCAGTGCTGGCAGGCATTATGGTTCCCACCTTCGGCATCTTTGACAAGGTGTTCAAGAACTACGATAACCTGAACGCCTCCGTGCAGGAGAATGTCTCGGCCATCCGCGTGGTCAAGAGCTTTGTCCGGGAGCACTTTGAGAACGAGAAGTACACCAAGGCCTGCGAGAGCCTGTACAAGCAGTTCGTCCACGCCGAGAGCCGTCTGAGCTTCAACAATCCCGCCATGCTGGTCTCTGTGTACGGCTGCAACATCGCCCTGAGCTGGTTCGGCGCACATTATGTCCTGAATGGTGCGATCACCACCGGCCAGCTGAACGCCCTGTTCGGTTACATTATGAACATCCTGATGGCCCTGATGATGCTGAGCATGGCCTTTGTGATGATCGCTATGTCCGCCGCTTCTGCCCGCCGTATCGTGGAAGTGCTGGACGAGACCACTGACCTGCCCCCGGCAAAGCAGCCGGTGCAGCAGGTGGCAGACGGCAGCATTGAGTTTGACCACGTTACCTTTAAGTATAAGCACGGCTCCGGCCAGCCTGTCCTGAACGATGTCACCTTCAGCATCCGGCCGGGCGAGACGCTGGGCATCATCGGCGGCACCGGCAGTGCAAAATCCAGTCTGGTGCAGCTGATCCCCCGCCTGTATGATGCCGAGACCGGCTCTGTCAAGGTGGGCGGCGTGGACGTTAAGGATTACAGCCTGGATGTCCTCCGCCGGGAAGTCTCCATGGTGCTGCAGAAGAACGTTCTGTTCAGCGGCACCATCCTCGACAACCTGCGCTGGGGCGATGAGAACGCCAGCGAGGAAGAGTGCATCCGGGTGGCCAAGCTGGCCTGCGCCGATGAGTTCATCGAGCGCTTCCCCGACAAGTACAATACCTGGATCGAGCAGGGCGGCTCCAACGTGTCCGGCGGCCAGAAGCAGCGCCTGACCATTGCCCGCGCGCTGCTGCGCAAGCCCAAGGTGCTGATCCTGGACGACAGCACCAGCGCCGTGGATACCGCCACCGATGCCAAGATCCGCAAGGCCTTCCGGGAGGAGATCCCCGGTACCACCAAGATCATCATTGCACAGCGCATCTCCTCCGTGCAGGATGCAGACCGCATCCTGGTGCTGGACAACGGCCAGATCAACGGCCTGGGCACCCACGAGGAGCTGCTCAAGACAAACAAGATCTATCAGGAAGTTTACAACAGCCAGACCCAGGGCGGCGGCGATTTTGACAAGCAGGGAGGTGAGCAGTAATGGCACAGGTGAAAGAAGTAAAGGGCCCCGGCCCCCGTAGGATGGGCGGCCCCAAGCCGAAGGTCGAGAACCCGGGCAAGCTGCTCAAGCGGATCATGGATGAGGTGTTCAAGCACTATCTGCCCCACTGCATCCTTGTGCTGGTCTGCATCATCGTCAGCGCGCTGGCAAATGTGCAGGCAAGCCTTTTCCTCAAGACCCTGATCGATGATTACATCGTCCCCATGACCAAGCAGGCCACGCCGGACTTCAGCCCGCTGGCAGGCGCACTGGTGCGCATCGGCTGCATCTATGCCATCGGCGTGCTGGCCGCATGGCTCAACGCCCGTATCATGGTCAACGTGACCCAGGGTACCCTGCGCAACCTGCGCGTCCAGCTTTTCACCCACATGGAAAGCCTGCCCATCCGGTATTTTGACTCCCACCCCCACGGCGACATCATGTCGGTGTACACCAACGATGTGGACACCCTGCGCCAGATGATCAGCCAGAGCATCCCCCAGCTGGTGTCCAGCGCCATCACCATCGTGTCCGTGTTCACCAGCATGTGCCTGATGAGCTGGCAGCTCACCGTTGTCACCATGCTGATGGTGACCCTGATGCTGTTCTGCTCCAAGAAGATCACTTCCATGAGCGGCAAGTACTTTGTGGCCCAGCAGAAGGATCTGGGTAAGGTGAACGGCTACATCGAAGAGATGATGGAGGGCCAGAAGGTCGTCAAGGTGTTCACCCACGAGCAGAAGGCTCTGGATGGCTTCCGGCAGCTGAACGATAAGCTGAAGGAAAGCGCCAAGCAGGCCAACAACTACGCCAACATCATCATGCCCGTTACCGCACAGCTGGGCAATATCAGCTATGCAGTCTGTGCTCTGGCGGGCGCAGCCATGGCCGTTGGCAATGTCGGCGGCATGACCCTGGGTACCGTGATGGCCTTCCTGAGCCTGAACAAGGGCTTCAATATGCCCATCAGCCAGGTGTCCATGCAGGCCAACAGCGTGATCATGGCACTGGCCGGTGCGGAGCGTATCTTCAAGATGATGGACGAGACCAGCGAGGCCGACGAGGGCTATGTCACCCTGGTCAACGTCAAGTATGGCAAGGATGACGAGCTGGTGGAGACCACCGAGCGCACCGGCATCTGGGCCTGGAAGCATCCCCACCACGACGGCACCACCACCTACCACAAGCTGGCGGGCGACATCACCTTTACCGATGTCGATTTTGGCTATGTGCCGGAAAAGACTGTTCTGCACGGGATCAACCTCTATGGCCGCCCGGGCCAGAAGATCGCCTTTGTCGGCTCCACCGGTGCCGGCAAAACGACCATCACCAACCTGATCAACCGCTTCTACGATATCGCAGACGGCAAGATCCGGTATGATGGCATCAACATCCGCAAGATCAAAAAGGACGATCTGCGCCGCTCTCTGGGCATCGTTCTGCAGGATACCCACCTGTTCACCGGCACGGTCATGGAGAACATCCGCTATGGCCGTCTGGATGCCACCGATGAGGAGTGCATTGCCGCCGCAAAGCTGGCCAATGCCGATGGCTTTGTCAAGCGTCTGCCCGATGGCTACAACACCATGCTGACCAACGACGGCGCAAACCTGTCGCAGGGCCAGCGCCAGCTGTTGGCCATTGCCCGCGCCGCAGTTGCCGATCCCCCGGTGCTGATCCTGGACGAGGCGACCTCCTCCATTGATACCCGCACCGAGGCGCTGGTCCAGCGGGGCATGGACGGCCTGATGTATGGCCGCACCAGCTTTGTCATTGCCCACCGCCTGTCTACCGTCCGCAATGCAGACTGCATCGTGGTTCTGGAGCAGGGCCGCATCATCGAGCGCGGTAGCCACGACGAGCTGATCGCCAAGAAGGGCAAGTACTACCAGCTCTACACCGGTAATCTGGCCGAAAATTAAAGAAAAGTCGTAAAAAACGGAGCCGCTGTACAAAATGATGTGCAGCGGCTCCGTTTATTTTCAATTTGTTCAAATTCCTCACAAAGAAACTCCATTTTTATCCTGTACAATAAGGGTGCAGTCAGGGAGGAACAGAAAAACATCCTCCCAAGATGCCATGCAGGCAATGAAAACCGCGCATCTCCGGCAGAAACCGGGCGGCGCGGCCCCTTTAAAAAACACTGTCCCCTGCTGATGCGAGGCAATAGCCAAGGCAGCGGACAGACTACCAACCATCTCCTGACAGCCGCAAATGTTTGGGAGTTCTCATACACAGCCAGCGCCGCTTTCTCCTCCTTTCCACGGCGCTGGCTGTTTTTGTTTGGCTTCCGCCGCCATCTCAGCGGCAGGTGGCTATCCGATCAGCGCGTTCAGCTCAGATTCCTTTAATCTGGGCAGAGAGGAGACAGGGAGCATCATTTTCTCCATCCGATACAAGACCAGAGCGGGGCTCTGGTCTTTTTTTGCGGCAGAAGCCATAACACTGCGTGTAAAGGCGAGAATCCTGTCCTTTTTGTAGAAAAAGATCAGCTGCACATGGCCGGTGAACAGGGCAAACAGGGCTGTGCGCAGTTCCCGGGAGCCGAAGAGGAGGAGCAGGTCGCTCTCCTCTAAAAAGAGAACGTCTGCCCGGTCAAGAAACTGCAGGGCGGTCTGGCACAAGGCCTCCCGCTGCGGCCAGTAGGGCGCGGCCTGCGCCAGCCGGGGAAGATAGCAGCAGAGCGCCCCGGCATCCCGGGCGGCGGCAAGGGCTTCGAGGTGGGCCAGCCGCAGGGGGCTGTCCACCAGCCCGGCGGAGGAAAAGCAGAAGGC
>ENA-ORTY01004877-ORTY01004877.1-human-gut-metagenome-genome-assembly--contig:-NODE-4877-length-10199-cov-12.526617_pt1 | contig 10199 bp, 6 predicted proteins | sample MGYA00241917_ERZ509198 | MGnify/ENA primary metagenome ERZ509198 (study PRJEB26280, sample SAMEA2338857) | human gut metagenome | biome: human gut; feature: human-associated habitat; material: faeces...
AGGGGGCGAAATCGAAACGCCCCCTGCCTTTCTCTTGGGGGTTCCAAAGGGGGAGATTCTCTTTTGAAAGAGAATCTCCCCCTTTGCCCCGTGCAGCGCCGCTGGCGCTGCCATCCTTATTGATGCTTATAAACGCGGCGGTTGTCGAGCGCGAAGACACGCTGGCTGAATTCGCCCGCTTTGAGCGGTGCGAGCACCTCGCGGTAGATCTCCATGCGGCTGTCGATCTGGTCGACGAGCGACAAAAGCTCTGCCTCCGCGCACTGGGGCAGCACCGCCGCGCCGAATTCCGGTTGGCCGTGATGCGAGAGAATCAGGTGCTCCAAAAGCGTCGCCTTTTCCTCGGGCAGGTCGAGCTCGGCGGCAATCGCCGCGACCTCCTGCGCGCCCATGACGAGGTGACCGAGCAGCTGGCCCTTCGTCGAGTAATCCGTCACAAGGCCGAGCTCGGAGAACGTGAACTCCTGCTCCTTGGCGAAGTCGTGCAGCAGCGTGCCGGTGAGGAGCAGGCTGCGGTTCACGGTGTCCGCGTACTGCGCAGACAGAAAATCGGCAAGGCGCAGCATGTTGAGCGTGTGCATCAGAAGGCCGGACAAAAAGCCGTGGTGAACGCTCTTGGCGGCGGGAATGGTGCGGAACGCTGCCTCGTGGCGGCGCAGCATTTCCTCGCACACGGCACGGTAGTCTGCGTCCTCGATGGTCGAAACGAGTGCCTTGACCTCGTCATAGCCGGCCTCGCGGTCGATGGGCGCGACGCTCACGAGCTTCGAGACGTCGACGCGGTCATTGTCTTCGGCGAGGCGCAGCTTGTCGACTGTGAGCTGGGGCATACCGCGGTAGTCCGATACGCTCCCACGCACCTTGAGCACCTTGCCTACGTCGCGCTCGCCGATAGGGCCGCTGTAATCCCAGACCTTTGCTTCGATCGTGCCGCTCGTATCGGCGAGCACCGCGCTCAAAAACGGCTTGCCGCTGGCTGTCACCTTGGCAAAGGCGGCCTTGAGCAGATAAAAGCCTTCCACGTCCATACCGCGCTGCATCTGCGCGATGGAAAGACCAACTTCCATGATAAAAACCTCTTTCTGCCCGCGCGCAGCGGGCGGATCTTTCTCCTTTTGTAACGGACAGCATTATAGCACGCCTGCGCGGAAAGCGCACGGAAAATTTAACGTGCGGTCCTTTCGCACTGCGCACGCTCGAGCCAGTCCTTTCCCTCGGTGAAGCGTGCAACAAGGAACGACACGACGTAGTCGCCAGCGGAATTGATCATCGTCGCGGGTGGGTCGACAAGGTTGCCGATCGTCACAGCGATGGGGTAGGCAATGGCCATCTGCGCGGGGAAGAAGAGCGTACAGATGATGTACTCGCCGATGTACCCGCCGCCGGGGATGCCGCTCATCGCGACCGAGCTGAACACGGCGACAAGCAGAATTTTGACGATGAGCCCCGCGCCCTCAAACGGGATGCCGAACACGCCGAAGAGGAACGCAATCTTCAGCACGCAGCTGAAGCACGAGCCGTCCATGTGCATCGTCGCGCCCAGCGGCAGGACGAGGTCGGAGATGTCACGCGGCACGCCGCTGTCTTCCGCAGCCTCTAAATTTGTCGGGATCGTCGCGACGGACGAGCAGGTGCCGAGCGCCGTGACCGCGGGGCGCAGGATGTGCCGCCGCATGACGCGCACGCCCTCCTTTCCGCCGCCGAGATAGGCGTAGAGCGGAAACGCGACGAGCGCGTAGACAAGGCAGAGCGGATAGTAGACGAGCATCGCGCGGCCATAGGCCGCGGTGATCTGCGCACCGTAGGTCGCGACGAGTGAGGCGAAAAAACCGAAAAACGCGACGGGCGCGTAGTAGGAGATGAGCGAGACGACCTTCAAAAGGCAGTTCGTCATGTCCTGCAGGACTTTTGCCGTCAGGCAGTCCGCGCCGCCGCTCAAATTGACGCCAAAGCCGATGAGGATGGAGAAGACGATGAGCGGCAGCATCGCGCGGCGGGACAGCAGCGCCGCGAAATCCTCGACCGTGAAGAAGTTGACGAGCAGCTGTGCGACGCTCGCCTGTTCATCGACTGCGCCCGCCGCCGCGTCCGCCCACGGCTCGAGGACCGGGGGATAGAGGCGCATCGCAAAGAGCATGATGACTGCGGCGATAAGGCCCGTGACGATGAAGACCAAAAGCGTCGTGCCCATGATCTTCCCCGCGCGCTTCGGGCTTTTCATGCAGGCGATGGAGCTGCTCAGCGAGCAGAACACGAGCGGCACGACGATGCAGAACATCAGGTTAATGAAGATCGTGCCGAGCGGGGCGAGACACGTCGCCCCCGGCCACAGCGCGCCCAGCACGCATCCGAGTACGATGGCGAGCAGCATCGCGCTCAGAAAGCCGTAGGTGCGGAAAAAGGAACGAGACATAGAATTCCTCCCTTAAAAATTGCGTTCAACACAATATAGCGGGAGGACTTGGACGATATGCGAAATCAAAAAAGGACACATCCGTACGGATGTGTCCTTTTTTTGAGTTATTCAAGCTCGAATGCGCCGGTGTAGAGTTGGTAATAGGTTCCTTTTTCCGCAATCAGCTTTTCGTGGCTGCCGCGTTCGATGATGCGGCCGTGGTCGAGGACCATGATGACATCGGAATTCTTGACGGTGGACAGGCGGTGCGCGATGACAAACACCGTGCGGCCCTCCATCAGCTGATCCATGCCGCGCTGGACGATGGCCTCGGTGCGTGTGTCGATGGACGATGTCGCCTCGTCGAGGATCATGACCGGCGGGTCGGCGACCGCCGCGCGGGCGATGGAAATGAGCTGGCGCTGACCCTGCGAGAGGTTTGCGCCGTTGTTGGCGAGCTCCGTCGCGTAGCCCAGCGGAAGGCGCGTAATGAAATCGTCCGCGCCGGCGAGCTTTGCCGCGGCGATGCACTCTTCATCCGTCGCGTTAAGTTTACCATAACGGATGTTGTCCATCACCGTGCCGGTGAAGAGGTTGACATCCTGCAAAACGATGCCCAAGCTGCGGCGCAGGTCGGCCTTTTTGATCTTGCTGACGTCGATGCCGTCGTAGAGGATCTGGCCGTCGGCAATGTCGTAAAAGCGGTTGATGAGGTTCGTGATGGTCGTCTTGCCCGCGCCGGTCGCGCCGACAAAGGCGACCTTCTGGCCGGGCTCCGCGTAGACGGAGACGTCGTGCAGGATCTCTTTATTCGGCTCGTAGCCGAAGTCCACGTCGATGAGGCGCACGTCGCCGCGCAGCTCGCGGTAAGAAGCCTTACCGTTGTCGTTCGGGTTCTTCCACGCCCAGTGGCCGGTGTGATGGTCGCTCTCGGTGATCGTGCCGTCGGGGGCGATGTCCGCGTCGACGAGCGTAACGAAGCCGTCGTCTGTCTCGGCCTTTTCATCGATGAGGGAGAACACGCGCTGCGCGCCTGCGCCCGCCATGACGATGGAATTGATCTGCTGGGAGAGCTGGTTGATATTGCCCGTGAACTGCTTGGTCATGTTGAGGAACGGGACGAGAATGGAGATATCCAGCGCCTTGCCGGAAAGGCTCAGGTTCGGAACGCCGATAAGCAGCAGCACGCCGCCAACGAGCGCCAGGGCCACATAGAGGAAGTTGCCGATGTTGCCGATGATGGGGCCGAGCACGCTGGCATAGGCGTGGGCGCGGTAGCTGTCTTCAAAGAGGGCGTCGTTGATCTTGTCGAACTCCTCAATGGAGCGCTGCTCGTGGCAGAAGACCTTGACGACCTTCTGGCCGGTCATCGTCTCCTGAATATAGCCCTCGGTTTTGGCGACGGCCTGCTGCTGGCGCAGGAAGAATTTGGCGCTGCCGCCGCCGACGCGCTTGGTGACGACGATCATCAGAATCACGCCGAGCACCGAAATGAGCGTCAGCCAGATGCTGAAATAGAGCATAATGCCGAACACGGCCAGCACGATCGCGCCAGACTGGATGAAGGCGGGGATGGCTTCGGACACGAGCTGGCGCAACGTGTCGATATCGTTGGTGTAGAAGCTCATGATATCGCCGTGCTGGTGGGTGTCGAAGTAGCGGATGGGAAGATCCTGCATGCCGCCGAACATCTCCTGACGGAGCTTGTCGAGAAAGCCCTGCGTCATATAGGCCATGAGCTGCTTGTAGACCAGGATCGCGATGATCGAGAGCACATAGAGCGAGATGAGCAGCGACAGGATGGGGATGAGCTCTGCTTTGGCGGAAACCCAGTCGCGCGAGACGTACCACTTTTCGATGACCTGAATGACATTCTGCACGAAAAGCGACGGGATCGACGTGACGATGGCTGAGAACAGGATGCACGCGAACGTGACGGGCGCGAGCACAGGATAGTAGGAAAAGAGCTTTTTCACCGTGCGCTTAAGCATGGCGAGGTTCGCCGCGCCCGCGTTGGGGCCGCGGCCGGATGCGCCGTGGTTATGCTTCATGTCCGTCACCTCCGTTCGTCTGGGATTCGTAGACCTCGCGGTAGATCGCGCTCGAGGTAAGAAGCTCCTCGTGCGTGCCCATGTCCGCAATATGGCCGTTGTCCATCACGAGAATGAGGTCGGCATCCTGCACGGACGCGACGCGCTGAGCAATGATGATCTTCGTCGTCTCGGGGATATAGGTGCGGAAGCCCTCGCGGATCAGCGCGTCGGTGCGCGTGTCGACCGCGGAGGTCGAGTCGTCGAGAATCAGAATCTTCGGCTTTTTGAGAAGCGCCCGGGCGATGCAGAGACGCTGCTTCTGTCCACCGGAGACGTTCGAGCCGCCCTGCTCGATATAGGTGTCATACCCGTCGGGGAAGGAGCGGACGAATTCGTCCGCCTGCGCGAGCCTGCACGCCTCAATCATCTCGTCGTCGGTGGCGTTTTCATTGCCCCAGCGCAGGTTGTCCTTGATCGTGCCGGAAAACAGCACGTTCTTTTGCAGCACGACGCTGACCGCGCCGCGCAGGACCTCGAGGTCGTATTCGCGCACATCTCTGCCGCCGACCTTGACGCAGCCCTCGCTCACATCGTAAAGGCGCGGGATGAGCTGCACGAGGGTCGACTTGCTCGAGCCCGTACCGCCGAGGATGCCGACGGTCATGCCCGAGTCGATGTGCAGGTTGATGTCCTGCAGCGCGAATTTCTTCGCCTGTGCGGAGTACTTGAAGCTGACGTTTTCAAAGTCGATGGAGCCGTCCTTCACGTCCATCGCGGGAGAGGCGGGATCGGTGAGCGCGGGCTCTTCCTCAAGCACCTCGCAGATACGGACGAAGGACTCATACGACATCGTCATCATCACGTAGATCATCGAGATCATCATCAGCGACATTAAGATCTGCATGCCGTAGGTCAGCATGGCCGAGAGCTGGCCAACGTCGATGGTCGTGCCGCCGTTCGTGATGATGATCCGCGAGCCGACAAATAGCACGAAGATCAAGTTGAAGTATACGCAGAACTGCATCAGCGGCGCGTTGAGCGCGACGACGCGCTCGGCGAAGGTGAAGTCCTTGGCGATATCGTGCGAGGCCGCGGCGAACTTCTGCTTTTCATACCCTTCGCGGGCAAAGCCCTTGACCACGCGCATCGCGCGCACATTTTCCTCGACCGATTCATTGAGTTTATCGTACTTGCGGAACACCGCGCGGAACGCGGGCATTGCCTTACGTGCGATCAGAAGAAGTCCGATTACCAGCACGGGAATGATAATGAGGAATGTCGTCGCCAGCGCGCCACCCATGATATAGGCCATGATGACGGCGAAGAGGAACATCAGCGGTGCGCGTACCGCGATGCGGATGCACATCATAAAGGACATCTGCACATTGTTGATATCGGTCGTCATGCGCGTGACGAGCGAGGCGGAGGAGAATTTGTCGATATTTTCAAACGCGAAGCTCTGCACGCGGGTGAAAACATCGTGGCGGACGTTTTTGGCAAAGCCGGCGCTCGCGCGCGAGCCGTAAAGCCCGCCGAGCGCGCCGCAGCCGAGCGACACGAGCGACATCAGGATGAGCCCAAGGCCCACGCGCACAACGCCGCTGAGCTCCGCGCCGCCCTTGATTTCGTTGACGAGATTGGCGGTGAAAAACGGGATCAGCACTTCAATTGCGACCTCGCCGACCACGCACAAGAGCGTCAGGATCGTGGGCTTTTTATACTCGCGGATGCAGCCCATGAAGCGATGGATCATATTCATCGGCAGTGGCCTCCTTTCTTAGTTTGTGGGGGACAGTCGGGCAGCTTGCCCTGCTCGATCATGCGCTTGCGTTTGGCCTCAAAGGTGTCGTGGATGGTGCGAAGCGCCGTGCAGAAGGTCTCGCGCTCTTCGCCTTCGAGCTGGTCGAAAAATGCGCGGAACTCCGCCGCATCCGTCTCTAAAAAGCTCGCCACGTATTCGTCGGCCTTCTCAGTCGCCCGCAGGCGGATGACGCGGCGGTCGTCGGGGTCGCTCAGCCGCTCGGCAAAGCCGCCCTCGACCAGCTTGTCGACGAGCTTGCTCATCTGCTGCTTGGGCATGCGGGCAAAGTTTGCAAGCTCTGTCATCGTCATCGTGCGGCCGCTGCGGCGCATCGACTGGATGCAGTAGTACATGTCAAGGCTGACGCCGTCGTTGAGCATGCGCTTGAACGGACGGGCGAACCAGTAGTGCCACGCGGGGATCGTGTCGAGCAGCAGCTCCTGGATCTCGTTGGTCTGCATGTGGTTCTCCTTTCTTGAAAATACTTAGATAGTCAACCTGAATTGACTATCACTTTGAATTGACAGTGCTTAGAATACAACAATTAAAAACGAATTGCAAGAGGAAAATGCGCAAAAAAGGGCGCAAAAAAACGGCAGCTTTTCACTGCCGTTTTAGGAAAATATGAATGAGGAATGCCGCGCGATAAGTCTGTAAGAGGTCGGTTTGGCGCCCTCAGCGATAAGTTTGTAATAAGAGGGTGGTTTGGATCCCTCAGGAGGTGAAAAGGGGAACGAGACAGTGCTCGTCTTGCCATCTACGGTGCTTTCGACCGTGAGGATCTGCGCAGACGCGTCCAGATGGCTGACGGCGCATGCGTCCGTGCTTTCGACGCGGATGGTTTTGTCGCCGTTGCGGCAATAATGCTCCGTGAAGTGCATTTCCTTGCCGCAGGTAAAGTCGGTGTAGCGGATCTCCTTGCAGGCGTCCGCCGCAAAAACGGGGACGAGCAGCGCAAGCGAAAGGACCAGTGACAACAACAGGGAAGGGAGCCGTTTCATGGTATCGTCCTCCTATGCTGATTTTTGATCGCTGACGGGAATGCTTACATCAACAGCATGGCATAAAGACAGGAAAATGGCAAGAAAAATTTGAATTCCACAAAAAATCTGGCACTTTGACAAAAATGAAGGCCAAAAATGAGCCAGAATCACGAGCAAGGCCCGCGCCGGAAAAGACGGCGCGGGCCTTCTGTTATTGCTTGAGCTTTACGTTGTTTCTGATGGTGCGTTCGCTGCGCGGACGGTTCGTCAGGCTTTGCAGCACGGCGCTGATCTGCCCCTCGGCGGCCTCGACCTCGGCATGAAACGCGCGGGCGGAGACGCGCAGCGCCCCATGGCCGAGGATGATGATCTGCTCGGGACCGTCCGACGTCGCGACGCGCACGCGCCGCTCGCGGCGCAGCTCGTAGGTCGCGCGCTCGATGTAGGTGTCGGCAGTCTCGGCCTCCTTGGTGTAGACGACCTTGACACCGTGCACCGTCTGCACACTGCCGGGGTTGCCCTTGACCTTATAGGCGTCGAACACGACGATGACGCGGCACTTGCGAAAGCCCTGATAGTTGGCGAGAATGCCGATCAGCGCGCCGCGCGCCGCGGCGACATCCTGCGCGGCGAGCCGATGGAGCTCGTCCCACGCGAAGATGATGTTGTAGCCGTCGACGAGCAGATATTCCGTGTCCTCTGAGTGGATCGTGACGTCATAGTGATCGGCGAGCGAGGTGCGCGCGGGCTTTTTGCTCGGTTCGAACGCGCGGCGCTCGACCTTGCCGTATGTGCGCTCGAAAATGTCCTGCAATTCCTTGTCCTCGGCATATGCGCCGCCTGCACCGATGCCGCGGCGGGGGAGCGGAGCGGGGGCTTCTTCAATGGACTCTTCACCAAGGCGGATGCCGCTGTCGCAGTGAACATGCGCGGGAACTTCATTCCACGGGATCGTGATGCTGCCGCCGTGGTCGCAGAAGACGGAGGACGCGGGATTATCCGTGTCGCGCTCGGCGTCGTAGCCAAGGGACGCGACGATCTCGTCCTGATTTTGGCAGGCCTCATACCCGCGCACGGTACAGGAGAGCTGTCCGCGGCCGCGGGTGTAGGCCGCGACGTCGGCGAAGTAGTCGCGCAGCGTACGCACCGGCGCATAGCCCGTGAGTACGGCGTTTTCCCCCTCGTTCTGCGGCGGTTCGACGGTGCCGCCCATGTTCTGGAGGTCGGTCATCGCGCGGCCGACGCACTCGGCGGGCACCTCGAGACGGAAGTCGTAATACGGCTCGAGCAGCACATTTTCCGCCTGCATCAAGCCCTGCCGCACGGCACGGTACGTCGCTTGACGGAAGTCGCCGCCCTCGGTGTGCTTCAGATGCGCGCGGCCCGCGACAAGTGTGAACTTCACATCCGTCAACGGTGAGCCGGTCAGCACGCCCGCGTGCTCGCGCTCTAAAAGATGAGTGAAAATCAGCCGCTGCCAGTTGAGATCGAGTGCGTCCGTCGGCACGTTTGACGCAAGCTGGATGCCCGCCCCGCGCGGAAGCGGCTCTATTAGAAGCTGTACTTCCGCATAGTGGCGCAGGGGCTCGAAATGTCCCATGCCGAGGACGGGGGCGGCGATCGTCTCGCGATAGACGATGCTGCCCTCGCCGAAGGTCACGTCGAGGCCGAAGCGGTCGAGGATGCGGCGGCGCAGAATTTCGAGCTGAATTTTGCCCATGAGCTGCACGTGGATCTGCCCGTAGCGCTCGTCCAAGACGATGCGCAGCATCGGGTCCTCTTCTTCAAGCTCGCGGAGCTTTATAAGCGCGCTGTGCGCGTCCGCGCCGTCGGGTAGGATGAGCTGATAGGTCAAAACCGGCTGCAAAAGCGGGGCGGACGCCTCCGCCTCCGCGCCGAGGCCGAGACCAACATAGCTGTGGCTGAGGCCCGTGACGGCGACGACGCTGCCCGCGCCCGCCTCTTCGAGCGCGCGGAATTTGACGCCGGAGTAAAGCCGCAGCTGATCGGCCTTTTCATTGTAGTCCTGATTCTGCGCGCGATAGGTGAGAGGTGCCTTCACGCGCAGCGCGCCGCCTGTGACCTTGAGCCACGTGAGCCGCGCGCCCTGCGCGTCGCGCGAGATCTTGAAGACCTTTGCGCCGAATTCCTTCGGATAGACCGGCTCGCGCGTGAAGCACGCGAGCGCGGTGAGAAAGTCCTCCACGCCGTCCAGCTTGAGCGCCGAACCGAAAAAGCAGGGGAAGACCTTGCGGTTTTTGACCATCTCAGAAATCAGAGCGTCGTCGATTTTTCCACGCTCCAAAAGCTGCTCGAGCGCCGCCTCGTCGCAGAGGGCGAGCGCTTCGTCGCGCGTTTCCTGCGATGCGGAGAAATCGACGCATTCCGCGCTCAGTGTCGCCGTGAGCTGGCGCAGAAGCGCGTCCTTGTCCGCGCCCGCCAAGTCCATCTTGTTGATGAAAAGAAACGTCGGCACCTCGTAGCGCGTGAGCAGGCGCCAGAGCGTTCGCGTGTGGCTCTGCACGCCGTCGCTGCCGCTGATGACGAGCACTGCGTAGTCGAGCACCGACAGTGTGCGCTCCATCTCGGCGGAGAAATCGACGTGGCCCGGCGTGTCAAGCAGCGTGAACTCCTTATCGCCCGCAAACAGCATTGCCTGCTTGGAAAAGATCGTGATGCCGCGCTCGCGCTCGAGCGCGTCGGTGTCGAGGAAGGCGTCGCCGTGGTCGACGCGGCCGAGCTTCCGCAGTGCGCCGGAGGCGTATAAAAGCCCCTCGGACAGGGTCGTTTTTCCCGAGTCGACGTGGGCGAGAATGCCGAGCGTGACCTTCTGCATGGCGCACCTCCTTTGTGAAGAGCTGATTTAAAACTAAAAATGTTTGGAAATGTCAAGAAATGTGCAGTCGGGAAACACCCAAAATCTGAAAAGCACGGTAATACAGCGCAGTTTTCCGAAGTGGAGCGTAGCGGAACGCAGGAAAACTGCG
>ENA-ORTY01004889-ORTY01004889.1-human-gut-metagenome-genome-assembly--contig:-NODE-4889-length-10185-cov-12.733169_pt1 | contig 10185 bp, 2 predicted proteins | sample MGYA00241917_ERZ509198 | MGnify/ENA primary metagenome ERZ509198 (study PRJEB26280, sample SAMEA2338857) | human gut metagenome | biome: human gut; feature: human-associated habitat; material: faeces...
CGTTTGCATCGTAGGTAAACTGCTGCTGATATCCGTCATACCCGACGTAGGAGGTGAGCTGGTCGAGCGCATCATACGCATAGCGATCCGTCAGCTTGCCGTAGGTCTTGCTGGTCAGCGTCTTTTGAATCAGGCTGCCGTTCTTATCATAGCTGTACGCAATCTTGCTTTGACCGTTGGTCATGCCCGTGAGCTGATTGGCCGCATTATACGCCATTTTCAGTGTCACGTTCTGGCCGTCCGTCCCGGTAATCGCCTTTTCCAGCATGTTTCCGGCTTTATCATAGGCGTAGCTTTCGCCGTAGCCCGTGCTTTGCAGGAAGCTGGTCAGCTCTCCGAGCGCGTTATACGCATAGCTGTTTTCCGTCTCCGTTCCGTTTTCCGTGCGCTTTTCGCCCGTGATGTAGCCGTTCCTGTCATAGCTGTAACGGAACGCAATGTCGCTTGCGCCGCTGGTGGCCTGCTCCGTCAGGTTGCCTACGCTGTCATACGCATAGCGCGTGGTCATGTTCCCGGAAACCGTCTGGATTCTTCTGCCCGCCGCGTCGTAGGCGTAGCTCGTCGTTTCGCCATCCAGCCCCACAACGCCGACCATTCGGTTCATCGCGTCATAGGTATAGCTGACCGTCCTGCCGTCAGGATAGGTCATGGACGTTTTGTTGCCATATGCGTCGTAGGTATACGAAACCACGTCTCCATTGACATTCTCCACGGAGATCAGGAATCCCTGCTCATTGTACTGATAGCGAATCGTTCCGGCTTCGCTGGATACCTCTGTGAGCTTTCCGATTTCGTTGTAGCTGCTCGTGACGCTCTGCCCGTCTCCGACGTTCTGACGGGTCAATGCGCCCGTTTTGTCGTATTCAAACGTCATCACCGCGCCGTCCGCCTTGGTGACGCTGCTCAGCCAGCCCTCCGGCGTGTAGGCATACTGCACCCTGTTGCCCAGCGCGTCGGTTTCGCTCGTCAGGTTTCCGTCCTTGTCGTAGGTGTACTTCGTCGCATGGCGCAGCGCGTCCGTCACCTGCACAATATGATCCATTGCGTCATAGGCATAGCTGGTTTTGCCGCCCAGCTCGTCAACAACCGCAATCAGCCTGTTGGCCTTGTCATACTGGTATTGCTTAGCGTTGCCTTCCGCATCCGTTTCGCCGATAATGTTGCCTGCAAGGTCATAGCTCAGGCTTTGACTTGCACCGTTGGCATACGTCACCTGCTCCAGCAGGCTCTCAGCCGTGTAGCTGAACGTCGTCTGGTTGCCCAGTTCATCCGTCTGACCGACAAGGTTGCCCAGCGCGTCATAGGCATACGCGGTTTCCGTCCCGTCCGCCGCAATCTGCCTGACCATGCGTCCGAGCAGGTCGTATTCGTAGGCCGTCGTCTGTTCGCCCTGCGTCATGCGAACGACGTTTCCGCTTTCGTCATACGCGTATGCTGTCGCCAGCCCTGTGCGCGGCGTGGATTGAACCACACGGCCCAGTGCGTCATATTCGTTTACGTCCTTCGTTCCATCCGGGTAGATGATTTCTGTCAGATTGCCGTTCAGGTCGTAAGCCAGCTTTACGCAGCGTCCTTCCGCATCCGTAACCGAGGAAACGTTGCCCATTGCGTCATACTCGTACAAGCTCTCGTTTCCGTTGGTCACAACAGAGGTCGGCTGGCTGTTTTCGTCATAGCCGTATTCGGTCACAAGCCCGGTTGCGTCTGTCTGCGTCGTCAGTCTGCCGGAAATATCGTAGGCATACTGCGTAACGGCGTTGCCCGGCGCTGTGATCTTGGTCACGTTGCCCAGCGCGTCGTATTCAAACAGCGCTTTCTGTCCCAGCGCATCGGTGATCTCGCTGACCAGTCCTGTCTTGCCGTAACGGTATCTCGTCGTGTGCTTGTTGGCATCCGTTTCGGAAATAACGCGTCCTGCTTTATCGTAGGCCGTCGCCAGCACACCGCCGTTCTTCTGAATAGCCGTCGTCGCGCGCCCGTTCTTGTCGTATTCCAGCCCGACGGCCTGTCCGAGCGCATCCGTCATGCCGATGAGATTGCCTGCCGCGTCATAGCTGTATGTCGTCGTATGGCCCAGCGCATCGGTGGTTTCGATGAGATTGCCCACGCAGTCATACGCATAGACAATTTTGCCGCCATTGGGCGCAATTTCCGCCGTCACTCGATTCAGCGCGTCGTATTCATACGCCGTCACATTGCCCAGCGCATCCGTCACGGAGAGCAGATTGCCGTTTGCATCGTAGCTGTACGCCGTCGCCGCGCCCATCGGGTCGGTGATTGCGATGATTCTGCCCAGCAGGTCATATTCAACGGTCGTTTCGCCGCCAAGCTCGTTGACTTCGCGAATGACGTTTCCGCTTTCGTCATAATCCGTTCGGATGGTCGCGTCGTTGGGCAGCGTCCGCTCGATCATGTTGCCCATTACGTCGTAGCGATAGGTCTGCGTTGCGCCCGCCGCATCCGTCACGGAGATCGGGAAGCCCTGCGCGTCGTAGCGATAGGTCGTCACGCCGCCCGCCGCATTGGTTTCGGAAATCAGATTGCCCGCCGCGTCGTACTCGCTGGTCGTCGTATGACCGAGCGCATCCGTTTCCGTCAGGCGGTTTCCATTGCCGTCATAGGTGTACTTCGTCTGATTCAGCAGCGCGTCCTTGACTGTCGCCAGTTGGCTGTTGTGCGTGTAGGTCGCCGTCTGGGTCGTCTTATCCGGCAGCGTCGTTTCCAGCACATTGCCCAGCGCGTCGTACTTGTAACGCGTTACATTGCCCAGCGGGTCGGCCGCGCTGATCTGCCTGCCAAGCGCATCATAGGTATAGCTGACGCTTGTTCCGTCCGCAAAGACGACGTTCAGCAGATTGCCGTTTGCGTCGTATTCATACTGCGTCACGTTGCCCAGCGCGTCCGTCATGCTCGCCAGATTGCCGTTCGCATCATAGCTGTATGCCGTTTCGTTGCCCAGCGCATCCACGGTTTTGGCCAGCAGGCCGTTGACATACGCATAGCTCGTCTGATTGCCCAGCGCGTCCGTCTTTTGGGTCAGACGGCCTTTGTGGTCGTATGCGTAGGTTGTCACGCCGCCATTCGGCGCGGTTTCCCGAACCAGATTACCATCCGCATCGTATTCATACAACGTGACCGCGCTGTTCAAATCGGTCAGCTTTGTAATCTGGTGATGATCGTTGTATTCCCTGTGAATCGTGCCTCCGTTTTCCAGCACGGTTGTGACGATATCGCCCGCATCGTTATAGGCGTAGGCGGTCACATGCCCCAGCGCGTCCGTCTTGCTGACAATTTCGCCCTGCTCGCCGTAGGTAAAGCTGGTTTCACCGCCCAACGCATCCACAATCCGGGTGGTACGCTTCTGCTCATCAAAGAAATAGGTAACGACATTTCCTTCGGCATCCGTTGTCGTCGTCTGGCCATCGCCGTACTGCATCCGATAGCGGCCACGGTTGCCGTCCTGCTGCTCGACAACGCGATCCTGCTCGTCGTATTTGTTCAGCACCTGGCGCTGGCCGTTGCCGTCGTACCATTCGGTCATGCGGCCTTTTTTGTCGTAGACATACTTCGTCGTCTTGCCTTCGGCATCCGTAAAGGAGCTGAGCTTCTTCCCGGAGTAGGTATAGCGCAGCGTCGCGCCGCCCGGCGTGGTGATGCCGCCGATATGTCCGGCCTGATCCATTTCGACCAGCAGTTCTTCCTGACTGGGCGAGATGATCTTCGTCATCAGGCCGTCCTCGTCCCGGACGATTTCCGTAATATGCTGTCCGCTGTCCTTTTCAATGCGTTTGAGCAGACCGCCGGACGCAAACGCATAAACCGTCCCGTCCGTCAGGCTGATTCGATATTCGGTGTGCGCCGCGTCATAGGAGAGGAATTCATACTCCGTCGAGTTGCTTTCAAACGTCCCGTCTGCCTGCGCATAGAAGATCACTTCGCTGCCGTCCGCTCTGCGGTAGCCGACGCTGCCGTCATTGAACAGGCGGAGGTGCTGGCTGTATTCCGTCGTCCACTTTGCGCCGAACGGCCCGTCCGTTTCGTTGCTCTGCGTGTTATACGTTCTGACCACATCAAAGCCGGACGTTCCCAAATCTGCCAGCGCGTAATCCCGCGTCTGCAAATAGAAATTGCCCGTATTGAAGTTAATCGGTTCAAAGCCGAGCGAGCAGAAGCGATGCGGCCCCAGCAGGCTTTGATCCAGCGCGAAGCTCAGGCTCGGCGGATTGGGCGTGTCGGAGAAGGTATAGTTGCCGCCGTACAGGTCGTTGAGGTATTCCGACTGCGTGAAGTTTTCAACGTTGTGCTGTACGCCTTCAATGCGTTTCTCCGCCGCCAGACGCGTCATGGCCGCCTTCACCCATCCGCTTGTTCGGGTGAGTATCAAAGAAAGCCCGTCGCCCGGATCGTCGTATTCTCTGCGCGCCCGAACATGATAGACTGCATCCGCCTCATAATCGTAGTCGGTATACCGATTTTTCTGCGTCGATGCAATCTTCCGCCCGTTGCGGTAAATGTCAAACCAGAGCTCGTTTCCGCATGTGCCGTCGTCGCAGTTCGCGTCCGTCCATGTGAGTTCATAGCGGCGGAGCTTTTCGTTTTCGTAGTAGTCGCCGTAGTCCGTCGCCTGCACGTTATAAGGCGCTTTCACCAACGTCGTTTTCAGCGCCCGCGTCTTGGCCGTCACGCCTTCCAGATGAATGGCTCTGAGCGTCACGCCGGAGGGCATGGTTGCCCGGATATACAGCTTTTTCGTGCCTTTGCTCAGGAAGGTATAGCCGCCCGTCGTGAAATCCGTCCACGTCGTTCCATCATACGAATACGCATACTTGCCGTTTTCTACCGTTTTTCCCGCCGCATCGATGCAGAGCGTTTCCAAACGAATGGCATACGTTTCGTCCGCAAGCTCCAGCGCCGTGGATTGCCATGTGTCTGTCGCATTCAACGCGGTTCGCATGAGAATCGACGCAGCCGCACCGCTTCCGTAAAGCGCGCCGTCCGCATCCAGACCCAGCACCGCAGCCTGATGGGTTGTTCCATCCTCAAAGGGAAGCATATCCGCCGTAAAGCTGTTGCTGTTCCATTGTCCGTCCATGTACAGGCGCTGAACCGTCAACTGCGCCGCGCAGTCCGTCGAGAGGGTCGGCATGGCTTCCGTCTGTTCTTCTTCATGCGTCAGATTAAACGCCGTCACAGGCCGAAGCAGTCTGACGCTGAAATGAACGGGATTTGATTCGTATACGCCCACAATGTCCAGACCTTGAAGAACCGTTCCCGTCCCTTTCAAATGGGCGCGAACCGCCACCTGATTCTGCGGCGTGTCAAATTTGACATCGTATCCTTCTCGAATCGCCGTCCACGTTGCGCCGTGGTCGGTCGATACCTCATAGGAGACAGAGCCGCCCGCCGCCGGATTTTCAATGGTATGCAGTCGCACAGCCAGCACAGGCTGCGCGGCTGTAAAGGTTTTGGACACCAGTGTGCCGGAATCTGCCATCACTTCCGCGCCCATATCCGACAATGCAAGTCCGTCAGCAGATTCAACTTTATTTTCGTCTTTCCAGATATCGCTCAAAATCAGCGTTCCGGCCATGCCCTGCGAATAATGCAGCGCGCCCTGACGATCAAGAGAAAGCAAGGAGAGGGCATGAACGCTGTTTTCCGGGTAGAGAATCGGGTATACCGGGAATTTCAAATGGGACGTTGCGCCGCCCAGCTGTCCGTCCAGCACGAAAACGCCGCTGCTCTCCGAGCCGCTGTAATCGGCGGTATATTCGCCCTGCTTATAGGCGACGGTCAGGCGTTCGCCCTGCTGCGGCGCGGTAATCGTTACGTCTGCCGAAACAGGTTTTGCGCTGTGGTCAGCCTTGACGTATATGCCCTGAACCGTGCTCTCGTGCGCGGCAGCATCATGCGCAGTCAGGATGATTTCAATGGTTTCTCCATCCGCAAATTCGCCCGTGTCCAACACGCCGAGCTGTTCAGACAGTCTTTCGGTCGAATCAGCGTGAACGGTCACTTCTTTGCCGGACGAGCCTTTGGCCGTCAGCGTCCAGTCCGTCAGCGAAATATCCGAGACAACGCCCCAAATATCCAGAACGCCCGTCACAACCGCGCCGTTCTGCGGCGTAAGCAGCTCGACAACAGGCGGAGTGTGATCCAGATAGATCGTATGTTCCCATGCCGCAGCGTTTTCAAGCGCATCCGTCAGACGCAGCGTAATTCGATGTTCGCCGTCCGCCAGCCCGCCGATTTCAATTTCCCGGCTTCCGTTTTCGTTCACGTCGAGCGCTTCCCAAGCGCCGCCGTCAACGGCATACTCCATCCGGGCAAGACCGCTGTATGCGTCCGCCGCGCCTTTCCACGTCAGCATAACGCTGTCCGCCGCCGTCCATGCTGCGGGTTCAACGGAAGATTGGGTCAGCGTCGGCGCGCTGCGGTCGATCTGAATCGACGCAGTTCCGGCTTCTCCGACGTTTTCGGCGATATCCACGCCCCGGATGCTCAGCGTATGCAGCCCGTCCGCAAACGACGAGATATCCGCTTCATATCCCGAACATGTTTTATCGGAAAGCCCGGTTGTCTGGTATGCGCCGCCGTCCCACGAAAGCTCCACGCGATTCAAATCGTTCAAATCGGCGATATTCGTCCATGAGATCGATGCGGTATTTTCCTTTGTCCAATCGTCAGGCAGTACGGACACGTCCGGCTGCGTCGGCGGCGTTCTGTCCACCTTGAGTTCCGCGCCTTTGGGCGCGCCGTAGTTGCCGTAGGTGTCTACGCCGCGCACATAGACCGCATGAACGCCATCCTCCAAGCCCACCGTCGAGACGGTCTGTGAGCCGTTTGCAGCGTTGGAAGCCATATTCTGCCACGCCCATGCGTTCGCATCCGTTCCGATTGCAGGGTCAAGGATAAACTGAACATGCCCGTTGTCGCCCAGCGTGTCCCTGTTCAGCGGCATATCCGTCAAGCCTGCCCACGTGACCGTCCGAGCCTCCGCGTTGCTCCAGTCTGCCGGAGATACGCTGACCGTAGACGGCTGGTTGGGCGGCGTGGTATCCGGCAGCGAAGCCTGTGCCTGACCATACTGCGAACCTGTCTGTCCGTAATCGTTGGCAGGCAAAACCACGAAATAATAATTCAGGTCTGTCTTATCCTTGCGTGGAATATTGGGCAGTTCCTGACCGGTTCCGTCCCAGTGCAGGTTATAGTTTCCTGCGGCCATTTCAGCATCAGTCGGCCAGATCTTTTTTCCGCGCGTTGAATATGAAGTTGTATTGCCTACGTCGATATACTGGAATGTGCTGCCATTCGATATACCCAGCCGATACCCACTGGCCAGCGGAACGCTGTTCCACGATACGTCGATATAACCGCTCTGCGAATTGACGCCGTTTCCGTAGCCTGTCGCCTTTACCGTAGGCGCGGGCAGATCGTCCGTATAGGAAGCGGAGAACGACATACGCTCCTTTCTGGGCAGCACATCCGACGAACAGATTCTCGCCCACGAGCTGTTGCTTGTCACCGCAAATCCGTAATTTCTTTTCTGATCCGACGTATTAAACCATGCGGAGAAAATCTTCGTCAAATCCACGTTATTTTCGCCCGTGTGCAGGGTAATCGTCTGGCGGATATCCGAACTGAGGCTTGGGCGTGAATTATACGTTACCGAGCTGGTATTCCAGTCGCTTGTCACAAGCGCCACTTCAAACGTGCCGCCGCCCTCATGAACAAAGACCTTCCATGTGGCGTTCAGAATCATGAGACCGCTGGTCGTCGGGAACTCCGATACTTTATTGTCGCTCCCGGAAAAGCCCGTCAGGGAAGGAATGATATAGGCAATGTTGCCGTTGCCTGCATACAGATTCGTTCCTTCAAGGTCATGATTATATTGCGGATTGCCTTTTTTAACCGTATGGTCGTAATGATGAGACGGGTTATCGCTGGAAACAAACACGTCGCCGATTCCCGTGGCGAGATCGTTGAAATAATTGCCCGTCGGGTCGATGGTTACAGGGTAAGCGGCGCTCTGCATCCATTCGTCATTGGGACGATAGGTAACGCGGTAGCTTCCGCCGCCGCCCTCCAGTGAAACGGCAATATCCGTGCTGTAACGGCCTTCTGCGTCCGTCATGTGCGGCGCTTCGACCTTCGCCATCATGTCGCCGTTCTCGTTATAGAGCAGAATTTCCCGCCCGTTTTGAGCGGCGGTCAATCCTTCCGTCGTCATCTGATACGCGTAGACATGGTTGCCTGTATACCGATTGACGATGATGTTTTCCTTGATGCCCGTGGAGGTCATGGAAAGCTCAACGTCCGTCACAGCGTCAAACAGTCCGGGGTAGGTGATCCACTCGCAGCCTGCGCTTCGGGAATACGACTGCCGTTCGCCCCGGATGCTGGACGGCGCGCTTTCTTCCGCATGAGCAGCGTGAAAAAAGCCAATGCCAAACAGACGCGCTTTGTGCAGGCTCGTTTTCTTCTGCATTTTCAACGGCAGGCTGTTCTTCGGGTTCATCAGCCGATTCTTCCGAAATCTCATCTGGCGATTCTTCGGGTTCCGGCTCGTTGTTTTCCGTTTCCTGTTCCGGCTTTTTCTCCGGCTGCTCGGCAGGTTCTTCGGTCGGCTGCTCGTCGGGGGTTTCTTCCGGCTTCTCCGTGGGTTCTGTTGCGGGTTCATCCGTGGGTTGTTCTGTCGGCTGTTCAGCCGGTTCTTCCGTAGGCTTTTCGGTGGGTTGCTCCACAGGTTCTTTCGTAGGTTCTTCGGTCGGCTGTTCCGCGGGTTCATCCGTAGGCTGATCCGCCGGTTCTTCGGTCGGAGACGGCGTTTCTTCTCCTTTCGGGCTTTCGTTGGGTTCCGGCGTGTCGGTATCTTCGGGCGATAAGCTCGGCGTGGCCGATGCTTCAGGCGTAACCGACGCGTCCGGCATAACCGACGCTTCAGGTGTGATCGATACTTCAGGCGTAACCGACACTTCCGGCGTAATGGTCGGTTCGGGCGTAACGGTCGGCTCCGGCGTAGGCGTTTCTTCCGGCAGTGGGAAATAGTTATCCAGCATGATCGGCGCAAACGCAAAGCTCGTCCCCGAAAGCGAAGATTGAGTGAGCTTCTGGTTTCGATAGTACGTTCCCTGTATCTCGGAGACGACGACGCCTTCCTCGTTTTCCAGCACGTCTCCGTGATCAATCATGGAAACGTCGTATTGCTCCAGTTCTTCCAGCTTTCCCGGAATCACATCAGCCGTAAATGTGAAGTGTTTAACAGTTGCGGATTTCTTCCCGTCCTGTTCCGCCGCCGCATAAGCGGGCGCAAGGCCGTTCAACAACATGGCTGCCGAAAGGATGGATGCAATAAAACGTTTCATTCTTCATGCCTCCAAAAGTATTTTTGTGCTTTTGTGGATGTATCTATTCAGCATCAGTATAACATAGCTTTCCATTTTATCAAATACGTTTCCTGCGTTTTTATTCACATTCTTCACATTTTCGCCACTTTTCAGTTCATCATTCCCGAACGTGCGCATCTTGCAGATCCCTGCGTCTTTTTTTCCTGCTTTCACGTTAAAATGACATGCGTTTTTTTGTTTGGCAAAAGGAAAAAAGCTGAATACCGCCAGCATGTGATGGACGATATTCAGCTCTTGTTTTTTGGGAGTGGATTTTTTTACATAGGAACAATTTCTTCCTGCTGTTTCACCTTCTGTTTTTCCTGTTCCTGCGGCTGCCGCGCGGCTGTCTGCGCCGCTTCATCCTCGACCTGCTCCAATTCTTTCCGATTGGCCGCCGTTTCCACCGCATCCTCGACCGAAACCCGCCCATCCAACACGCGCGGCAGCGCGTCAGGAACAACCTTGCGCGTCCAGTATCAGATGCGGTTCAACTCTGCCATTTCAGCCTTAACTTCTTCGATTTTGGGGAGAAGGGCTTTGCGCTCCGCTTCAAGCTGTGCGCGTTCTGTTTTCAGCGCGATACGTTGCTCCTTGTCGAGATGAGACGCAAGCCCCAGCGACTTCACGAGCTTTTCGCGCAGCCAGATCGCCTTTTGCAGACGGTTCAATTCGTCGCCATGTTCGGCCTTAAACTTCTCTCGCCTGCCGTTCCAGTGGATGCTCTCGTATTCCTGCTGAATCGGCTTCAATTCTCGGATGGTTTGAATCGCGCCAAACAGTGCGTCGATATCTCGGA
>ENA-ORTY01004896-ORTY01004896.1-human-gut-metagenome-genome-assembly--contig:-NODE-4896-length-10176-cov-2.606264_pt1 | contig 10176 bp, 10 predicted proteins | sample MGYA00241917_ERZ509198 | MGnify/ENA primary metagenome ERZ509198 (study PRJEB26280, sample SAMEA2338857) | human gut metagenome | biome: human gut; feature: human-associated habitat; material: faeces...
GAGGAACTGATATCAAGATTTCCGGCAGCGATGAAAATGTGACCAAAGCGTCTCAGGCAATAGAAGCTTTAATGAAAATTTCCAAAACCGGTGAAAGAGTTACCGGACAGACAATCCGTTACGTAGCTTCAATGGTATCCGACGGCGCCGCCGAACAGGTAAATGAGCTAATCGGGGACGGAGTATGTGTTACCGCTACGGGAAAAATCGTAAGGCCGAGAACTGTCGGACAGAAAAAATATGTAGACGGTATAAAAAACAATACTATCGTAATGGGTATAGGACCTGCCGGAACAGGTAAGACATACCTTGCCGTAGCTATGGCGGCAAAGGCGTTCAAGGCACATGAGGTAAATAAAATTATTCTTACACGTCCGGCGGTTGAAGCCGGTGAAAAACTGGGATTCCTTCCGGGAGATCTTCAGGATAAGGTTGATCCTTATCTCAGACCGCTTTACGACGCTTTGTTTGAAATGTTCGGTGCTGATAATTTTTCAAAATATATGGAAAAAGGAATAATTGAAGTAGCGCCTCTTGCGTATATGAGGGGACGTACTCTTGAGGGTTCGTTTATTATACTGGACGAAGCCCAGAATACTACCTCCGAGCAGATAAAAATGTTTTTAACTCGTCTGGGAAACGACAGTAAAATGGTCATTACAGGTGACGTTACACAGATCGATCTGCCGGACAGCAAAAGCTCCGGACTTATCGAAGCTATGAAAGTTCTCAGAAATGTAGACGATATATATATTCATAAATTCAATGAAAAAGACGTAGTAAGACATAAGCTTGTACAGGATATTGTAAAGGCATATGAGAAATATAATAATGAAAGGAGAAAATAACTATGTCAAAATTAAAGGTTTATGTAAAAAATAATCAGAATGCTGTTAAAATACCTGTTGGTATAAGACTTCTCATTCGCCGCTGCTGTCAGGCAGTGCTTGCGTCGGAAGGCTTTAATAAAGACGCTGAAGTAAGCGTTTCATTTGTCTCAAACAAAGAAATAAGAAGTCTTAACAAGGCCTATAGGGCAAAAGACAAAGAGACAGACGTACTGTCCTTTCCTCTTACCGGAGAAGACGGCACTACTGAAATAAATGCTGAAACCGGAGCAGTACTGCTGGGAGACGTAGTTATTTCTCTTGAAATGGCTGTAAAGCAGGCTAATATGTACGGCCATTCTCTGGAAAGAGAGATAGGATTTCTTACCGTACATTCAATGCTTCATCTTTTGGGATATGACCATGAGACAAGTCCTCTGGACGAGAGAATTATGAGAGAAAAGGAAGAGACTGTACTTGGAAATTTAGGTATTTCAAGGGACGCTACTTTTGTGACGGAAGAATTATAATAATAAAGGAAATTTATATGACAAAAACAGTTTTTGTAACTATAATCGGCAGAACAAACGCCGGTAAATCATCGTTGCTTAATGCAATAATAGGAGAAAAAATTGCTTCGGTAAGCAGTAAGTCTCAGACAACCAGAACAAGGATCACCGGAATTAAAACAATCGAAGAAACACAGCTTGTATTTATGGATACTCCGGGGCTTCACAAGCCGAAAAATAAGTTGAGTACACATATGCTCAATGCTGTAAAAGAATCAGTAGCGGAAATTGATGCTGTAATATTTATGGCGGACTGTACCAAGCCGATGAATGAACAGGAAGAAAATATGCTTGCAGATTTGTCTGCCGGAAAGATGCCGGTAATATTTGTGCTGAATAAAATAGACCTTCTGGAACATAAAAGCGAGCTTGTACCTATGATTGCAAAATTAAGCGGAAAGTACAGCTTTGAAGCCATAATACCAGTGAGCGTAATCGAGAACAACGGTGTGGATATTGTAGAATCAGAAGTTATGAAGCTTGCATCGGAAAGTCCGCATTTCTTTCCTGATGATATGATAACCGATCAACCTGAAAAAGTAATCGCTGCGGAAATTGTCAGGGAAAAGCTGCTTAATCTGCTGAACGATGAGGTACCTCACGGTATTGCCGTTACTGTTGAAAGAATGCATGAACGTGAAGATAAGGATATTCTTGATGTGGATGCTGTTATATACTGTGAAAGAGAATCTCATAAGGGAATTGTTATCGGAAAAGGCGGTGCAATGCTGAAAAAAGCGGCTACCCTTTCCAGACAGGAATTGGAAGGCTTTTTTGGGATTAAGGTTAACTTACAGTGCTGGGTCAAGGTGAAAGAGGACTGGAGAAACCGTGAGGGACTTATAAGATCTTTTGGCTTGACGGAAAAGTAGGACAAGTATGCTTGAAGTTGTAGCTGAGATCGTATTAGAAGTATTCGGTGAAATCATTTTAGATTTATTTGGTTTGAATGAAAAAATAAATAAGATGAAATTTAAAAGAAAAGTTAAGAAAAAGCGTAAACTTGAAAAAGGCTGCTCAAAAGGAAAACTGTAAATAAATTGTTACTGGTTTTATCAATAAATAACTTTTCAATTTCCATTGATTACATTATATAAAAATACTCTGTTTGGGAAATAATTTTAGGGAAATAAATTTCTGTATAAAATATTTTCATACGGAAGAACGGAGTTTTTTATGACTGATGAAAAATGGAACATTTTTATGTCAACCGGAAAAGTAGAATATAAAGCAGCTGACCGTGAAGTAAAGGAGGGGGACATAAATGGAAATGATAACCCTCAAGGGTATAGTTATAAGGGAATATCCGGTAGGTGAAAATGATAAGTTTATTCATGTCCTTACAAAGGAACGGGGAGTAATTGAAATTTCTGTCAGGGGCGGAAGAAAGATGATAAGTAAAAATGCAGGCGGAACTCAGCTTTTTGCTTATTCTGTATTCTCAGTACGCTCTGATAAGGGCAGATATTATCTTGACAGCTGTGAGCCAATAAGATTTTTTTATAAAATCAGAGAGGATCTTGACAGACTTGCTTTGGCAGATTATATAGCAGAAGTGGTATCGTATGTTGCGGGTCAGAACGAGCAAAGGGAAGATGTTATGAGACTTGTTTTAAATACTCTGCATTTCCTTTCAAACGGCGAAAGGGAATGCAGTTTTTTAAAGTCAGTCTTTGAAATGAGGTTTATGACTGAAATCGGTATGATGCCGGATATAGTATGCTGTCCCGTTTGTATGACATATACTGCTGATTATATGTGCTTTGATATGCTTAGTACTAAGCTTTATTGTAACGGATGCTTTAAAGGTTCTTATGACGATACTCAGATAAGAATCAGTGCATCTGTGGTACATGCTTTGCGGCATATAGTATTTGCAGATTTTAACAGACTGTTCAATTTCAGAATGTCTGATGAAAACATGAAAAAGCTTTCGATATTGACAGAAAAATATCTGCTGATACATTTGGGAAAAGAATTTAAAACTTTAGAATTTTATAAATCGTTGGGAAATTAGAATTATGAATAAATATTATAAAACTTTAGAACTACATAAGGTATTAAAAATGCTTGCCGATTTGGCGGCTAATGAAAAAACTAAACAAATGGCGTTGGAGCTGGAGCCGTGTACGGAATATGATACGGTGTGCCGTGAGATTGATAAAACTGCTCAGTCGTTTGATCTTGCAGTACGCTTTGGAACACCGCCGTTTTATAATGTAAAAGATGTAAATGCTTCACTTAGACGTGCGGCTTCAGGTTCGAGAATTTCACTTAAAGAGCTTCTGGAAATTAAAAGTATTTTGGGACAGATAACTGCTTTATCTGACTGGTATTCACATTGTGAAAATATCCAGACGGATCTTGATTACCTGTTCTCTTCGCTTAGACCTAACAAGTATCTTTATGAAAAGCTTGACCGTTCTATTATATCTGAAGATGAAATTTCAGATGCTGCTAGTCCTGAACTGGCAGCTATCAGAAAAAAAATTAGCCGTGCGGGTTCTAAGCTTCGTGATACACTTGATAAAATGATAAAATCCGACAGTGTTCAGAAAGCATTGCAGGAAAATATAGTTACAATGAGAGACGGCAGGTATGTTCTTCCTGTAAAAGCCGAGCATAGAGGAAAAATACAGGGACTTATTCATTCCTCCTCCGCTACAGGTCAGACTATTTTTATTGAGCCTATGGCAGTTGTGGAGGCTAATAATGATATAAGAATGCTTGAAAGTCAGGAGCAGGAGGAAATCGACAGAATCCTGACAGAGCTTTGCCGTGAGTGCGGGGAATTTTCGGAAGAAATTATTGGAGGATATGAAATCTGTACAGAACTGAATCTATATTTTGCGAAGGCAAATTTGGGAGCAAAAATGAAAGCGTCTGTTCCGGAGGTTACATGTGACGGTAAGCTTCATTTGAACAAGGCAAGACATCCTCTTTTAGACCCAAAAAAAGCAGTGCCAATTGATATAAGTCTTGGAGAGGATTATCAGGCGCTGATCATTACCGGTCCTAATACCGGCGGTAAAACAGTTGCTCTTAAAACTGCCGGACTACTATCTGCAATGGTAATGTGCGGATTGCTTATTCCGGTGTCCGACGGAAGCAGTGTGTCTGTTTATGAAAATATTCTTGCAGATATCGGAGATAATCAAAGTATTGAACAGAGTTTGTCTACTTTCTCATCTCATACAAATAAAGTAATTGAAATTATCAATGTTGCTGATGAACGTTCATTGATCCTTCTTGATGAGCTTGGTTCTGGTACTGATCCTGTAGAGGGTGCAGCTCTTGCAATTTCAGTAATTGAGCGTTTGAAATGTCAGGGAGCTAAGATGATGGTGTCTACACATTATCAGGAATTGAAACTTTACGCAATTGAACAGAACGATGTTGAAAATGCAAGTTGTGAATTTGATTTGGATACTTTAAGGCCAACCTACAGGCTTATTACTGGTTCTCCGGGAAAATCAAACGCATTTTCCATTTCAGCTTCACTGGGTATGCCGGAAGACGTAATTGAACAGGCGAAAAGTTTAGTAAGTGAGGAAAATACTAGGTTTGAAAAGGTTGTAGAACAGCTTGAGCAATCCAGAGTGGAGCTTGAACGTCAAAATGAGGAACTGCGTATTATAAAACAGGAAGCCGAAGAAACTCGTCAGAAGCTTAAAGAAGAACTGGACGCTCTGGAACAAAGCAAAGAGAAACAGCTTGAACAGACCAGATTACAGGCTATGAGTATTATTGAGAGCGTTAAAGCCGAATCTAATAGTCTGCTTGACGAACTTGAAGCTATAAAGAAAGAAAAGGATAAAAAGGACTTTTCAGAAAAATATGCAAATGCAAAAATCAGAAGCAAGCAGAGATTTAATAAAATGTACGACAGTGCAAATCCTGTTATGGATAAGCGTGACGACGGATATCAACTACCCAGAAAGCTTAAAAAAGGCGATAATGTACTTGTCCGTGACATAGACAAGAAAGGTACTGTATGCAGTGAACCGGATGATAGCGGAAATGTTTATGTTCAAATGGGAATCATGAAAACAAAGGTTTCAGTTATGCAGTTAAAGCTTATTGAAGAACAGAAAGTAACCTATAAAAGTAAACCTGTTTCTACCAGAAATATTAAAAGTAAAATGGAACGCCGTGGTACAATGGAACTTGATATAAGAGGGAAGAGTGCAGACGAGGGCGTTTATGAAATGGAAGCATTTATTGATAATGCCGTTCTTTCCGGACTTAATATGGTTACAATAATTCACGGTAAGGGTACTGGTATTCTCAGAACAGCAATTCATCAGAGACTGAAATCCATGAAGTCCGTAAAGAGCTTCAGACTGGGACTTTACGGTGAGGGCGAAAACGGAGTTACTATTGTGGAGTTGAAATGATGAATGAAAAAAAGAAAAGTAAATCATTTATAGTTGTTTTGGGATTTTTAATTTTACTTTTTATATTTGCAGTTGTCCGTACAGTGTGGGGAGTAACCTATTTTTTTAAATATCTGACTTACGATAATCATTCATGGGGAGAGATTATTTATATTTCTGATTATTCGCTTCCTAACAGACCATATCCAGATACTATAAATATTCAAATGTCTTTAGATGAACCTGTAAACGGTAACTACCGATATTCAATAGCCTTTTCCAAATGTCATGCCCGTGATGATAACATTGATTTTAAAGGCGAACGAGCGCTGGCTGTTTATAATAGCTTTGAACATAGTGACGGAGATATTATTACAAAATGGGATATAATTATTTCATACGTATCAGCCGCAGTTTTTTTAGTTTATTTAATAGCTGGGATCATAATTTTTATCAGAATTAATAAGAAAGCAGATAGTTAAATATTTAAGATAACTATCTGATAATGATTACTAAAAAGTTCTTTAAATATTTTTTAAAACCACTTGACAAAACAGCAAAAATATTATATTAGAATAACATGAATAAATGCAATGACGGGAAATAAAGCCGTGAACGGATTTTCAGAGAGCTGCCGTATGGTGCAAGGCAGTATTCCTAAATGGTCATAACTCCTCCCTGAGCAGTTCGCTGAACGCTTTAGTTATTAGGTTGAAACGGGTTCTCCCGTTATAGAGAAATGCATTGTCAGATGCAGTAAGAGCGGGCATTATAATATGCCAAAAAGAGTGGTACCGTGGAGTATTATGCTTCATCTCTTTGTATATAAGAGGTGGAGCTTTTTTGTTATAATTGCATTCCTGACAATAGTTACAGAAAGGAAGAAATATACTATGAAAAATTTTGAAAAGTACACCAGACAGTATTTTCCGGTAAAAAATGCACCTATGAGATGGGCTGAAAAGGATTATATTGATCATGCGCCTATATGGTGCAGCGTTGATTTAAGGGACGGTAATCAGGCGCTTATAAATCCTATGACTCTGGAAGAAAAACTGGAATTTTTTAAGTATCTGGTTAAGATTGGTTTTAAAGAAATTGAAGTGGGATTTCCGGCGGCGTCTGAAACTGAATATGAGTTTTGCCGTGCTTTGATCGAACAAAATCTTATCCCTGATGACGTTACAATTCAGGTTTTGACTCAATCAAGAGAACATATTATCAAGAAAACCTTTGAAGCACTGGATGGCGCTAAAAATGTTATAGTTCATCTTTATAATTCAACGTCTGTGGCACAGAGAGAACAGGTTTTCAGAAAAGAAAAAAATGAGATTATTGATATTGCAGTAATGGGTGCAGAGCTGTGTAAAAAGTACAGAGAAAATGCATCTGGTAACTATAGCTTTGAATATTCTCCGGAAAGTTTTACCGGAACAGAACCGGAATTTGCTGTTGAGATCTGCAATAAAGTTATTGAAATATGGGAACCAACTCCGGACAATAAAGTCATAATCAATCTGCCGGTTACTGTTTCTCATTCAATGCCTCATGTTTATGCAAATCAGGTTGAATACATGTGTGATAATCTTATTGATCGTGAAAATCTGATCATTTCTTTGCATCCCCATAATGACAGAGGCTGTGCCGTAGCTGACAGCGAAATGGGACTGCTTGCAGGTGCTGACAGGATTGAAGGTACTCTGTTTGGAAACGGAGAAAGAACAGGTAATGTTGACATAGTTACTTTGGCTATGAATATGTTTTCACAGGGAGTTGATCCGGAACTGAATTTTGAAAATCTGCCGGAAATTACAGAAATTTACGAAAAAATTACCGGTATGAAAGTGTATGAACGTCAGCCTTACAGCGGACAGCTGGTATTTGCAGCATTCAGCGGTTCTCATCAGGATGCTATTGCTAAGGGCATGAAATGGCGTAAGGAGAAAAACTGTCAGCACTGGACAGTTCCGTATCTGCCTATTGATCCGGAAGATGTTGGCAGAGTTTATGAAGCTGACGTTATCAGAATTAACAGTCAGTCAGGTAAGGGCGGAATTGGATATATTCTGGAAAATCAGTTCGGTATTATTATGCCTCCGAATATGAGAGAAACTGTAGGATATCTGGTAAAAAATGTTTCGGATAATGCTCATAGAGAACTTATGCCATCAGAGGTTTATAATGTGTTTGAGAAAACTTTTATTAATAAGCAATCACCGGTTTCTCTTAAAGAAGCTCATTACGTTCAGAAAGACGGTATTGAAGCAGACGTTACTATTGAATATAACGGTGAAATTATAAATGAAAAAGCTCATGGAAACGGCAGACTTAATGCGGTGAGCGTATGTATGAAAAAAATGCTGGGGATTGAGTATGTTCTCCATACATATACAGAGCATGCTATGGAGGAAAAAGCTACTTCAAAAGCTGTTTCGTATGTTGGAATAAAGGACAATAACGGTAAAAATTTCTGGGGTGTGGGAATAGCTACAGATATAATTGATTCTTCACTGAAAGCACTGGTTAGTGCTGTAAATAATATGATTGAAGATTGATTTTCGTCTATTTTTCACAATTAAAGGGTTGACATTGTTAAAAAATCATTGTATAATATGTAATATCAGTAAGGATTTATTTTTAAAAGGAGATATTAAAAATGAATATAAAGAAAAAATTGTTGGCAATTACTCTTGTTTGTGCAATTGCATCCTCTTTTGCAGCATGTTCTGATAAAACAAATCAAAATGGAAGCGGAAGTCAAGGAAAAGTAAAAGCTGATGTTCAGGCAACATTGTCATCTGAAGAAATTCAGTCATTAGAAAAACAGGATCTTACTATTACACCGTTTAATGAGTCTGCTGATAATCAGGAGGATCCTGTAGAGAACAGTAATTCGAATGATTCATCAGAAAACAATGTAAATAATAATTCACAGGGTGGAAATAACTCAAATAACGACGGTAATAACAACAGCAACAGTAATAACAACAACAATAACAATAATAATTCATCAGTAAATGATAATTCTACACCTTCAATTGATGCATCCAGTCTTTTGGAGACAACTGATGTTGTAATAATGCCGGGCGGTGATAATAGCAATAATAATAACGTTATTGATGATAATAACAGCAATGCTATTAAAGGTACAAAGTCAGTAATGCAGGCATGGTGGCTTGACCTTTCAAGACAACAGAATTATGTCTTTGACGGTGAATTTATTACAGCTGATTTTAAAATAAAAGAAGGAACACCTAACGGTACATACCCAATTACAATTGAATGGCTGGACTTTTCATGTTGGGAAGGTAAAAGTGTTGCATTTAACGGTACTGACGGGGCAGTAGTAGTAGGTTCTGAAGCTGCGGCTAATTCTTTCAGAAACGACGGTTCTCCTGAAATTATGGCTGAAAATGTCAGTGGTAAACCTGGAGACACAGTAACTGTTAGATTCCAGATGAAAAACAATCCTGGTATTGTAGCGTGTGTATTCAGATTCGGGTTTGACAGTGATGCTCTGGAGTATGTAGGCGGCGGAGAAGGCGCTGATTTTGAAGGAACATTTAATTAATCAAATATTTAAAGCAGCAGTTTAATACTGCTGCTTTTATATTACAAACATAAAGAGCAGTATTAACTGCTCTTTATGTATAATTTTATTCTGATTGATTTGTGTCAGTAATGGCAGTTGATTCAGTTGTAACGCCATTTTGTGCTTTAAGTAAATCACGTATTTCAGTAAGCAATTCTTCTTCCTTTGTAGGCTTGGGCGCAGGTTTTTCAGCTTTTTTATAAAACAGATTGATAATTTTGACAATTGCAAATACGCATATTGCTGTAAGGAGAAAAGTAATTATTGCCTGAATAAAATTACCAATATTGATAAATGGTTCATTTCCCCATGGAATAGTAATACCAAAATCTTTGAAATTTATACCGGCAAGAATCATGCCAATAATAGGCATTAGCATGTCGTCAACCAATGAAGATACAATTGAAGTAAATGCACCTCCGACAATAACACCCACAGCAAGGTCAATTACATTTCCCTTGGAAATAAATTGTTTAAATTCATTTAAAATGGTTGAAATTCCGGATTTATTTTTTTTATCCACAACAAAAACCTCCTGACAAATAATTAACAAATTTATTATAACATATTTTTTTGTTGGTGGTTGGAAATTCGGATTTTTTGCGATGACCGTATTACAGAAGTACCGGCTAAGAGAAATGCCATCCATTGTTTTTCTGTTGGTTTGATGTAAATGATTGTGAATATTTGCCTGATGCTGTTGTCATACAGTAAAAAAAATTATATCAAATCGGAGTAAAACATTACAATTAACTGAGTGCATAGTAAATATGATTTATAGATTTGCAAATGTGAAGCAATCCGTGTATCAT
>ENA-ORTY01004897-ORTY01004897.1-human-gut-metagenome-genome-assembly--contig:-NODE-4897-length-10175-cov-2.754545_pt1 | contig 10175 bp, 21 predicted proteins | sample MGYA00241917_ERZ509198 | MGnify/ENA primary metagenome ERZ509198 (study PRJEB26280, sample SAMEA2338857) | human gut metagenome | biome: human gut; feature: human-associated habitat; material: faeces...
GCAAAAAAAGTAAAATTTGTGCAAAAAAACACTTGACAAAATTTGTGCCGCGTGGTATAATGGAAATTTCGGGCGCCAGGACCGTAAGCGCCCGACTCATTTTAACACATTTGAGCGCATTTGTCAATAGGCAATTTGCACAAAAATAAACCAGCGCAGTTGGCTACTACGCTGGTTCCCCTTATTGATACTTGCCAGCCGTCCGGACAGCCAGCCCACTTCTACACAGCAGACCAAAACAGAAGGGCAACGCCCATAAAGACGGTCTTTCTCGGCACGCGGTGAATGTGGTTAGAACTTCGTACCCAGTCCCAATTTCTAACGAGGGGTTCAAGATGGCGGTTGAGAAGAAATTATTGAGCGGGACAAACACTCTATTAAACTCCATCTTGGCTGGGGTCTTAATCAATCTATAAATATATCTAATCAATAATCATAGATTGATTACTAAGGGGGACGATACAATCGCCATTTCATTTTTCTCACCTCACAATGTTAGTATAGCACAGGCGGAGCCGTTTGTCAAGAGTTTTTTTAGAATTTTAATTCATCGCGAACGTTATAGCCGGAGAAATCGAGGATAACCGGAGAGATGCCAATGTAGCCAATATTTGAGCTATGCAGGTCGTTGATGTGATACTTTTTGACGAACTCACAGAGAGCGATAACTTTACGCTTACCATAGAGAGAAACGGCAACCTTTGCCCACAGTCCATCGAGGTCGCGCCCATAACCATTTTGGTCGGCTTTGCGGAACTGACGCTCAATCTGGCTGATGCGACAGTCAGGGACAGTCTCTGCGATACGCAAGAGACGAGTTTTCACCCCGCCCACACTCCACATGATGTTGTGTGCGTTGGTGGAAATAATCTGTTGAGCAGTAAATGCGATAGCTTCCCCAGTAGTAGGAAGGACAATGTAGGCGGCTAACTCCGTGGCGGGGAAGAAATCAGCGAGATTTGCTTCCACGGCTTTCTGATACACAGCAACCTCGCGCTCTGCGTCCCGCGTTTCTGTAGACCATTTGAGAACATAACCTAAGTCAGGAAACACCAGACATTCCTTGGTTGCACCGTTGCTGGTGGATATCTTGACTTTGGGGTATGCGTTGTGGATAACTCGGCACAGATCATTAGCGCGTCTGACGAAACGCGGTTTTTCAGACACCGCCTGCTGAATGGTCAGGATAAAATCCTGAACTCTCGGAAACTCCATCGTTCATCGCTCCTTTCAGTATCATCATTATAACACATTACAGGAAAATTACAATAGGCAAAATGCACAAAATTTTGCGGAAAAAATTTCTGAAATTGTACAATTTGCCGAAAACCGAGCGCCAGGACCGTAAGCGCTCGGCCAATTATACCACACGCGCTCAGATTTGTCAATAGGTAAAAATACACAAAAAAATGAGGGAGATTTCTCTCCCTCACTTGCGCGGGCACGACAGCACCACCTTGTATTTTGTTCCATCCAGCGTGAATAAAAATTCACGTTCCGCATTACTGACATTTAGGTCGGTCGCGCCGTATGTGGTCAGCGTCTCAGTCAACAGAGTGATAATCCCTTGTTTGGTGGGATTTACCTTTTTTTCTCTTGACGCGAACTTGTATGCGGTCGGCTGTCTGCCTACTCCTCGCGCTTTCTTGCTTGCCTTTTCCTGCTCCTCAGTCAGCGGGAACGGATTGCCGCCCTTGTCAATGATGGCATCTTGAATAATAATGTCTTTGGCTTCGGCTTCGGTGCAATCCAGTTTCCGCATGAGGTCGGCAATTCGGTCATTCATGCGTTTGCTCCTTTCAGGGGTAGGGTGGGGATTTCTCCCCACCCTTTGAGGTTTACTCGCTCACCTTGCGGAAGAACGCCTTGCGCTTGTCCTCAATGCGCTCCACCTGCTTATCCAGCACCATCTGCCGAACCAGAGAGGACAGCTTCTGGTTGCTCATGTCCTTGCAGGCGGGGAACTCCTTGAGCATCTCGCTGATGGAGTACAGCCGATTGGCTTCCATAGCGGACAGGACAGCGGACTTGATGACCTCGTTCTCCTGCTGGGTCTTGGTGGGCTTCTTGTCCACGGTATTCTTGCGGTCGAGCAGCTCAATCTCGTGGGTGATGAACTCCACCAGCTTGGGGTCTGCCTTAACCTCAGACAGATTCAGCAGGGCGTTGAAGTTGTCGCGCTTGGTGGGCTTGCGGGTGGTGTTAGTGTTAGTCATGGTATCAATTCCTTTCTCCGTTTGGTTTTGAGGGCTTTGCCCTCCTGACATTATCTATTATAACAGCTTGCGCTGGGATTGTCAAGTGTTTTTTTCAAAGTTTTGAAAAAAGTTTCGTCTCACAGGAGATTAGAAACTGGTGCCGAGGGCGGTTGCCTGTGCCGTGATCTCCCTCTTGACATTATGTATTGTACCACAGGTAGCCATGGATTACAATAAGCAAACTGCACAAATTTCGGGAAAAATAAATAAAAAAATTTGTGCAAAAAAACTCTTGACAAAATTGCTGGCGGGGTGTATAATGGTGAATTCCGGCCGAGACGCGCGAAATCGGCCGGCCATTATACCACACCCACGCGCATTTGTCAATAGGGAAAATTATACAAAAAATGAGGGGAAAATTCCCCTCATTTTTGTTAAATCTGACAGGCAAGAAATGCGTCCCGCTTTTCGGTCAGTTTAGCGATTTCGCCTGCAATCTTGTCAGCTCTTACAGCCAACAGGCGGGAATAGCCTTTACGCCATGCCAGCATACCAGCCGGATTGACCGTGTAAAAGGACTTTTCCACTTCCACGGTCTTGGTGTCCTTGCGCTCCGTGCGGAAATTCTGTCCATTCATAGTCCGCAGAGCGTTCTGCGCCACTTCCGGTAAACGCATCCAGTCATGCTCGGTCATCAGGGCGTTGCCATCCTTGTCAATCATCCAAATGTCCGCTTCCCACGGGTTGAGCTTGATTTCCTTGGTGGTCTGCTCGGTGCGGACTGTCTTGATGATACCCTCGTCTCGCAGGAACGACAGGGAATTGTAGGTATACCGCCGATACTTGCGCTTTTCCTGTTTGAAGTCCTCGGCGGTGAACTCCTTGTCTCCAAACAGGTCAACCAGCCACTTATAGGTCTTGACAGTACGATTGAAGTTTCTGAGGTTAGCATAGCGAGCGTTCATAATTTTTTTCTCCTTTTCTATTGGTGGGGCTTACCATCGTTTCCCCTACCTTGAATTTGTAATGTTATTATAGCATGGAATGGGGGCGTTGTCAACCCCCATTCCAAACTTTTTTTACGGGGTGTCGTGCTTACGGTATTCAGTCAGGTCAGGGTCGCCAATCCACTCGGAAAAATCAACCCAATAATCGAACACGTGGAGAATGGTAGTTTCCTCGGCTTCAAACACTCCACCGCAACAGGCACAGATAACGTCTCCATTATCTTCCTGAATACCTGCGTGAATGCCATCAGAATAGTCGCTCTTGAATAGAACTTGTTTAGACATTGTGCTTACCTCCTTATCTCAGTATAGTCATTATACCACATGAGAAAGGGGCTTGTCAAGCCCCAATCTCAAAACTTGGGAAAACATTTTACTTCAAAGGGCGCGTCCCATGCGTGGGTGTTCTTGGTGTATCGCTTGTGCATCTTCTGACAGGCGAGGAAAATTTCCATTTCCTGCATTGCGTCAGACAGGGCGGTGTGTTCTTCGGTAAAGTCAGGGTTATCATGGAGATAGCCATAAACCGCTTCGACAGAGGTCGCACAGGTCCTGCCATTCTTGGAACGCTTGCCATGTTCGCGGCAATATTCCGCATAGGACTTTTTGTGGGTGATAGTTTCCAGTGCCATGAGATAGAGGTCGATGAACTCGAAATTATCCAGCAGGTCGCGGAAACAGGTCTTGCAGAAGTCAAAACCGGAATTGTATGCCATCACATAGCGGACGCCGTAATGGTCGCACAGGTTTTTGACTACCTCATAGGCTTCGCGCTCCGTAGCCACAGCGGAGATTTTGCCAGTTTTGAGCCGTTCGGCATATACTGGAAAATTCTTCTTGGCGTAGCTATCGAGGGCGATTTCGTCATAATGTTCCATCACCAGCAGGGAGGTGGTGGCGAGGATTTCGCCCTTGCGGTCGTGGATAATCGCGCCCACATTATACATTCCCGTGGGGTTAGCCGCGCCGCCTACCGTTTCAGTATCCAGCGTGCAATAGATATTTTTCATTGTTCATTTCTCCTTTTCTCTTGGTTGGGCTTACCATCGTTTCCCATACCTTAATTACATTACATATTATAGCATATAGGGGCGAGGTTGTCAACCCCTATATGCTATTTTTTTTTACAGGTTGCGCAGAATTTCCAGCAGAAGGTCGGCGTTATATGCCATATTGTGGGTGTTTGCCGTCCACTCGTTGAGGTTGCGCTGTTCATCATCGAACAAAATCGCGTTGGGGCAGGTTGCGCAGGTGGACTTGGGAACGCCATAGGGAACAATATGGATTTCGTCCCATTGAACGCTGGGAAGATGCTTTGCCAGCCAGTCGCGCTTGACCTCGGCTACTTCGGCGTTAAACTTATCTGTTCCGCTCTTGGACAGCCAGCTAATAATGCCGATATGGTAGCCACGAGCTTGCAGGCGGTTCAGATAGCGGGCGAGGGTGGAGAAGTGAACAAGCGGGCGAGCGTTCGCATATACGCTTGCGTCAGAGGTTTCCAGCTTTGCCAGCCAGTTAGGGTCGCCATAGAGGTTGGCGATAGTGCCGTCCATGTCCAGATAGATAGTCATTGTATCAACTCCCTTTCTTGATTGTAATGCTATTATACAGGATAAACCGCAATTTGTCAACAGTTTTTTTCGGTTTTGCTCTTGGTCATTCTGCACAAACTTTCGGGATACGCCCTTGGTCAAATTTGTTCAATTTGCCTATTGACAAAATTGCTGGCAGGGTGTATAATGGAAATTTCGGCCGCGTTGGTCGTGCGCGGCCGACCAAATTATAGCACAAATAGGAGAGTTTGTCAATAGGTAAATTAAACAAAAAAAATCTCCCAGATTTGGGAGATTTTTCATTTATTAACTCTTGACAGTGACGCGGAAGATGGAACGCAGGATTGCAACAATGAGCCAAACCACCAGCACCAGCTTCCACGAGAACACGATAACGAAAGAACCGATGGACGCTATCCCAATAGCAGGGAGAAGCCAGCAGAGAAGCCAGACCAGTCCAGCAGAAAACAGAAAGTCGATGCCAAGGCATACCAGCACCAAAAACAGAGCAGTAAACATTTTATTCTCCTCCTTTAAAATACTACGGGTTCACCATTAACCCACTTATCGACTAATTCATCACCTAAGTAGATTTCATAGTCGGCGTTCAGAAAACCGATGATGTTGATGATGTCATCAATTTCATCGTAAGACTGAAACTTCTTTTCCAGTACTTCGCCAGTCTTGTGATTGAAAATTTTTAGGGTGTTCATCGTTGTATCTCCTCTCTTTTGATGATACCATTCTAACACATAGGGGTTGATTTGTCAACCCCTATTTTTAATTATTTTTTTAACAATAATCGGTGTAATCATCAGGCTCACAACCTTCACCGAACACAGAGAAGAAATCATCGCACTCCTCATACGGATTTCCGGGGATTTTGCACAGGCAGAACTCCTCGTTTCCCTCAATGATTTCGCTGTTTTTATAGTAGGGACAGTCCCAACCATTCACAGGACAATGATAATGCATACCACGCTTCATTATTTTTACCTCCTTGTTTCAGTATAATAATAATAACACATTTAATTGAAAATGTCAAGAAAAATTTTTGCCGTAGTTAAATTTTCATAGGATTAGTTTTTTGTTCCGTGTAGTTAGTCAGGATTAAATCCAACAAGAGGGGGGGCGTTAATGCCCCTCTGTCAGTTTGTTATACATACTCCACAATACATCTTTATCAAGAGATGTTTCCGTGGTCATGGTGTAAACTTGGTCTTCGGTCGGCAGGTATTTATCATCACGCCAACCAAACAGTCTCGCACAGGACTGGTATGCCTTATATTCGTCCTCTGTTAGTTTGCCGCGCAACCGCCAGTCCCAGCGAATGGAACTTATCATAGCCCACGCGCACGCGCCTGCGATAGTCAGCACCATAATCGCAATCGTTGCGTATAGCACCAGTGCGGACTTTATCATACCATACACCAGCAGACCGAAACCACACACAATGAGAAAATTGCGCCCATACCTCTTGAGGGTTTTCTTTTGGAAATCAGACATGATACATACCTCCTTGTTTCAGTATAGCAATTGTATCACACAATCAGGGGTTTGTCAACCCCTGATTGCGAAATACGCAGTGGTGGGAAAAATAATTTTTCCATTCGGCAGGGTCATAGGAGTGTCGCTCTTAGCTTCAATCCGCTCAACCGCGCCAGCGTTCACCAGCTCCCGAAGCAGGGCGGCAACTTTTTGAGTAGTCAGGTCAGGGAATACGGCGTTCGGGCAATTGACGAAAAACCCGTTGATACGAACAGGAGCATCACAGTCAGCCAGCACACGAAGGATTTTCTCTTTGAGAATGGTATTCTCAAGGGTCTTAGCACTGTCATAGGCAGACAGCTTTGCAGTGATAGCGGGTTGGACTTCATCAGAGATATTGCTCTCGCGCACAGCGTTTACCAGAGTAGTCTGGGTACGGTTGGGAAACAATACGTTCCACAGGGAAAACTTCTTCATGGTATCAATTCCTTTCTTGTTTTAGTATAGCCATTATACCGTATTACGGGATAGAAGTCAATCGTCAAAATACACAAAATTGCGGCGAAAAATTTGTGAAGTATGCCTATTGACAAAATTTCGCGCGCTAGGACCGTGAGCGCGCGGCCGGAAATGTCAAGTGAAAAATTATACAAAAATTGGGCTGGATTTTTGTGCATCCAGCCCAAATAATTTTTATTCCTTTTCAAAAATAAAATCCGGTTTGAAAATGTAGAGGAATGCCACAGCGTAATGAAAAATCGGAATGATTGAGCCGGTGATAACGGTCAACCAGTTAGAGAACGGACTGCGCTTGCTTTCTCCCCGGTTTTTGAATGCTTCAAGCGTCAGTTCCTTGTTTTTCATCATGGTCGAAATGATGCTTACGATACCCAGCCAGTAGAGAATAATACCGATGATGTAAATAATGAGAATGATTTTCATAAGTGTATCTCCTTTTTATTTGATTTATTTTCCTGATTTCGGCACGAAGCCACGGCAATACTGACTTGACCACGTCCAGTCCTTTTTCCTCTTGGTGCAACGGCTCTCGCATTGAGAATTTAGAACCTTGCCGCAGTTGAAGCCCCAATATTTACAGTTGTAGCAACATACCTTGCGCACGTCCTCATAACCATAGCGGTTCGCCAGTTCATTACGAATTTCTTGAGCAGTCATTTTTTTTCGCCCTCCCTTGTTTCGTTGTACTCATTATAACAGAGATAAGGCTGTTTGTCAATAGAAAATGTGGGATTTCTCCCACATTTTTTTATAAATTTTCTAATCTAAATTCTTTGGAAGACAAGAGCATTGCCATCAAGTTAGAGGCGTCGCGGACTTGAGCCAAAGAATAACTATCGCTCGCCCCGCAGATAAACTCCTGTTCATAGTCAAGCATTATGTCATAAAGATGGGCGATAACTTCATGTGCTTCGCGGATTTTGTCCTGTTCCTCTTGGGTAATTTGAATCTTAATTGCGGACTCAATAACGTTCATTGTTTTATCCTCCCTTGTTTTGTTATACTTATTATAGCAGAAATGGGGCTTGTTGTCAAGCCCCAATTTTCTACTTAACTACATAAAATTCGGGGTGGCGTTCCTCATTCTTGCGGATACGCTTGACCAATTGCTGGGGCAAGCGGTTTTTGCCAGCACTCTTGTATATAGCGACAGCCCGCTCAAAAGTCGCAGGATATGCGGTGATGATAAAATCCTCATATAAGTCCAGCACCAAAATGATGCCAGTCGAGAGCAAACGCAGGCGAGCGGTTTTGCGTTGGTCGATAACTTCAATCATCACGCGGTCGGAATATCCGAGATATTCCTGTAAGAGGGCGAGCCGGTTAGCCCGCTCCTCTGTCAGATGGTTCGACATAGTGTAGTTTTCCATATTACCACCCCATATTGAACACGAAGCGCACCAGACCAATACAGGCAACGCCATATAGGATAGAGCCAACGAGGAAGTGCCAGTCGTGTGTCTGATGATAGACCATATACCCGCCGACACACTGAACGCCAGCAAAGCCAGCGAGGGCGAGGATTGCAAGGATTGCGATAGTAGCCATGTGAATGACCTCCTTCATTTGATGGTATAAGTATACCATACCTACTGGGCGTTGTCAACCGTCAAATTGCACAAATTTCGGGATAAAAAATTGTTGAAAATGCCGAGCACAAAATGCTTGACAAATTGGCTGGGCTGTGGTATAATGGAATTTCCGGCCGCAGCGTTGGTGAGCGGCCGACTCAATTATACCATGAAATATCCTGTTTGTCAATAGGCAAATTGCACAAAAAAATAAAATAGAAAAAATGTGGAACGTCTTCCACATTTTTTCATTCAAAAAGTCAAGGGGTTTAGCATTTGGTTGGAGAGTCTCGATTTTACTTCATCCAGTTACGAGCCGGAGAGAGGTTGGTTGCTTCATCTCCCCTTGACATGATTATAATATCATACTTAGGGCGGTTTGTCAATAGTTTTTTCAAAAAAAAATGAGCCAAATTTTGGCTCATCTCAAAATCTTAAATTCGACCAGTTCGCCGTCCACCATTTTATGCCAGTATAGTTTGCCATTGTAGCGGATAGCCCGCAGGCGGTAGTTGTGATTATCCCATGTGGTATACTGTTCATCGGTCAGATACTCGCCATAGCGGAGAATAGCATCTGTAAATGTTCTACTATAATTCATTGTGTTGCACCTCACATTCCGCGGACTGCGCCGCACTCGCTCATACCGTTTTCATCAAAGCGGGCGATAGGCTCGCCGTTCATCTCGCGGAGTTCCGCCCATGCGTCAGAGCGTCCAGTCATATTATTTGATAGAGCCACTAATTCTTTGGCTTGAACAAATTTTGTCCATGCCGCTTCATCACCGCTCACGCGCACGACCTCAACACCATTGACTACTACTGAGTATTCCATCTTGAATACCTCCCTCATTTGATAATACAATTATAGCACATTTACTGGACGTTGTCAATAGAAAAATGTGGGATTGCTCCCACATTTTTCATCTTTTTCAGCAATAGCACAGAACCTCTTGCGTCTGACCATCTGCCGATTCGTGGACAACTTCAGTGAGCAAACTTTCATTCTCATCGGTATAGTTCCATTCCCATTTTGCCCCGCTTGCGCGTTCTGCGTCTGCGTATAGGGAATCGCGCAATTCCGTAAGTCTTGAATCGTTTTCCCATTCAGACTTGCCCACCAGTTCCTCGTAAACGTCGCTGACTTCAACCCATTTGACGATGTGGCACTGGACTTTCATCTGTCTCACACTCCTTCATTTGATAATACAATTATAGCACGCTTATTTATGTTTGTCAATAGAAAAATGTGGGATTGCTCCCACATTTTTTTAGATATCAAAGGAGGCGTAGCCCAGGGTCAGCCGAAAATCAGGGAATACATAGTGAATGTAGAGGTCTGACTTCCGCTCGGTGTAGTTGGCTTCCAGCCAGTCCAAAAGAGCGTCCACGGCTTCCTCGTTCTCATATTCGCGCTCAATTTCATTCCAGTTATCGTCGAACCCATCGAAATCTTCAAGGGTCAGGGCATAAGTCCCATCAGAATGGCGTTCGAGAATAGCGTCAACCCCGCACGCATCAACCATCTGAATAAACTCATTAAACATTGTTTTATCCTCCTTTGTTTTATGTATACAGTATAGCACATAGAGGTGTGAATGTCAATAGTCAAAATGCACAAATTTCGGGATTTGAAATGTATGATTTTTGTTTGATTTGCCTATTGACAAAATTGCTGGGACATGATATAATGGTAAATTTCGCGCGCCAGGACCGTGGGCGCGCGGCCGAGTATACCACAAATTGGGTCGGTTGTCAATAGGCAAAATAAACAAAATTTTCAACCGAATTATGTGCATAATGCTATATAAAAAAACAAGGGCTTTCGCCCTTGTCTTAG
>ENA-ORTY01004899-ORTY01004899.1-human-gut-metagenome-genome-assembly--contig:-NODE-4899-length-10170-cov-2.325358_pt1 | contig 10170 bp, 8 predicted proteins | sample MGYA00241917_ERZ509198 | MGnify/ENA primary metagenome ERZ509198 (study PRJEB26280, sample SAMEA2338857) | human gut metagenome | biome: human gut; feature: human-associated habitat; material: faeces...
TACCTGTCGCGGGAACTTTTTCATCTGCAGGAAGCTGCCGACGAAATCCGCAATCAGAATCTCGACTTTACCATCCGGGCGACTGCCATCTGCGAATTCAACCAGGTAGCCGCTTCTCTGGACGCGCTGAAATCCGAACTTTCCGCCTCCTTAAAAGAGCAGTGGCACATGCAGCAACAGCGCAGACGTCAATTTTCCGCGCTCGCCCATGACATCAAGACGCCGCTTACGATCGTCCGCGGGAACGCGGAGCTTTTATCCGAGACAGCGCTCGATGAGACGCAGCAATCCTGCAACCGGTTTATTCTGGAAAACGCCGCACAGATCCAGGATTATCTGGCTAGAATTATCGAGCTCGCAAAGACGGATGATCCCGCTGCATGTTCCGCAGAGTGCCGTTTTCAGGCGCAGCTTCACACGGCATCGTTTTTCGACGATCTGCTCGGGAATACAAAAAGTCTCGGTCAGAAAAAAGAACTGCATGTTCTTTTTTCCACCGAGACTCTTCCAGCCGTTCTGCCACTGCCGGAACATCCGCTGCGGCGTATTTTAAACAATCTGCTCGACAATGCCGTGTGCTACTCACCGCACAAAGGAACGGTCACTTTAGATGCCTCCATCCGCGATTATAGGGATGCACCCGAGAAAGAAAGCACGCTCTTTCTCACTGTATCCGATGAGGGACCCGGCTTCTGCGAAGACGCCCTGCTCTACGGCACGGAAGCCTTTTACAGGGAATCCGCCGACCGGAATGATAAAAGCCACTTCGGTCTCGGACTTTCCATCGCCGACCAGCTTGCCCGTGGACTTGGCGGATCGATCACTCTGTGTAATGCGCCGGCAGGCGGAGCCGTCGTAATCGTAAGACTTCCTCTGACCGGACAGCTACAACGCGATACGGAATAAATCCTATTCTACCGGAACGGTCCAGCCGTACTTATCCGGAAGCTTGCCCCACTGGATACCGGTCAGTGTGTCGTACAGCTTCTGTGTCAGCTCGCCGATCTTGAAATCGTTGATCGTGACAACATCATCCTTGTAGCGGAGTTCACCAACCGGAGAGATCACGGCTGCGGTACCCGTTCCGAATACTTCCTCTAAGGTTCCGTCATGTCCTGCCTTCATCAGGTCATCGACGGATAATCTGGTCTCGTTTACCTTGTAACCCCAGTCTCTCAACAGATGAATCATGGAATCTCTGGTAACGCCCGGAAGTACCGTACCCTCGATCGGTGCTGTGTAGATCTCACCGGCGATCTTGAACATGATGTTCATTGTACCGACTTCCTCGACGTATTTGCGGTGCTCACCGTCCAGCCAGAGTACCTGGGAGTAACCAAGCTTTTCTGCCTTTACCTGTCCTAAGATGGAGCCTGCATAGTTGCCGCCGCACTTGGTGAATCCGGTACCGCCCTTGACTGCACGCACCAGCTCGTCCTCGACAAGAATCTTCACCGGATTGATGCCCTCTGCATAGTAAGCGCCTACCGGGCAGCAGATAATCATGAATTTGTAAGCGGACGCCATATGTACGCCGAGCGCAGCCTCTGTTGCGAACATGAACGGGCGGATATAAAGAGAGGTCTCCGGCTCAGACGGAACCCAGTCTGCCTCCACCTTTACCAGCGCTTTTACCGCTTCTACGAACATATCCACCGGGAACTCCGGCATGCAGAGTCTCGCGTTGGAATTGATCATTCTCTTCGCATTCATCTCCGGACGGAACAGCTGGATCTTTCCCTCTGCCGTGCGGTATGCCTTCATACCCTCAAATGTCTCCTGCGCATAGTGCAGCGTCACACAGGCAGGCTCCAGACTGATCGGTCCTTCCGGCACGATTCTCGCATCCTTCCAGCCGTCTTCCTTCGTCCAGTCCATGACGAACATGTAATCGGTCATATACTTGCCGAATCCGAGATGTTTCTGATCCGGCTTCTCCTTTAATACGTCTCTTTTTACAAATCTGATATCCATTATGCTACCATTCCTTTCCCGACATATAAAATTCTTGAAATCAATTATGATACTTTCTTTTTTCAGTGTCAAGATTATTCCAGCCGCTTATGCCGCTCATGATTGTAAGTTATACATTAGTCATCTTCCCATACCCATATGGAATGAAGAGATCAAGAACAAGGTGTGCGCTCGCCGCACACTTGCGCGCCCGAGCGGTATGCAAAGCATTATTTACCTCACCGCGAGGTGCGCATCCCCGCGGTGCATTTTTGTGTAATAGGAACGAAGTTTCCTATTACACAAAAACGCGGAGCAGGATCTTTTCTCCCGCTCCGCCATCGGAGTCTCTTTTCCCTATTTTACCACTTTTTTCAACGGAATCCAGAGAATAAATGCATACACGCTTCCGATCAGGGAAGTCACAAGCTGCGTCACGGAAAAGGTCGTCTGGAACACTGCCATCTTTGCCTCCATCGGTGCCGGCAGAAGGTTCGGAATCAGAATCAGCGAGATCACAATTCCCATGAACAGTGCCTTTACGACAGATCCTGCCGCCATGCCGGCAATCAGTCCGCCGTTTCCTTTGCATTTTTTCGTGACCAGTCCCACACCCAGGACCAGAATGGCATTGCCCGCCATGATACACGGCATGATCGCCGGAATGGCACCGATGATCGGGCTTCCCGTAATAAAGAATGATGTGACCGGCGTGATCACAGAGAGAATAATGCCGCAGGGAATTCCCACACTTAACACCGCTAAGATCAGGCATGCATTGATGACCGGTCCGGTAATATAGACGCTCGTGTTCTTAAAAAACTGGCTCACGATACAGATCGCCAGAAGAACCGCTGTCGTTGTGATTTGTTTTGTTGTGATTTTCATCGCTTCCTCCTTCTGATGCAGCACTCCTTCGCAGATGTAATGCACTCTCCCGTCACTGCACCAAAGCAAGCATAATACTTCTCTCTCATAAAATCAAGCCGTCACTCCGCCAGCAGATTCTCCACAAGTGCGCAGAACTCGTCCCGGCTCAGTCCTTCCGACTGCACATTCACGGTCACACCGTTTTTCTTATAGGTCGCCAGATACCCGTCCGTGAACGTTCCTCCACTGCTGCCCGCCGGATAATGTGCTGCTGTCACCTTCACACCGGAAACCGTCATCGGCTTTAATCCGCCGGATACATAGGACGTCATCTCCCCCATGTCCGTTGAGCGTGCGCGGATGGTAAACCATCCCGCTGTCTCACTGTTCTCATAACGCATGACACAGTTGTCATCGATCACATTGCCATCTGCATCATAGCCAATCTGATACGTTTTCTCCTCATCCGTCTGCACATAGCCATCCGGAATTGCATCCGGAATCACCTTGATTCCGTAATAGTTCTGAAGCTGTTCCTCTGTGAGTGAAACCGTCTTCGCCGCTTCCGCCCCGCAGGCAATCGATGTCTGAAGTTCCTCCACTTCGTTAAAATACCAGTCAATTCCCGCAACGCTCTCCGGCTGGGCAGCCTCTTGTATACCGTTGCCATCCCCCGCAGTGCTTTGTGCAGCCGCCTCATATTCCTCCGCACTCTCTGCGGTACCGTCCGGCGCTGCCGCGTCAGATGTCATGTCGCCGTCGGATGCCGCTGCCTCATAAGTGTCTGCCGTTTCTGCACTCTCCGTCTTTGCCACATCCGTATGCGTGGCATTTTCATACTGCTGCCACATCCCGTAGGAACCTCCGATCAAAAGAAGTGCCACACAGGCAGCCATCTGCATAAAATGCTTCCTGCGTGCTCCGAGATAGCGTACGTCCTCCGCTTCCTGTATGTAGGCAGGATCCGCTTCGCCGAGCGCATCCAGTAAATCGTCCGTCTTCATATTTTCCGCTCCTTTCCGCCGCTATGAAAGCAGCCCTTCGCGTTCCAGATGTCTCCGCAGTTTTCCCCGGGACCGGTACAGCGAAGATTTTACCTTGCTCTCGCTGACCGCAAGCCTCCCGGCAATCGCTCCGATGCCATCCATATACCAGTATCTGCGCATGAAAATAATCCGGCTCTCGCGGTCCAGCCCCTCCAGAAACCGGTTGATGGATGCCGCCAGCTCCTTTCGCTCCATCTGTGTCAGCGGCTCCTCGCCCCCGGCGCAGTCATGCAGTTCTTCATATATATACGGCATGACACCTCCGCCTCTCTTTTCGGAGTGCTTTCTGCGGTAGCAGTCCAGCGACAGATTGCGCGTGATCGCTCCCAGAAAAGCCGCCAGAAGCTGCGGGCGCTCCCTGGGCATGGAATTCCAGGCGCGCATCCATGTGTCGTTCACGCACTCCTCTGCATCCTGCGCATCATGTACAATGTTGTGCGCGATGCTCCCGCAGTAACGTCCGTACTTCTGCTGTGTCTCTGCAATCGCCGTCTGATCCCTGTCCCAGTACAGCGCTATGATTTTTTCATCCTCCATGCCCTCTCCCTCTCAGTTAAAAGCTCTCCACTGTTCCGATGAACACCGGAATGCCGGTATCCTTCTCCACAATCGCATATAAAAACGGCCGGTCTAAAATAATGCGTTCCGGCTGTTCAACCATTGCCGTCTCCTTGCACATCTCCACAACTGTGGCCGCTCCGGCTTTCGTTCCAAGCCCGTCCACATCAATGTGTGTCTTGTGCAGCACCCTGCTGATGCTGATATTTCTTCCGTCCGGACAGTACCCCATTTTGGAAAAATCCGCCTGTTTCTCATCAAACGCGAGCGGCATTCCGAGCGCCATGAGTGTATCCTTTAGCTCCAGATCCGTCTCGCCTGTAAATTGCGGCAGTCCCGTCTCTATCATTGTATCATTTTCCTGCCGGATTGTCTCGTGAAACGTTTCCCCGTCCAGTTCTTCCAGCCATTTGCTCAGTGACAGTCCCTCCTCCGGAAGCAGCGCCACAAAGTCATAGCCCTCCTTGTAAGCCCGGCAAAAGCCCTTGGCATGTTCCATGGTCAGATAGCGGTACGTGGTATCGTACATCATGGAAACCTCCTGCCCGCTTCCGTCCTCCGCATAAAATGTGGCATCCTGTATCTGGCTCTCATCATAGGGCGTTTCCCACTCCGCATCAAACGCCACCGCATTCACCAGGTACATGACCGCAAGCTCCGGAATCTGATCCAGAATCTCTGTTATCATGCCGTCTGTCTCCTGCTCCACCAGGCTGTTGATGTCCCGGCAGGTCGTCTCGTCAAACGGGGCGCCAAAGACTTCTGCGTCATACGCCGTTTTTACGGTGTCAAGGAAATTCTCATCCGGCACAAATACATCGTCCGCCGTTTTCATCCACACCGAATCAGACATGTGGAATCTGGCGCCCTCTGCATCCGGCAGGCTCTTGCAGATCCTGCCAAGCACCATACTGCCATCCTCCGCCGACATTCCCGGGTACAAAACCGCTCCCATCTGCTGCTTCGTGTCGCCGTCCGCTCCGGTCCGCGCCATCTCGAGCGCCATCATCACGGAAAGAGGACACACCATCGTATTCTTCGCGTCCTCGCCGTTCTGCACCTGCTTTCTGCTCTCCCGCAGCAGATTTAAGGAAAACTGCGTATAGGAATACTCAAATGCTTCCCTGATAGCACCGAGATCTTTTTCTTCCATTGCAGTATCCTCCGTTCCTGTATCTTCTGCCTGTCCTGTCTGTCCGTTTGCTCCGGTTCCTTCCGTCTGACCTTCCTCTTTGGTCCCGTATTGTCCGGTAAGATCAGTGGTTGTACCGGACATTCCGCTGTTCGCACAGCCTGTCATCCCCACTGCCATCACTGCCGCAAGCACACCTGCCGTCACCCGTTCCATTCCTTTTCTCCTCATAAGCTTCTCCCTCTCTTTTCTATCATCCGGTTTTTGTCTTTCATATAATAAGACGCAAAAAACCGGAAACGGTTGCACCCATTTCCGGTTTTTGTAAAAATTTTCTATCTCACATCTTCTGTTCTCTCTACAGCCTTAAATACTCAAACGCCTGATAGACATCCAGCGCACCGTACCCCCACTCCCGGTTCGGGTACCCCCTGTCCTCCGAGCGCTTTGCACCGCGGATGAGCATATTTTTGATCGCGGCGTTGGACATCACTGGATCGTTCTGCTGCACCAGCGCCCACTGCATGATCTGCGCGACCGCCCCTGCCGTCACCGCCGCCGCGGCGCTGGTTCCCGTGTAGGTCACATAATTTTGGCGCAGCCCCGGTCCATATACACTCACCGCAGGTGCCGCAAAGTCCGGCTTGATCTCACCCGCCACCGTGTAGCCGCGCCCGGAATCCGCATACATGCTGTTGTTGGAAACCTGGTACCCGCCGACCGTGATGACCTGTGCCGCTGTCCCCGGCGCAGTGAGCGTCGTGTCCGGATTGGATCTTAGAAAAATCACATTTCCGTCCGTAAGCTTCTGCATCGGGAGCCACATGTTATAGTTGCCGCTCACAAGATTTTCCGGATAAACCCGCACAATCCAAAGCCCCTTGCGCACATCCGAAAAGCGCAGATAGATCAACTGGTTTGCCGTCTCCTTCGTCTCAATGCGGTAATCCACCGACACGGTCGTCCCCTCAAAGACAAACCGGAAGGTCTGGGAGACACCGGAACGCAGCGGCACTTTCGGAAGCCGTTCGCCCGTCGGCGAGATCACAGATATCGTGTACAGTTCCGGCGCGCCCGCCCACAGCTCTATGAAAAAGCCCGCCATATCCTGCTCCACGCTGATCTCCACATCCTCATATTCCATCTCACGGCGGATCGCCCCCTGAAAATGGTGCCTGGTGTTCGCCTCGTTTCCCGTTGCCGTCACAATCGAACGCCTCCGCCTGGTACTGATATAGTTCAGAAAATTAGGCAGCGGACCGTCCGTACCGTGTCCCCCCATGCTGTTGCCGAGCGCAAGACAGATCACAAGCGGCATATTCAACACATTTGCAACGCCATTTAAATAGGATACCGCCATCATCAGGTCCGTCTCCTGATAGGCAGGCACTCCCTCCGGCACGAAGAAAAATTCCCGCAGATAACGCTTTGCCTCTTTTAGCTTTACAACGGCAATCCCAGCGTTTGGCACCGCCCCGATAAAGCCGTTCGGGATATCCTCTCCCCCGCACACGACTCCCGTCACGAATGTTCCGTGCCCGTTTTCATCGCGGGACGGCACCACATCATACGGCCGCTCTGCTTGCAGCGCTTCATCAATCTCCTCTTTACGGTACTCTGCACCGTACAGAATTCCCTCCGGCGGCGTTCCGTCCTGTACCGTCTGATCCCAGATCCGCAGGATTCTGCTGCTGCCGTCCGAATACCGGAACAGCGGGTTTGTGTAATCTACGCCGGTATCGATGACGCCCACCAGGACCCCTTCGCCTTTTAACGCAAGCACCGGCTGATTCTGCAGCCGGGTGATTCCCGATGCATCGAGCGCCGTCGTATCGAGCAGTGCGTAGCATTTTGGTATCGCCGTGTAGGTATAATTCCCGATAGAAAGCGGCGGCAGTCCCTCTCGCGGGTAGAAAAAAATGTCGTAATCCTCCGCGATGCGCTGCACGCATCCGGGCGTGGACGGAACCTCTGCCTCCACCCCGTACGGAATCAAAAAATCATAATACTCCTCTGAATATACCTGCTCCATGCAATTTGGCATAAAAAACTCCGGTCATCCATTGCTTTCTTAACAATAGATGCCGGAGTGTAACTATTTATTCCATATTATCAGTTGCTGGCTGCAATCTGCGGATTCTCCGTACTCCCGATACCGATGCAGCCGCGCAGTGTGATGACCGGGCTGCCCTTCTTCTCCACATAGTCCTTCGTGACCGTGACCATGCCGATGTTGTCGTCCTTCGGAATCTCATACATGATATCCAGCATGAATTCCTCTATCACCGCGCGGAGCGCACGCGCTCCCACCTTCTTCTCTTTCGCCTTGTGTGCGATCGCGCGCAGCGCATCCTCATCGAACGCCAGCTTGACCTCGTCCATGGCGAGAAGCTTCTCATACTGCTTTAAGATCGCATTCTTCGGCTCCTGCAAAATCCGCACCAGCGTATCCTCCGAGAGCGGCTCTAATGTAAACAGGATCGGCAGACGTCCCAAAAACTCCGGGATCATACCGAACTTACGCACATCCTCCACGGTAACCTTGGAGAGCAGGTTCTCGTCCTTGTCATACTCATCCTTTAACTTCGCGCGGAATCCGATCGAAGCCTCCTGATTCAGACGCTCCTTAATGATCTCCTCCAGCTCCGGAAATGCTCCGCCGCAGATGAACAGAATATTCTTCGTGTTGACCATCGTCATCGGCACCATCGCGTTTTTGCTGCTGGCTCCCACAGGCACCTCGACCTCGGCGCCCTCTAAAAGCTTTAACATTCCCTGCTGTACGGATTCTCCGCTGACATCCCGCTGGTTCGTATTGCGCTTCTTCGCAATCTTATCGATCTCGTCGATAAAAATGATGCCGTGCTCCGCACGCTCCACATCATTGTCCGGATATTCTGTCTTCATGATCTCATTCAGACGTGCTCTGTCCATCTTAACAAATTCTTCTGCCCTGATGGTTGCGAGCTGTGTACCGGAACCTTTTACATACAGTGTGGTATCATCTTTTACAGAAGTATTTCCTCCACCCGCCAGAACATACGCTGGATTGCTGCCATAAGTATTTGACATTTTCACTAAAGTTGAAAGATCCATAATTGAAATTCCTCCCATTTTTATTATCTATTTAATTATAAGCACTTTGGAAGAGGAAAACAATCCTTTTCTTGCTTCTGGAAGGTTGATTTCTGTTTCACTCACTGTAGCTGTTACATTTTTTTATTTTATAGTTTCTTAATCTGCATAATGCAAATTATCAAACGTGGCTCTTTGGTCACCTGCATCCCAGCCTGCTACGCAAAGCCAGCCACCCTGTCCTGTTTCTCCCTGGACATAAACCCAGTTCTCGGAATCTGTATATGTGAAACATGCATTCTGTGGTTCCATCACAGTTTCTTCAGAATTTTCGTCCATATCCGAATATACGCTTATATCTTCCTTAAGATATACAAAATAATCCTCTGATTTTCCCGGATATGAAAAGTCCAAACTGTATTCATACATATTCTGAGGTACTTCTTCTATGAAACCGGAACCATTCACTGACCAGTTCGTTTGGATAGCCGCTGTCCCCATAATATTGCATCTGGTCTTTGTTTTTATCTCTCCATTGTCGACCTTCATGTTCTCCGGATTAGTAGCAATCTGTCCAATATTTTTCAGTGTATTACCATCATAGCTGAAAAATGTAGTCAATGGATCATCACTTGGTCCGTATTCATATACCATAACTAATATGTCTTTTCCATTCAGGCTGACTCCATACAGGTCTTCTTTTACATTTTCACCTTTATCTGACAGTGATTCTGAGCTAACAGTTAATGTATATGTATCCGGATATTCTATTTTGATCAACGTAAGATGAAGCCAGTCTTTATTTCCATCCTGATTCAGATCCAGCATACAGTCAGTTCCCAGTTCTACAATTTCTCCGTTCAGCATTTTTTTGACAGCTGCATCATCAATAACTGTATGACCATCTGCGGATCCTGCCGCAGTTCCGGTCGCAGTTCCCTCTCTTATTGAACTGAGCAGGTCTACATTGCTTTTTTCATAAGTATTAAAGACACTTTCCGAAAAGTCATCCGCACTTACAGTTCCGTTATACCAGCTTTTTGAATTGAAATAATTCTGCAGATCCGCTGCATCAAAAATTCTACCATGCCTTGCATATATCTCATTTATGGCAAGCCTGAGTTCATCCTGAGACAGATTCGAAAGCTCATCATATGTATACGCCCTGCTGTCACTGTCAGGCAGAATATAATCATTTTCCGCCGCATAAACCACATTACTTTCAGCTGCCACAACCGGGCTCACACTTAAAACAGATGCCGTTAATAATACTTTTAGTAAGGTCTTTTTCATTATATTTCTCATATTCCTTTTCTCCCTCTCCTGAATAGACATGTTTAAGGTCTCTTCCGATAAGAAATAAATTTTGTTGTTATATTTTTGTGCGGATACGCACAATCCTGCACTTTCATCTCGGTAATTGAATTACCGAGGATTCCCGCTTATTTTCCTAAATTTGATACCTTTTTGCATTATCCCAGTTTATCCTTTTGTCTTTGCGATGTTTTCTGATTTTCGATATATTGCTTGATTACA
>ENA-ORTY01004901-ORTY01004901.1-human-gut-metagenome-genome-assembly--contig:-NODE-4901-length-10165-cov-2.739367_pt1 | contig 10165 bp, 6 predicted proteins | sample MGYA00241917_ERZ509198 | MGnify/ENA primary metagenome ERZ509198 (study PRJEB26280, sample SAMEA2338857) | human gut metagenome | biome: human gut; feature: human-associated habitat; material: faeces...
TAACTGCTCCGCAAATGGTCTGCTGTCATCTGCCTTACAGGTGCTTTCCATGCCATAAGGACCGGATACCATTTCCATCTTTCCTACGATCTGCTCCGGGTGCTCTGCAAAGTAAGCGTTCATTGTAATGCCATCTGCGTCCTCTCCCAGATGTACCCAGTCCGGCTCACGCTCCACCATGCGGTCACGCTTCTGGAAAAATAAAATATCCGAAGTGACCTCGGTTCCTGCATTTGCCTTAAATGCGGTGTTCGGAAGTCGGACTGCACCTAGCAGATCAGCTCTTTGTGCAAGGTATCTTCTGACTTCCGGACTTGCCTTGTCCATGGTTCCCTTGCTTGTGATAAAAGCAACCACACCTCCGGGACGCACCTTATCCAATGTCTTTGCAAAGAAATAATCATGGATCAGGAAATTATTTTTATCATACTGCTTATCTGCCACCTTATACTGACCAAAAGGTACATTTCCGATTGCCACATCAAAGAAATCGTTCGGATAATCGGTCTTTTCAAATCCTTTGATCTGCACATCTGCCTGCGGATAAAGCTGCTTTGCAATGCGTCCTGTGATACTGTCAAGCTCTACTCCGTAAAGCCTGCTCTCTTTCATGGAATCCGGCATCATACCGAAAAAGTTGCCGATACCCATGGAAGGCTCCAGTACATTTCCTTTGGAAAATCCCATTTTCTCCAATGTTTCGTACATCTGGCGGATAATGACCGGACTTGTGTAATGGGCATTCAAGGTACTCTCCCTTGCCATGCGGTACTCCTCCGGCGATAACAGTTCCTTTAACTGGTGATATTCTGCTGACCAGTTTGATTTGCTCTCGTCAAACGCATCGGCAAGACCACCCCAGCCGACATACTGGGATAAAATCTGCTGTTCTTCCGGTGTAGCATAACGGTTTTCGCCCTCAATCTGCTCCAACAACTTAATTGCCGCAACATTTCTCTGGAATTTTTCTTTTGGAGAGCCTTCACCCAAGCGGTCATCGCTGATATGGAAATTGACAGCGTTGCTTTTATCCGGTGCAGCCACAGATCTTTCCTGTACAGTCTTATTCTCCTCTGCCGAAGGTGTAAGCGGCTCCCAATCTCCGGTAAGCACCTGCGACAGCATATCTTCAGTCTCTTGCTCTGCTTCTCCATTCTCCAGACGCTCACGGGCAGCCTGCGTGTCTATGTTGTCCAGTTCATCTTCGGTCTGTTCCCTTTCATCAGAGAACTCCGTCTCTGCTTCCCTGCCACTTTCTGCAAGCTCATTCCCCCAGTCCATTGCTTCCTGCAAAGTCGAAAATGTCTCCAATGCCGGACGGGTGGTGTCTGCCGTATCATAAATAGCATATCCGTCCACTTCCTTATCAATCCAAAGGAATACTCCCTCTGATAAGGTGGCACTCCACTGTGTCGGATTTCCATATTCATCATCTGCATCATGTACCACATGCCATGATAATTTCTGCGATTTCTCTTGTGAAAATTCTTGTTGTGGCTCAGTTTCATCCGGCTCAGCGATACCATCCGTCCCATCAAAGCGTGAAAACACTTCTGCTTCGTGCCTGTCAATATCTTCCTCTGCAATGGCATTGATATAATCGTCCTCTACTTCGCTACGCTCCGGCTTATGGTCGTATTCAAAGGTTTTCCCATTGACCTGTGCATAATAAAAACTGCTGTCCTCAATGTCATTTCCAAGCAGATATTTCTCTTTTTCACTGCCCCACTCATCAACCAGAACACACTCATATCCATCAATCGTGATTTTTTGCTGTGCTTCCTTTTCTTTTTCCCGAAGCACATTGATATATCTTCTCGCCTGATTGGTAAATCCGTCCAGCACTGCCGGATGTGAGCTTAGAATCAGATCATTGTTCTGCCACTCATTTTCCGCAACAATGCCCTTTGCCCAGTCCTTATTGTTCCGTGAAAAACGACCATCATAATCAAAATGCGTAACCGTATTTGCAAGAACAAATTCCACACAGTCAATGCCATATTTATCTATGATCTCATCTGCGGTATTCCTCGGAAGAACAAAACCATTGAATTTCTCAGCAATCAGTGCATCAATGTCTTTCTTACACTCTAACCGCTGTCCATGCTCCAGACGAGAAAGCTCACGCTGTCTTGCTTTTTCTGCCTGTTCTTCCTTGTAAGCCTTATAGTTTTCCTTTCCCTGTGGAGATAAGTATTTGTCCTCTTTGATCAGCTCACGAAGCCTTTTCTCTACAACATTCCAGTTCAGAAGCACTTTTGCATACGGATTGCCATAACTGCCTTTCTCCAGACGGATACCTTTTCCATCATGTTCATTATGGGAATCATCATTACCCGGCAGTCCGCCGGAACCACCACCAATGCCATATTCTTTTTTCAGAAAGGCTACCGCTTCCTTCTGGTCATGTCCTTCCATGAAATACTCATAGATGCGGAAAGCTCCATGCTCATAGCCGCTTCCCCTGCCTAGTGCATAGTCAATTTCATCCTGCGTGATAAAATCTTCCTGTGCTACCTCCACCGCATCCGGCAATGGAAATTCCAGTCTCTCCCTGTCAAGGTCTGCTATCTCCGATAACAGATATTCCGGTGATTTCACATGCCGCCATTTTAATTCTGCTTCTCCAGAAGCAAGGCGGTTTGCCGCATCTTCCAAAATATTTTTAAGCTGTTCCCTGCCCTCATGGGTAGAAAGAAGTTCCATGAGTTTTGCTTCACTCTCCGGATAGTTTCCGGCTTTTAATCCAAGTTCTTCCGGTGTCTCATCCATGCCATCCCTAAGAAAGAAAAATATCTGATTAGCAACACGGTTCCGCTCCTGCGTATCCACGAGAAATGCTTCACTCGCACTCATATAAGTGCCATTTTCAATCATAGAGCGGATATGGTTCTCTACCTCTTCCCAACTCATAGTAACAAGTGGTGTTTCCTTTGCCTGTGTTCCATAGCCGACACTCATGCCATGCTCATCGAACCACACCGATACCGGATTCCCATTGATTTCAAAGCCTTTTCCGGTCTGACCGTATTCATTTTTCAGAAAATCCACCATCTGCTCGGCATTTCTGCCCTCTGTGTACTTTGCGAAAATACGCTTCCTGCTGTGCTGTTTTCCTCCGCCACTGCGAAGAATGGTTTCAAGCTCATTCTGTGGCAAAGAAAAAGCAGCGGGCATGGTATATTTCATACTTGCTTCCGCTGCTGCGACTGTTCCGACCTGCTCCTCAAAAGAAGGAAACAGGCTGAGTTGTGTAAAGGTGGGTTCCGGTGCTTCTCCCCGGAGAAGATCATCGGTGTCTGTTACAGACTGTAAACCAGTTCTCCCAGAACCACTTCCTCTGCTCGGTTCCGAATGCTGTTCATCTTCGCTACCCAGAGCATCTGATCGGCTTCCTTGAGTTGTTCGGTCACTCCCTCGGTTGCCGCCATCTGGCTTGTCAGCTTCTCCATTCTCTCCTCTGCCTGCTTCTGAATGGTCAGCAGGTGTTCTTTCAATGTTCCTTTCAGAAGAAACGCTGAGTACACGCCCCTGTGGTTCTCCTTCAGATAAGTCTCCCTCATCATTCCGTACTTCGTTACCGTTCCCTCCGGCTGAATATCCGCCTGTAATGTCGGGATCAGATAATCCCCGTTCTTCTCGTATGTCAGATTCATCGCTATTGCCCCTTTCTACGCTGTTTTGGTTGTTGTCTATCTGTTCTTCATGTCTGCTCTCGCTTTCACGCTTTAACGCATTGTAGTCTATTTCAGAAGTATTTGCAAGTCCTTTCTGCGTTAAATTTTCTGTTTGTTCCTGTTCGTGGCTTCTGTTATATGCCCTTATGGTTCTTCCAATCTCTAAAAGTACCGGTTTTGCAAGCTCATTGGCTGCATCTCCAAGTACCGCAAGGGTGTTCATGGAATTAAATTCATGGATAAAATCAAAGGCAAACTCCGACTTGTACTCCTCCATATCCGCTCCGCAGGCTGATAATAAAGTAAAAGAAATACTGTCTGCCAGTGTCTCCCTGAGACGGATGCCAATATTCTGTTCATCCAGTCCCTCTAAGAAACTGTCCTCGATCATGTACTGCAGATCCGGCAGCAATTCCTCATAATAATCTACCGCAATCCTCTCAGCTATCTCCATAAGTCTTTCTTCAAACAGCTTCTTATCATCGGTAGCACCATAAGTCTGCTCCAGACGCTTAATTACATCTTCCTTATGTTCCTCATGTAATTCCCAGAGTTCCGGATACCGTCCGATTCTCCTTGCCGCATGGACATCTGAAACATCAAATACATATTTCAGACGCTTTCCATGTGCATCATCCTCGTCCAAAAGTGCGATACCTTTTGCCCCTTTGTTTACCCAGCAGTGCATACGCTCATTCCACAGCTCTATGGAAGCACACGCTGTTGCATCCGGTCTTTGTGCATAGATTAAAAGCTGTTCCCGGAACGGATACTTGTATAATCTCGCCGCTGTAGTAAGGTATTTCATCCATTCCTCACGATTTTTGACAACCTCGGCTGCTGTCTCCTTTGCCAGAGCCGATATAAAATCATATTTTCTCACGCAGTTCTCCTTCCTGTCATAGATACGACAAAAAGGCAGCCACATACACTACATGACTGCCTTTCCTTTATTTCCTGTTACATTCCTATTCTGTTGTACCAAAGCTGAAAGTCTTACTCTCAGCCGTTTTCTTAGGCGTAAATCTCGCCTTAACTTCCGCAACCCTCCCCTCTAATGCCTGAAACATAGCATCTACCTGTTCCTGTGTATATTCATAGGAACCTCGATTTGCAAGATTCTCCAATCTTCCAATGGCATCCACCGCCTTATTCATGCGGTACTCGCCAATACGGATAAACTTCTCCGCCTTTGTCTCATTTTCCTTTGCTGCAGGCTCTCCCTGCGTTTCCTCTGTTGTCATTGTTACATTTGTTTCTTCCATGTGATTTTCCTCCATTTTTGATAAAAAAAGAGAGCGTACAGGTTTTCCCATACGCTCTGACGCTGTGTTGTTATTTTAGTTATGTGTAGTATTAGTGTTGCACCGACAAACTTGAAGTTTCCATTTATTTCTTTTTGCGGTATTTGGGTTCAATACCTACTACATACGCTACCATAGCCGCAATACTAATAAGCATTGCACCCAATATAGGTATAATAATCAAACCCGAATTCTGCCCATCTAATAAAGGCAATCCAATTAACGTAAACAAAACACCATACACGCACCACAATATGCCCAAAGCACGATTATAGCCTTTCACATCTTCTATGGGCGCTACCTCAGCATTTGCCCAAAAACCGAAAGGTTTTGCTTTCTTGGAATTAAAATCATAAATGCCCATTACAATAAATAATACGCCGATTATTACCCAAATAACAAATGCTATTAATCTTCCTTCCATAATATGTATCCTTTCTTTGTAGTTCTGTAAATTCCGATTTGCAAATTTCTTTCTCTCATAATACCACACTTTTTTCATCATAGATACAGCTATTTCTGCTTCCGAAATTCTTCTAGTATTTTTTCCTCCCTTTCTCGTTCCTCGCAATATTTCCAGAAATCGTGCAAAAATTCAGCGACAGATTTTTCCGGTGCTTCTGTCGGTTCAAGTTCTTCCAGCCTTTTTACAATTTTTATAACTTCCTCGGCATCAAATTCCTCATCGGTTGCTACCAACGTATAATAGTCAAGTTTTTCTTTCAGCATATCTATTTCTTTTTCCTTATTCATGCCAAAGTCCTCCCTTCACTATATACATGACAGTTTTCGACAAAATCTTACAAATTATTTTGGAATTGTTTTCTTCTATTTGTCCTTTTTCGGTGGAAATTCCATCTTAAACTTATACTGGAATCCCTTGATTTCTTTTCCATCCTTCGTATAGGAAAACTCCTCTATGCTCTCCGGAATCAAATAAGCATCATAGCTACCCTTCTTGCCTTTTAATCCTTTTACAAGTATCTTTTTTCCTTGAAGCAGGCTCTTGACCTGTGTATCGGAAAGTGTTACCCCAAGTGCCTTGCCGACATTCATACCGCACTTCCCGGTACAGTACGCTCCGAATTTTCCCTTGACTACATCAGCACCACACTTCGGGCATTTGCCTAGCACTTCCTGTCCACCCTTACCTGTGCCAAACATGGCTTTCTGCTCATCACTAACGCTGTGATAGGTCTTTACAAGATCAGTTACCATTGCTTCAATACCTGACATAAACTGTTCTGCAGCAACTTCTCCTTTGGATACAAGAGTAAGCTCATTCTCCCAGTCAGCGGTCAGTTTCGGAGATTTTACTACATCCGGAAGTATCGTGATCAGCTTCATTCCGTCCTCTGTCGGGATCATCTGCTTTTTCTCACGTTTTACGAATCCGTCTTTTACCAGTTTTTCTATGATATCCGCTCTGGTGGCGGGTGTACCAAGTCCTTTTCTCTCCACATCGTCACTCATGTCCTCGTTTCCGGCTCTCTCCATTGCAGACAGTAAGCTGTCCTCTGTATAATGCTTCGGTGGCTGTGTAAAATGCTCAGAAACTTTGGTCTGCTCTACCGTAATCGTCATTCCCTCACGAAGCTCCGGCAGCTTCTTTTCTTCCTCTGCATCCGATTTATCCTCTGCGGTTTTATAGGAATTTTTGAAGAAATCCTCAAATTCCTTCCATCCATTTTTCCACACTTCCTTGCCGGATACCTTAAATACAGTATTGTTGCAGGTAATCACTGCCTTTGTGGAATTATAAATGTGCTTCTCCCCGGTCGCACACAGCAGACGGTTTGCACAAAGGGAAAGTATCTTCATTTCGCTCTCCGGGATTGCCTTTAAGTCCTGCTTGATGATCTCCATGGTAGGAATGATTGCGTGGTGGTCCGTCACTTTCTTGCTGTTCAAAATTCTTTTAATATCTGGATTGAACATGATATTCTGCTCAAATAACAGAGAATTGAAAATCGCTTCGATCACATTTTTTGCAGTACCTTCCATGTCATCGGAAAGATACTGGCTGTCTGTTCTCGGATAAGTGACCAGCTTTTTCTCATAAAGGCTCTGCGTATATTCCAATGTCTGCTTGGCAGTAAAACCAAACAGACGGTTTGCATCCCTCTGGAGTGTTGTAAGGTCATAGAGCTTCGGCGGTGCTACCCACTTTTCTTCCTTTACCACGGAAGTGACAAGAGCCTGTCCGTTTTCACAGGCTCCTGCAATCCTCTCTGCTTCCGTTTTATCACTGATATGCTCTGATACCGCATCCAGACCATTTCCCATGATATGAGCCATATAATAGGCTTCTTTCTTGAAATTCATGATTTTACTTTCACGATCCACCAGCATGGCAAGTGTCGGTGTCTGCACTCTGCCAACCTTCAATGCCTTACCGCCATATAATACTGTAAAAAGTCTTGTTCCATTGATACCCACAAGCCAGTCTGCTTCCTGCCTGCATAATGCTGAATGATACAAGTTATCATAGTCGCTGCCTGGGAGAAGATTATGGAAGCCGTCACGGATAGCACTTTCCTCCATGGAAGAAATCCATAATCGTTTCATCGGTTTTCTGCACCCTGCCATGTTGTAGGTCAGGCGGAAAATCAATTCTCCCTCCCTTCCGGCATCGGTTGCACACACAACAGCATCTACCCTGTCATCATGCATGAGCTTTTTCAAAATCTGATACTGTGCTTTTGTATCACTTTTCACTTCATGCTGCCATTCCTGCGGAATGATTGGAAGGCTCTCATAGCTCCATTTCTTCCATGCTTCCTCATAGCTTTCCGGCTGTACCAGTTCTACCAGATGTCCCACACACCATGATACCAGATACTCATTGCCTTCCAAATATCCGTCCTTACGCTGTGTGGCACCAAGAACTGCCGCAATGCTCTGTGCCACACTCGGCTTCTCTGCAATTACAAGCTCCATCTCTATTCCTCCCCATTTTCTTCATCATTCTCGTTGTTGTTATCTTCATTGTCATTCTCGTCTGTGTCTACTGATTCTGTATCATCACCACCATTTATGAATGCTTCGTCGGAATCCTGCTCAGTTTCTTCCTCGTCATCATAATCGTAGTCCTCGTCAAGCTCGTCCTCATCTTCATCCTCATCAATGAAGTTTTCCTTTTTCTTCTTGGATTTCACAACATATACCACTCCGATCACAGCTACCGCAGCAATGCCTATTAAAATATATGTAAAGCCGGAACCATCTGCTTTTGCGGTATCCTCTTTCGGCTCACTTGTATCTTCCGTGCTATCTTCGGTGCTGTCCTCAACACTTTCTGCTCCCTGTGTTTTATCTCCTGTGGTATCAGCATTATTGTTTGATAATGCGCTGTCTTTGGTAGGGATTGCAGATTCCAATGCCGCTGAATTTTTCGGAAGTGTCTCGCTGTTATCCGTTGTGGTATTCAGCAGGTCGTTTTCACTGACTTCTGTAAGGAAATACACCTTTTCATCTTCCCCATCACGATCAATCACAAGATAAAATACCTTTTCTGATGCAGTCTGGATTGTGTAAAATTCCTTGCCTTTTTCTGTGGTCTGGCTGTCACTGCTCTGGTCTGTATCCTTGGAAGTGTCTCCCGTGCTTGGAGACTGCTTTGCTGTTGCGGAACTGCTTGAAGTTGTTCCACTGCCTGTCTGGGAAACTGTATTTCCATTCACATCCGTTTTCGTATGCTCTGTGACCTGTGCGGTTGCAGAGCTTGGCTTGGTTGCAGACGCATCCACCGGAAGCTGCTGTGCCGGATCTTTTTCATTGCTGTCCTTATTCTCCGGATCGGTGTAATACGGATTGGCTGTTTTATAGATTTCAGAGGTATTTCCTGCATTATCCATGGCAGAAATCGTGAAATACTGATACCCTGCATCGAACTGTTGCAGACGGATATTCAAGGCTCCATTCGTATGCTCTGTAAACTCATAGCCATTGACATAGATTGCCTTGATACCGGAATCCGTATCATGTGCCTGAATGCTCAAAAGACCGTCGCTGACTGCCGCATTTAAGGTAGGCTTGGTAAAATCAAAACACTTGATATAACGGTTTTTCTCGTAGGTCTTGCCCTTCTGGTCTGTGACCTGCACATAAATAGTGCTGTTTTCGGAAATCTCTATGTACATATCCTCGGTAATATCTGTCCAGCTTCCATTCTGCCCGACTTTCGCCTTTACTGTCTGAACGGTAAAATTACCGGAAACTATCGTATCTTCTACTTTGACTATTACCTTAGTGGTATCGTTATGCCACCCAGAAGGTGTATTGATTGTGATTTTTACGCTCGGATTGATATAGGTACATTCCTTATAGTTCTTTGCACACACCTCACAATCTTCATCCACCGCATACTGGCTGCACTTTTCTTTGCAGGTGCATTTTGCGGCAGGCTGTGTCTCCTCAGTTGTGCCTTCTGTGGAATTTTCTGTTGTATTCTCCGTGGACTGCTCTGTATGATTTTCTCCACTACCGGAACTGTCCTTGTTATCATTACCGGACGCTGTGCTTTCTGCACTGCTTTCCTCTGCCGCACTTTCTGTTTTCTGCTCTGCTGTATCCTCCGCATGAACCTCCACAGTATTTGCCCTGTTTGCAAAAAATGCCCCAATCGGCATACAAAAAAGTATTGCCGACAGCATAAGGGACACTACCGCCCTAGCCGATAATTTCCTGTTTTTCATTGATTGAAACCTCCTTTTCCTGTTCCCGTTTCTGTAATAAATTTCTGACTTCATCCTCACTGAGCTTATTAAGCATCTGCAATCGCTCGGATGAGATTTTATATTTTCGTATGATCTTCATGGCTTCGGCATCCTCCGCCATCTGTTTCTGCTCTGCAAGGTCTTTTTCCTTTGCCTGTAGCTGTGCTATCTGTTCTCTGACCTTTTTAAGCTGTGAATTGATTCGTTCTACTGACAAAAATAATTCCTCCCTTCGCTAATTCAATCTTCCAAAACCATAGAAATGGCTCTGCCAGTAAGAAGTATTGATTGAGGCGTACTGAATTGGATCGCCGCAATGCACCATCGTACCATTACCACAGTAGATACCGACATGCGTAACCGGACGTCCTGCATTATAGGTTCCGGTAAAAAAGATAATGTCTCCTGCCTTTGCGTCTGCCGCTGATACCGGAGTACATTGGTCATAAATGCCCTGTGCGGTGGT
>ENA-ORTY01004907-ORTY01004907.1-human-gut-metagenome-genome-assembly--contig:-NODE-4907-length-10155-cov-2.954950_pt1 | contig 10155 bp, 9 predicted proteins | sample MGYA00241917_ERZ509198 | MGnify/ENA primary metagenome ERZ509198 (study PRJEB26280, sample SAMEA2338857) | human gut metagenome | biome: human gut; feature: human-associated habitat; material: faeces...
CAATAATCCCGGAACCCCTTGCGGCGGCTGCGGGCGCGGGCATGGACATATTTGCGCCGGTTGGGAGCATGGTAGTGGACATAGGCGGCGGCACAACGGACACGGCCGTTATAAGCTACGGCGGCATTGCCGCAAATGAGAGCATAAAGACCGGCGGGCGGCATATAGACGGCGCCATTGCGGACTACATCGCCGCGCAGTACGGCGTGAGGATAGGCGAAAAAACGGCGGAGGAGATAAAGCTTTCGCTCGGCGCGGCGCTGATAGGCGGCATGGAGCGCAGGCAGTTCAAGGGGCGCAGCCTGAAAACGGGGCTGCCGGAATGCGTTGCGCTGACCGGCGGAGAGGTTAGCCACGCAATCGCGCCCACGGTAAGAAGAATAGTTGATTCCGTGAGGCGGACGCTTAGCGAAACACCGCCGGAGCTTGCGGCGGATCTTATAGACACGGGCATAGTGCTTACAGGCGGCGGGGCGAAGCTTAAGGGGCTTGATAAGCTGATAAGCCACGAAACGGGGCTGAAGGTGAGCATAGCGGAGGACCCTATGTACTGCGTTGCGCTGGGCGCGCTGAAGCTTGGCAGCGGGGAAGATATGGACGCGCCAAGGTACGCATAAGGCGTAATATAGTTTAACTTAGTGTGACGTTTTGCGTATTCTTATTGCGCGAGCGGCGGCAAAATATTATAATAAACGGGTTAAATGAGGCAATTTAGCGGATTTATTATAGAAAGGATGCCGTAATGCGCGGATTGTTCAAAAATAAGCCTTTGATAATAATGCTTGTGGCGGTGCTGCTGCTGGGCGTGTTGGCGTTCATAACAAGCGCGGACAGATCCGTATCGTGGGTGGAAAGCACGCTCGGCTCCGTTTTCCAGCCCGTGCAGACTTTTGCGGCAAAGGCTTCAAACAGTATAATAGGCTTTTTCCAGCGCATATTCAAAACAAGCGACGCCGATAAGGAGCTGGAGCAGCTTCAGGTGCGCATGGCGCAGCTTGAGCAGGCGGCGGACGAAAACGCAACGCTAAAGGCGGAAAACGAACGGCTGAAAAAGCTGCTCAACTACGTTGAAACCCTTGAAAATTACGATTATGTCACCGCCGTTGTAACGGGCAACAGCCAGGGCGTGTGGTTTGAAACGTTCACAATAAACGCCGGACGCAACAAGGGCATAAAGAAGGACATGAGCGTTGTGTGCGCGGATGGGCTGGTTGGCAGAATAATCGAAGTGGGCGCGAACTGGAGCAAGGTTACCGCCATAATAGACGCTTCAAGCGAAGTGAGCGTTATGGTGGAGCGCACGAGGGACATAGGCGTTGTGCGCGGCGCGTTCAGCACGGCGGATGATAACCAGCTGGAGCTTTACTATCTGCCGTCGGGCTTTGACCTTGTGCCCGGGGACAGGATAGTTACAAGCGGCATGAGCAGCATATTCCCTAAGTCAATAGTGGTGGGAACCGTGTCCGAGGTTACGCGCCGTTCCGCGGAAGGCACGCAGTCCAATGCAATAATCGAGCCTGCGGTGGACTTTGGGCACCTTGAAGAGGTGCTGGTGCTGATAGAAAAAACGGGAGAGGAGTAGGCCCATGCGAAGGTTATACATAGTTATAGCTGCCGCAGCAGGGCTTTATCTTGATTCCGTGTTTTTTGCCCGCGTGAATATAAGCGGCATCAGGCCGGACGCCATAATGGCGCTCACAGCGTCATTGGGCGTGCTTTTAGGCATGAAGAAGGGCGCGCTGTTCGGGCTGATAATGGGCCTTATTGCGGACGTATTGTATTCGCCCATGGTTGGGCTGAGCGCAATGGGCTATATGTTTGCCGGTCTTTTGGGCGGCGCGTTTTATCAAAAATACTATGCGGATAATATAATAATCCCCGCGCTTGTTGCGGCGGTGGGGGCAATATTCAAGGAATGCGTAATGGCCGCGGCCTGTGCCGCCGGCGGGGCTAAGTTCGGCTTTTTTACCGTACTCGGAACATATATCCTGCCATGTGCGCTGCTGAGCGCCGCGGTGTGCATGCTTACCCATGCGCTTATGCGCCGCGCGCTTGCGGGGCAGCTTAAGGTGGAACATACATATGAACGGGATAGCCATGCCCAGGGAGGCGTAAAATGAAAAAGCCTATATCCCGAATAATAATAGTTTGCCTGCTTATGCTTTGCATGATGGGCGCGCTTATATATCGCCTTGGCACGCTGACAATAAAGGAAGGCGAAAAGGGGGCGCAGACGGCGGACAGCCGCTCCACCCAAACGATAGCCATAAAGGGCGAGCGCGGCAGAATAATGGACAGGAACGGCGTTGTGCTTGCGTATAGCGAAACGTGCTACAACGTTGAATTCCTGCGCAATGCTGACAATCGCACAAGCTACGATTCCGCCGTGTATACTGAATCGCTCATAAAGGCGATAGAGATAATTGAACGAAGCGGCGGCCAAACAATAGACACATCATACATTGTGATGGACGAAAACGGGGAAATAGCCTACGACTGGCGCATAAGCGGCGTTGAAAGCAGCGAAGCGATAGAGCGCGTAAGGCGCATAAGATACAAAAACTTCTGCGAAGCCATGTATATATCCATAAAGGACCCGGCTTATAAGGAGTATCCCAAGGACCCTACCAAATGGAACATGGAGCTTTGGCCAACGGCGGAATATGCGTATAAATACCTTAGAAAAACGTGGTACATACCCGAAGAGTATACCTTTGAACAAGCCAAAAAGATAATATCCATACGGCAGGAAGTAAACCTGAATAACTACCGCGCGTATGAGCCGATAACCATCGCCTATAACGTTGGGCAAGAGGTCGTGAGCGAAACAGTTGAACGCTCAAGCGAGCTTGTGGGCGTGCAGATAGCGCAAAGCACCACGCGCGTATATCCCCGCGGAGAGACGGCGGCGCACATAGTTGGCTATCTTTCAAGGAATGCGGACACGGTAAGCGCGGCAAAGCTTATCGCCATGGGCTATACCCGCGCGCAGCTTGAACCGTATTATCTTAAAAACGACGACGGCACATATTCAATGGGCGACGACGGCGATTATCAGATAAAAATGACGGATATGGGATATGCATACAGCGATTACATAGGCGTATCCGGACTTGAATACACAATGGAGGCATATCTTACCGGCGCCACGAATGAGCATCAGGGCAAGCGGGAGGTTGAGATAAACAAAAACCTGAGCATAACGCGCGAGCTATCCTATGCTGAGGCCACAAACGGCAACGACGTTATGTCAACAATAGATATAGAGCTGCAAACCGTGTGCGAAAACGCGCTGGGTTCCCTTATTACCAAAATGAGGGAACAGGAGCAGCAAATGATAGAGGAGGACGCGGCAAGGCCCGAAAAGGACCAGAAATATCAGGGCAAGGACATAAGCCTTGCGTGTACGGGAGCAATAGTGCTTATGGACCCGCGAAACGGAGAGGTGCTTGCACTTGCAAGCTATCCTTCCTATGACCCGAACTGGTTCATGCAGGGGCTTACCAAGGAGCAGGGCGAATATCTTTTCGGCGACGGGGCAAAGGAAACCACTCCGCTTAGGAACAAGGCCGTATCCGCACGCTATGCGCCGGGTTCAATATTCAAGCCGCTCACGGGCGTTGCGGGCGTAAGCGAGGGCGTGGTGGGCATTGACGAAATAGTCAACGACCATGGCGACAGCGGCTATTATTACTTCTATTCCGTTGATGAAAACGGCAAGACCGTTGTGCAGAAGCAGGGCGCGCCGCGCTGCTGGAGCTACCGCAACCATACCGCCCACGCGAACATAAATCTGACGCAGGCGCTCACGTTTTCGTGCAACTATTATTTCTGCGAAATCGCGAACCGCATGGGTATAGACACGCTGAACAAATGGATGGGCAAGTTCGGGCTGGATACCAAGACAAACATTGAACTCACCGGTGAGACTGCGGGCGTAGGCGGCGGGCAGAAGGTGCTTTTTGACAACGAGCTGACCGACAGCAACGGCGAGCTGAACATAACCGGACAGAAAACCAGCCTGCCCATACTTATATATAACCGCATACGCGAACGCCTGCGCGAGTATGTTACCCGCCGCAGCATGGAAATAGACGAACAGGCTATAAGAAAATGCGCGCTAAAGCTGATGATGCTGCAGGACGGCAAAGGCCTTGACGGTAAGGGCCCGGATATACGAAAAATACTGAGCGACGAACTGGGCATCCCCGAAGGATACAGCATAACGCAAAGCTGGACAAGCGAAATAGTTACGCTGCTTAACGAAATACAATGGAAACCTACACAGACCATACGCGCGGGCTTCGGCCAGGGTACAACGCTGGTTACGCCGATGGCAATAGCGCGCTACGTAAGCGCAATTGCCAACGAAGGCACGGTATATGATGCAAACATTGTTGAGCGTATAGTTGACCAAAACGGCAACCTGATAGAGGATAAGAATGCGGCCGTGTACGAAACCATAGGCGAGGATACAGCCGAATGGGACGCGCTTTGGGCGGCGGTAAAGCAGGGCATGGCGGGCGTTGTGTCGGCAGAGGATCACGGCACCGCGGGCGGCAAATTCTCGCAGGAGTTTACGGAAAAATACCTTGACAGGATAGCCGGTAAGACCGGTTCCGCACAGGTTGGTACAACTTCAATAGATATAGAGAACACGAGCTGGTTCGTATCCTATACCCCGCGCGAGGGCGAGGTGGAGCTGGTAATAGTTATATGCGTGCCTTCCGGCTACGCGGGCGTGTGGAGCGTAAGCGCGGCGGAGGAGATATATACCTATTATTTCAATAAGCAGGATTCCGCCGCACCCGAAACGCTGGTGGACATAGGCGGCATTGCCCCGTAATAAATAGTGGTGTATAATTAACGGCGAAATAATTTTTTTGCATAAAAGGAGGATTATTCAAATGAACATGCCAAGCAGGGTAGCGTTCAATCTTTTCGGGAAGGACATATACTGGTACGGTGTAATAATGGCCGCGGCAATGATAATTGCCGTTGGCCTTGCATATAGCGAAGAAAGGCGCAAAAAGCTGAAAAAGGACACGGTTATAGACATGTGCCTTTGCATAATACCAGCGGGCATAGTGGGCGCGCGGCTTTATTATGTTTTGTTTGAGCTTGAAAGCTATCTTAAAGACCCGATAACCATACTGTATATTTGGCGCGGCGGTCTTGCCATATACGGCGCGGTGATAGGCGGCCTGCTTGCGGCGTTTATATTCGCCAAGGTAAGGAAAATACGCTTCCTCACCCTTGCGGACGTAATTGCGCCGGGTCTTGTGCTGGCGCAGGCGATAGGCCGCTGGGGCAACTTTTTCAATCAGGAAGCCTACGGGCTGCCCGTAACGCCGGAAATGCTTGCGGCGCACCCGATACTTGGTTATTTCCCGATAAGCGTTGCAATTGAAGGCACGCATTACTTTGACAAGGCCGTATGCACCGCCTGTGCGACTGCCGCGAACGGCGCGCATCTGCACTTAGCCACGTTCTTCTATGAATCGGCATGGTGCTTTATTGTGTTCATAGTGCTTTGGCTCACGCGCAAGCGCGTTAAGCACGACGGAGACACGTTCTTCCTTTATGTGCTGCTGTATTCGCTGGAGCGCACATTTGTGGAAGGCCTGCGCGGGGACAGCCTATGGATAATCAAGCCCTCCGCCGCCGGAATGACGGACGGTGTAAGGGTATCGCAGGCGCTCAGCTTTCTGCTGTTCGTGGGCGTGCTCGCGTTCTTCATAATCCGTGCTGTACGGGAAAAGAAAGAAGGGCGGCTGATGTGGCCAAAGCCCATTGCCGTATGCGAATGCGCGAACGAGGCCGAAGCAAAGTGCGAATGCGAATGCGAGTGCTGCAAAGCCGAAGATAACGCCGCAGAGGAAAGCACCGAAGCGGACGCGGAAGATAAAGAGGAAACCACCCAAACCAACGACGATAATACCGAAAACGAAGAAGGCGAAGGTAAGGAATAAATGAACGACATAAGCTCGGAACGCAATTTGACCATGATGACGGATCTGTACCAGCTTACAATGATGTATGGCTATTACAGATGCGGCATGGATAAGAACGAAGCGGTATTCGATTTGTTCTTCCGCCAGCGGGACAACAGCGCCTATGCCATAATGGCCGGCACCGAATCCGTTATAGACTACATAAACAAATTGCATTTTGCGCCGGAGGACATAGAATATCTCCGCTCACTTAATCTGTTTGACGAAGGCTTCTTGAAAATATTGGCCGATATGCGTTTTACGGGCGAAATATACGGCATGCCGGAAGGCACCGTTGTGTTCCCTTACGAGCCGCTTATCCGCGTTAAGGCGCCCATTATGCAGGCGCAGCTTGTGGAAACAACGCTGCTCAATTTGGTCAATCATCAAACGCTTATCGCCACCAAGGCTGCCCGCGTTGCGTATGCCGCAAACGGGGACGGGGTGATGGAATTCGGTCTTAGGCGGGCGCAGGGACCGGACGCGGGCATATACGGCGCGCGTGCGGCAATGATAGGCGGCTGCACAGGCACAAGCAACGTGCTTACCGGGCAGATGTGCGGCGTGCCGGTATCGGGCACGCATGCGCACAGCTGGGTAATGAGCTTCCCGAGCGAGCTTGACGCCTTCCGCGCCTATGCGGATATTTTTCCGGATAGCTGCATGCTGCTTGTGGACACATATGATACGCTCCGCAGCGGCGTGCCCAACGCTATAAAGGTGTTCAACGAACTGAAGGCAAAGGGGCATAAGCCAGTAGGCATCCGCATGGACTCCGGCGACCTTGCCTATCTTTCAAAGCGCGCGCGCACAATGCTTGACGATGCGGGCTTTGCGGAGGCGAAGATATGCGCAAGCGGCGATTTGGACGAAACCGTTATACGCGACCTTAAAGCACAGGGCGCGAAGATAGACCTTTGGGGCGTCGGCACAAAGCTAATAACCTCAATGGATTTCCCTGCATTGGGCGGGGTATATAAAATGGCCGCCGAAATAGTGGACGGCAAGCTTGTGCCCAAGATAAAGCTGAGCGAAAACGTTATAAAGATGACCAACCCCGGCTACAAAAAGGTTTACAGGTTTTACAGCAACACTTCCGGAATGGCGCTGGCGGATCTTATCGCACTTGAAGGGGAGGAATTGGACTTTACCAAGCCCATCACGATTTATCATCCGGAGCAGCGGTATAAATCCAAAACGCTGTATGATTACAACGTGCGGGAGCTGCTTGTGCCGCTGTTTGTGGACGGCAAGCAGGTTTATGACTGCCCGAGCATGGCGGATATACAGCACTATGCCAAGGCGGAGCTTTCCACATTCTGGGAGGAGAGCAAGCGCCTTATGAACCCGCATGTGTACAAGGTCGACCTGAGCGACGAACTGTATACGCTTAAACAAAAACTGATAGAGGAGCTGCGCAATGCGCGAAAGGGTGAATAAAGGGCTTATACTGCTGCTTGCGGCGGGGCTTATGGCGGCCGCGCTTTGCGGCTGCGTGCGCTTTGAAAGCACGGTTGATCCAAGCGTTACCATGCCGCAGGAGACCACTGGGGTTGAAGCCGAGCCTTCCCCGACGCCCGAGCCTACGGCGGAACCAACGGCCGAGCCCACGCCGGAAGAGGTGCAGCAGATAGACGTATATGACGAACTTGGCGCGTTCATAACCGGAAGCGACCATTACAGGCGCTATATCTCCTTTGAAAACATACAGGTATATGAGCAGGAGACGTTTGTTGATATGCAGGCGGTGAACGCCTATCCAAAGGCCATACTCTGCGCGCTGCATATGCGCTTTACAGACGAAACGGGAGAGGTGGTTGCAGAGTGCCGGCTGCAAGCGCAGGATGGGCAATATCTGCTTTCGCTTGAGCCGGGCAGCAATACGCTTTATGCCCAGGTGCCTACGGATATGCGCATAACCGGGCTTGATTTCACGATAGAGTATGATGAAAGCGTTGAGGTTCTGCCGGATATTACAGAATAAACCGATGAAAAAACAGCGGACGGTGCAATAAATGCATCGTCTTTTTTATGACATATGGATATAGGTATTGATTATGGATACGCGGTTTGGTATAATGCACAGTCGTGGGCGACAAAACAAAACTCTGCCTACGCAGGAGGAATAATGTTTAACCTGAAACAGCACAATACAACCGTGCGCACGGAGCTTATCGCCGGCATTACCACGTTCATGGCGATGGCGTACATACTCATGGTCAATGCGGGCATGTTCTCCGCACTTGGCGACGGATATTATAACGCCGTATATATTGCAACGGCCATATCCGCCGTGTTCGGCACGCTTTTGATAGGCATGCTTGCCAATCTGCCGCTTGCGCAGGCTTCCGGCATGGGCCTTAATGCATTTTTTGTGTTTTCTGTATGCATCGGCATGAACTTCACCTATGCAAATGCGCTCGTCATGGTTCTTGTGGACGGCATAGTGTTCCTTATACTTACCGTTACCGGCCTGCGCCGCGTTATATTCGACGCCATACCAAAGGCCGTAAAGGCTGCCATAGCGCCGGGTATCGGCCTGTTCATCGCCTTCCTCGGCCTGCAGAACAGCGGCATTGTTGTGAACAGCGACTCCACGCTTGTTGACCTTCATTCCTTCAACCTTATGTTTGGCCACACCACCTGGGCGGAGATAATGCCCCTGCTTGTGACCATATTTGCAATAATAGCAATAGCTGCCATGGCCAAGAAAAAGGTCAAGGGCGCTGTGTTCTGGGGTATAATCGGCGGCGCCGTAGCTTACTATGCGCTGGGCCTCATAACCATAGAGAATTTCTATGCGGAGCATGTGCAGGGCAGCCTTTCGCTCAATATAATCCAGCCCTTCCGCGATTTCTTCAGCCTTTCCTTCGGCAAGGTATTTACGGAAGGCTTTGACTTCTCCGCGTTCATAGCGGCGAACGGCGCTGGCAGCTTTGTTGCAACGTTTATTGCTACCATGCTTGCCTTCTGCATGGTTGATATGTTCGATACTCTCGGCACCCTTTACGGCGCGTGCTCCGTGGGCAACCTGCTTGATAAGGAAGGCAACGTGCCCAATATGGACAAGGCCATGCTTGCCGATGCCGCGGCTACCTGCTTCGGCGCGGTCTGCGGCACGTCCACCGTTACCACCTTCGTTGAATCCTCCGCCGGCATAGCGGAAGGCGGCCGCACCGGCCTTTCCTCCGTGTTCACCGCGGCAATGTTCTTTATTGCCATGTTCCTTGCGCCCATAGCGTCCCTCGTGCCCAGCTGCGCTACCGCAGCATCCCTTGTGTACGTCGGTATACTGATGATTGGCGGCGTTAAGGAAATAGAGTGGAGCGACCCCACCGCAGCCCTGCCCGCGTTCATGACAATGGCCTGCATGCCCTTCACCTACAATATTTCCTACGGCATAGCGTTCGGCCTTATCACCTATATCTTCGTGAAGATATTCACCGGCAAGATAAAGGAAATAAACATAGGCACCTGGATAATAGGCGTGCTGTTCGCGGCCATGTTCTTCGTGGCAAGATAAAATAGTTAAAGCGTTGTTGTTTAAGGGGCATCCGGAAACGGGTGCCTTTTGCTTTGTGCGTTAGCTGATGTAAATAATATGTTGACAAACTTATATGACAATAATATAATACATAATGACAATTAAAGTTGTTATAAAGACAAACGTAATTGTCAATGGAGGTGCTGCGTGGTATTACGAAACCGATTGAAGGAAAGGCGGGCCGCATTGAATGTTAATCAGCAGGAAATGGGCAGGTTGTGCGGCGTATCAAGGCAAACTATAAGCCTGATAGAGCGGGGCGATTATTCGCCGTCCGTTACGCTTGCGCTGACAATTGCCAAGGTGTGCGGCGTTACGGTGGAGGAAATTTTCTATTTACAGAAGGAGGCGGAAAATGAACAATGATGCTATAAAGAGCGCAAACTGCAAAGCATTGCCTAAGTTTATACTGCTTACGCTTATAAGCACGGCAATCGGCGGCGCGGTTGGGTATATTCCGGCGGGTTTGGTGCGTTTAGGCGGCCGGTGCCGTTTATAGTGGCCGTTGCGGCTTTCATTGCCGTTATAGTTGAAACCATAATAATTCAGCAGTGGTGCGTAGACGCCGTAAAGCGTATGAACCACGAAAAGACCGCTTCCGTCTATGATGTGAAATTC
>ENA-ORTY01004909-ORTY01004909.1-human-gut-metagenome-genome-assembly--contig:-NODE-4909-length-10151-cov-3.223554_pt1 | contig 10151 bp, 10 predicted proteins | sample MGYA00241917_ERZ509198 | MGnify/ENA primary metagenome ERZ509198 (study PRJEB26280, sample SAMEA2338857) | human gut metagenome | biome: human gut; feature: human-associated habitat; material: faeces...
TCGTCCTTTTTAATAAAACACCTCCTGAAACAGCAATTACTGTTATAGCTACTATCAGCCCAAAAATCTTACAAACGTAAGATTTTTGGATATTTTGCTTTTTTCGTCTTCTTTTCATAGATATTCCTTTCTTCTAATTTTTTTGTTTCTTAAATCTTACGCTTGTAATATTTGAAAGTCAAGTCTATTTTCAGGAATTGTATACTCCAGATTCACCATTAGACTATCACACTTTTTCTCCTGCCTTTTAATATGCCGGAACACCATATCCATAAATATTACTACTTCCGATACTGTAACTTCGTCTTGCCACTTTATCTCCACTGTTACCTTCTATGGTATTGACGGTTCCACCACTGACACTCTCTACAATTCCAACATGGTCAATCGTTCCATTATTCCCCCAGTCAAAGAAAATAATATCTCCTACCGCCGGGGTATAACTGGCGTCCCGGAACCTGCCTTTACTTTCAAACCATTTCACACCGTCCGAACAAAGAGAGAATTTGGGAATAGCTCCACTCTGGATATAACCACTCTGGTCTGCACACCATGACACAAAGCAGGCACACCACTCTACTCGGCTTCCAAATCCATACCAACTCCAGTAGGTTGTTCCGCCTTTTCCTTCCTGAGATGCTGCTACCTGAACGATTGCCTGATTACCGATGCCTGTCGGGATTCTTCCAAATGCATAATACTGAAGCACATGCGGTACATACTGCTTGTCCCCATAACTGCTCCACCCCATTCTCTGTGCCATCATATCAGAAAATTCTGCTGCATTTGCAAGGGTATATCCACCTCTGGCTTTCGCCCATTCCAGATATCCATTTCCATAGTTGTAACTTTGCAATGCCAGTTTAATATTTTCCATATCCAGAGGATTTTTTACTCCTGCACGTTCCAGACAACTTTTTATCTCCTGCACTCCGCAAGAAATCGAATACTCTGGATCAGTAATTCCATTCGGCTGTTTGGGATATTTTGTATTAAAACTGTCCTCTGAGCACTGCATCGGGTCAAGTCCTCTCCCACCGGATTCCTGCATCATAATCGCTTTAATCAGTTCCACATACTCTCCAATGCCATATTGATTTGCATACTGTCGGATTAGTGGTTCATATGCTTCTACTTCTGCACTGACGGAAGATACCGTACTAGAATTATCCCCACCTGTCATACATAGAAAACCACCAAATAAAATGACAATCATCAATATCACCACTGCAATCCAACCGCCTGCGGTCAATCCACTTAACAATGCTTTTGTAGCTTCCATCAGCGCTTTTATTGCATGTGTCACTGCCTTTGCTGTCGTTTTCACTGCAATCCTGGTATTTTGTGCTGTCTGTCTTGCTGCCTGCACTGCTTTTTCTGCCTTTTTCATGGAATAATGCATTGCCTGGACAGAAGCATTTGCTGTCTGCTCCGATGTTTTGATACTGGTCCTTGCTGTTTGTTCTGCAGTCTTGACCGCTTTCCCAGAAGTCTTGATGGTACCTTTTCCGGTATTCTTTACAACCTGTTCCGAAGTTCTCCCTGTCTTGATCGTTCTTTTATCCCGTTCAACAGTCTTGATTTTTCTGACAGCAAGTTCTTTTCCCTGCTCCAGTGCCTTTTCTCCGCCTGAAGGCGGTACTGGTCGGATTTGTTCTTTCGGCTGGTAAACTGTTTCTTCGCCTGCCGAAGAAACAGAAGCTTTCTCTTTCTTCCGTTCAATAATCTTTCCTGCCTGTCTGCGTACCTGATGCCCTGTTTCGTGAAAGATGCGGTCAGCATACTCGCTGGCCACATCTTCTGCATAACCTACCAGATTATTCTCTCTATCACTAGATTTCTCCGTCGATTGCATGATATTTTCTTTTGTTCTGACATAGGACTGCTTGACATGGTCTGTCACTGTAACTGTCTTATCTAATACTTTAATATCCTTATGGACTTGGCGTGTTTTTATCTTACGATCCATCGCTTTCCTCCATTTGAATCTTTATCTAGCGTTCATGATTAGTTTCTTTTTTGCTCACCTGTGGCAGTTCCCGGCAGTATTCCGGGTATTTCATGCGGATTGCTTCATAAAAATATGATGCATAGCCACAATCGAACATCTCGTATGGGGTAGACAGACTTTCTTCTCCTTTCTCCACATATCCATTCCACAAGTTAAATGCCAGTCTCGTCAATCGTGCCGAACCGCCTGTCTGCCACCCTTCATGCAGTGCTTCCGGTTTAATCAAACGCTCCTTAAAATCAAACATGCGGTCAACATGATTTCTGGTATCTTCAGAAATTCCCACACAATAGAAAAATGAACTGTAATAACTGTCGTGCTTTCCGCATTTAGCTAACATCTGATAAAAAAACCTTTCGTGTTCCTTTGATGAAAATCTGATTTCTGACATATTTGGCTCCTTTTCCGGCACTAAAAAAACGCCACAAATTGTGACGATTTCCGGTGCCATTCTCTTAAATTGATTATTGAAGTTACATTCTTCCTCGATTGATACTGTCCTCTCCCGGCTTTGTGGTCATCAGTTTATACAACCTTGTATTGGTCGGGAATCTATTGACAAACGGTACAAGCGAACTTCCGTATTTCACCAGACCACAACCGGCATCTGCATTTGTGATATATCCCATTTGCTCTGTAGAAATATTCAAAAGTGTCGCCAACTTTGCTCTGTCCGGCTCTGCCTGATTAAGCATTACGATATACTCACTGTTGGAAATCATCGTACTTGCAAGAACAGAATCTAACAAATATTCCACGTTCTGTGTAATCGCTGTCGGAAATGCATTACGCTTACGAAATCTTCGCCACGCTGAGTTAAAGAATGCCCCGGAATACTCATTTTCAAATACTACATGAAACTCGTCTAAAAAAATATGGGTTCGCTTTCCCTGTTTCCAGTTCTCCGTTACCCGGTTCAACATTGCATCAGTGATTACCAGAAGTCCCATGGTCTTTAACTGTTTTCCTAAATCCAGAATGTCGTATACCATGATACGGTTATTCACATCAACATTACTTTCATGTGCAAATGCGTTCAGACTTCCATTGGTAAATAATTCTGATACCAGTGCCAAATCCTGTGCTTCCGGTTCTTCCTGTTCTAAAAATTTTTCACGCAACACCCGCAAAGTCGGCACTGCTCCGCCATGCTGATATTCCTCATAAACTTCTCCCACACATCGGTCAATAATGGAACGTTCCTTTGCATTGATTCCTTTTTTATCCAACTGTTCAAACAGAGATAAAATAAACTGTGACTTCTCAATCACTGGATCACCGCCATCTCCATATCCGTCTACCATATCCATTGCATTGATATGGTCCCGGCTTCCTGCAGCAATGCGAACCACTTCTCCGCCCATTGCTTCAACTAATGATGCATACTCTCGCTCTGGATCACAAATCAGGATATCGTCCTGCGTTGCCAGTGCCAGGAATACAATCTGCATTTTTGCATTAAAGGATTTTCCACTTCCCGGTACTCCTAAAAGGAATGAGTTTGGATTCAACAGTTTTTCTTTATTACACATAATTAAATTATGGGAGATTGCATTTTCACCGCAATAGATACCGCCTGCGTCCATAATCTCCTGCACCCGGAATGGCATCAACACTGCTACACTCTCCGAAGTCAGTGTGCGGACTGCCGGAATCTTCCGGTGTCCGATGGGTAGTGCTGTATTCAGTCCGTCCATCTGCTGAAATTTCAGAACAGAAAACTGGCATAACTTTTTCCGTCCGATTGTCAGAAGTGTTTCCGTATCTGCGTCAAGCTGTTTCTTTGATTCTGCCGTATGCACCATAGTCAGTATTCCAAACATCATACGTTGATCTCTCGTGGTCAGATCGTCCATAAACTCTTTACTCTCTTTTCTCTGCTGTTCTAAATCATACGGAATCACTGCGGAAAAGTTATTGTTGGCATTTTGGCGTCGTTGCCAGTTTGTTATATTAGTCTCCACACCTAACAAACGTTTTTCCACTTCCTGTACTGCTTCATCAGTCGGAACCGGAATCACATCAATGCTCAACATCAGATTTCGATTCATGTCGGTCAGTTCTGCTATCATATCGTCTTTGATGTAAGAAGCATACTCACGAAGAAAAAGTACCCTTCCATAACGATCTCCCATGCGGAAATAATCTTTTTCAAATTCAAAGGTATCCGGACAGATATAATCTTTAAAGCTGTGTCCTTTTCTCATATTCTCCTGAATATCAAAATGGAAACCAGATTCTTCTCCTGTACGGTAAAAATCGTGCAGAATCCGTAACTTATCTTCTCCATTTACCTCTGCACATTTGGAACCCAATCTTGCAAAATGGCTGTTCAGCTCTGTTGTCACTCGCGCAAAATAAGTTCTTGCTTCTTCGATCGTTTTCTTATAGCAGGATACTGTCACATATTTTTCCTGCACCATACTATTAGAACTGGTTGCCTTATCTAAAAGCATATTGTTGTACTCTTTCCGATATAAATCCAGTCCGTCCTCCTGCATCGGAATCAGGATTGCTTTTTCAAAATCCACTTTATTCAAGCGACGATTATTGATCGTTATTTTTGTTGTTCCACCGCAATCGAACGAATTTAATAAATCCATATATTCCAGGAACATGGTTTCCTTATCAACTTTGCTCGCCACTGCATAGTTAATATCGGTAAATTTATAAGTACGTGCAAATTTATTTCTCCCGATTTTAAAAATCCCCTCTGACCAGATGGTCTCGATGGGAATTACCTGCTGTACGCTTCTTGGAATTACAAATTTTTCTTTATCCTGCTTGAAAATATTACTCAGCGTTTTTATCATTCTTCTTGCGTCCCTCCTTCTTCAGACTTTCTTTCTCATATTTTTTAATGACTGGTTCTACCGCATCAAAATAAAGATTTTCTGACCGGAACACCAGTTTTTTCGGCATCAGGATTTCTGATTTTATCCATGCCCAGATAAACTGCTCCGCTGTCATTCCATGATATTTTACAAACCCGAACACTACACATGGGGCAGCTCCCAGTACACAAATCCAGCTCACTGTTTCCATACTCATGTATGGATGAAGCAAAAAATAAAGCCCAACGGCAATCCCGCAGGCTAATCCTGAAAAGATAAACTGTCTCAGGGACAATCCGAAAAAGATTGCTTCCGTGTAATCCCTGATTTCCTTGTTAATTTTTACTTCCAAAACGATACACCTCCAAATCGCACATTTGTTATATTTTTCCTGTTCTGTTACACTTTGGGTAAATGAAAGGGGGACTGACCTATGCCAATCACTGTTATGATTTCACTTGTTGTTACCGTTGCTCTATTCCTGATTTCTCTGCTGTTTCGGATTGCTGCCAGATTAAATCTGACCTTACCGCTGTTATACTTCCTTGCTGTTTCCACGATTCTGAATCCATGGGCAGCAACTCATGAGAAACTTGCATTTGCAATCCTCTATCTGCTGACTGCCTTTTCTGTTCTCAGCTGGATTTTTGCTCTGCGACGCAAATGGCAGGAACATCAATACTACAAAGTTATGAAAGACGATATGTCCTTCCAGATTTCTCGTGCCAGACAAAGAGGGATTCCATTAGATTCTGTTCATTTCGATTCTCAGGGAAATATGAGATATAATGACAGCAAAGACATTGTAGAATAGGCTCATAACATACAACAGGGTATGTACGGTTTCTTACCATACATACTCTGTTTTTTATAATCCCATCATTTCCCTCACTACCCTGTCTGACATCTTCACCGCACCGACCAGTACAAGCATATTGAAAATCAACTCTCCAATATAGCTCCACACCATAGTGACTGCTGCTGCATCTGGATTGACTACTGGCGGTGATGATGCAAATAGTGAAAAAATAATGCAGGCAAGTACCACGATTGCTCCCTCCAGACACACTGCTGCGTATGACTTCAAAAAACTTCTTCCGATATTCTGACTCGGCTCTCCTGCAAATGAAGATAATGGAATCGGTGCAATCGCTGTGTAAAGATACAATCGAAAAAATCTTCCATATACACTCATAATCATAATGAAGCTCAGAACTGTAATAAAAAGTCCACCGATCAACGTCACCGCCCATAGAGGAATACTTTCAAAAAATCCACAATCTTCTACCGCTTCTATGATTTCGTCCGGTAAAACGGTATCTTCCGTACTTCCAAATCCTGCGGTCTGCATAATCGTACTGGTCACTCCTTGTATGATATTGAATAATGCCATCATCAGCTCCAGTCCATACGTGACTACGCCTTTTGTAATCGCAAAACGGATAAAAATTTTCAATGCATGTTCCGGTCTTTTTACCTCTGTAAAACTTCCACAAGTCTTGACCACTCCGACTACAAAGAAAAGCACTAACAAAGCATAGCCGATTGCCTGCAATGCTCCATGGATCTGCACAATCACCTGCCAGATACCGCCACCCTTAAAGGTTTCCGGTGACTGTGTGAGTATCTGCAAGATTTCTGCAAGTTTGCTGTTCCAGGTATCCAAGGCATTTTGCAAGTTCTGTACTACCCAGTTATCTGACACCTTCTAAACACCTCCTGTCTTAGCCTGGGCGGTGCGATTCCTTTCGGGCCTGCACCGTCCCGTTTCCTTATTTCCTATTCTTCTTAACCTGTAATCAGATTCAGGATTTCTTTTGCAAATGTAATAATAACACCGCCTGCAAGTGTCAGGAATCCATTCGCTCTCTGGCTTGGATCATGAGATTTCAGTGATAAACCGACCTGCACAATTCCAAATCCCAACAAAATCATTCCGATGGCACGAATCAGTCCAAAGATAAACGTGGACAGATTATTGATAACGGTCAGTGGATCGTCTGCCGCAAATACGGTACTTGCTCCTGCTGTCATAATCAGTACCATTGCAATATACACTGCCATGGCACGTTTCATTTTTGCTGTCATTGGCAGCTTCTTCGTTGATTTTGTTGTTTCTTTCTTCTCCTGCTTCTTTCGCATATCTAACTTCATTTTTTTGATAGCCTCCTATATATTTTTCTTGGATTTACTGATATTTCTGAATGATTTCTTCCAGATCTTCATCGGATAATAATTCATAATCTTCCACTTCCAGAGAATCATCTGTGAACTCGCCTTCCAAGCTGTCTCCCAGTGAAATACTTGCCACTGCCCGGTCAACTGCTCCATGCAGATATGGTTTTCCGTTTCCGTCAGTTGTAAGTCCCACATTGGGGTGCTTTAAAATATCAAATTTCTCGTCTAAAATTGGTCTTTCTCCACGAATAAAAAGAATCGCATATCGGTTATCCAACATGCGAACTTCATCGGGTGTCATCAGCTCCCGCCCTGTATTCTGATAATTGGTGGAATAGTTCCCGGAATGTCCTGTTGACTTTCCATAGGTGTTCGTGTCAATCGTTGCCTTGCCAAGAAGTTCGCTGACATATTTATGTGTTCCCTGCTCATTGCCGCCTAAATATAAAAATTCATCACAATTTCCCATAATGCTTTCCCACTGCTTCTCAAACAATGCTTTTAACTGCGCCAGATTCTGCAAAATAATACTGACTGACACTTCCCTGGAACGCATCACAGACAGAATCTTATCGAAGTCATCAGGCAGTGAAACATTTGCAAATTCGTCCATGAGGAAATGCACATGAACCGGAAGTCTCCCTCCATATTTATGGTCTGCCAGATAGAACAACTGCTGAAATAACTGGGTATACAAAATTGACACCAGAAAGTTGTAACTGGTGTCGTTGTCCGGGATTAACGCGAATAAAGCCACTTTTCGCTCTCCCAGTGATGGCAGGTCTAAATCGTCCGTTGCGGTCAGTGCTGCCAGACTGGATAAGTTAAATTTCTCAAGTCTTGCTGCAAGTGTAATCTGAATGGACTTTAATGTTTTTGCACTACCAGAGTGATAATCTTTGTAATACTTCACTGCAATGTGTTCTGGATTTTTCATTTCCAACCGCTCAAATAATTCATCAAGTGGTGACTGATACTGGTCATCGTCTTCTCTGACACGTAACATTTCCATTACCATCGGAAAATTCTGTTCTTCCTCTGGTGCTTCATACTGTAAATAGAAAATCAGTGCCAGCAACAGCATGGAAGCTGCAGTATCCCAAAACGGATCGTTTGACTGACTTCCCTTGGGTGTAGTCGCTTTGAATAGGTTCGTTACCAATCTCTGCACATCGTTATCGTCCTTCAGATATACAAACGGGTTATAGCAATGGCTCTTTTCCATGTTGATCAGGTCAAGCACTCTTACCTCATATCCTTTTTCTTCCAGAAGATACCCAGTATCTCTTAGATTTTCCCCTTTTGGATCAAGCACCACAAAAGAGATATTCGCCTGCATCAGATTCGGCTTTGCAAAAAATCTGGTCTTTCCTGAACCGGAACCACCAATCACAACCGTCAATACATTTCGCAAATGTTTCCTCATGTTATAACTGATCTGCACATGCATGGTCAGCAACTTATTTTTTGTAAATCGCTTCTCCCTGTATCTGCGATTGATTTTCTTCACATTCCCCCATTTTGCAGACCCATGTTCTTCACCTCGTCGGTAATGTTTCTTGGTAGAAAGATAAATCCCAATTCCCATACCGTAAGACAGCAAAAAAATAAGGACAGTTTTTACACTGTCCCCACATAACCGAATGGAAAACGGATGGTTCATTGCTTCCGGGACTCCATCCAGAATCCCCATAAGACCAGACGAAAGATAAGGTGCGACAAGTAACGCAAACCAGATAACCGGGATAATTCCAATTACCGCCAGTATCAGACTGCTCTGCTCATCATCGTTCTTCATGGCTTCTATGTCCTCTCTTTCCTTTATCCGGCGGTACTTCAATTTTCTCAATGACTTTCATTAAAACGTCATCGACAAGCTCCGTATCTTTTCCCTCTTTCAGCATCTGATTCCGCTTGTCCTTTAGGGAATGGAACACTACGCCACTCTCATATTTATCCAGTTCTAGCGTAATCGTATCACTGCTCATTTTGCATTCTCCTTTCCCTGATTTTTCTAGCGTGCTTCTTTTCTATGTTGTCCTCTGGATTTCTGTTCTTTCTTTTCAGGCTCTGGATTTTCTTTCTTATCTTTCACATTTTCAGAACTGTCTTGCCCGTTTTTTTCAGCCTCTGACTGTCGGTAAGTTGCATTCCGATTCTGATCCAGTACCTTTGCCATTCTTGCAGAAATTGTATTCGCTGCATCTCTGGCTCTGGAAAGTTCCACTCTCACTTCCTGAGTCTCCATTTTTTCAAAAAACTCTGGTGCATGTAAAAAATTATATCGACTGGTATCCATTCCATATTTTTTACACAACATATAAGACGCACACGATACATGAAATGCATCTTCATTTTTATCATAGTGTGGATTTCCATCCGCATATCCGGCAAATACCAATTCCGGCACAAGATTCTGAAAGATTTCCTGTGCACTCATCCCTTTTCTTACATAAATACAACCTTCTTCCGGTTTAAAAAATGCTCCTTTTTCATCCGGCATCTGTTCTGGTTCTGCTGCAACAATATTTACCGGAGGGGTACTGACTAACGCCCGGATTAAATCATGTTCTTTATATTCTGACTTTTGAATTGTAGTATCGGACATTGTTGTCTGAGAAATATCATATAGCTTTTTCGCATTATAATAATTTCCAACTGTACCATCTTCACGCTTATATGTTTTTCCTGGCTCTAAAATCAGAACTGGATTCTGTCGTTCCATACGTTTTAAATAAAATCCATGATCTCTCCAGTATCCATAGTCACCTAATTTCTGTGCATCTGGTCTTTGTGCCAGAATCAGAAGTGCATTATTGGTAGTATATCGATCAAAGGTACTCTGTACATCCAGATACTTCTGCAGCATTTTCCCATCCGTTGCCACTTGTGCGGTTACCTGCTCTGACAACTCATAGCAGCGATTCCTGTTATTTTTGCTTTCCGCAATAAATGCCTGTACCTTTTCATCCTGTGGTACAGCCGATGCATTTAATAAAGAATCAAAACTATTATCCATAAAATTTACCTCTCTTTCCCTTTCCTTGGTTTTCGTTTCTGTTGTGGCTGCTGGTGGCGAATCTGATTCGGGTCTTTATTTCCCTGATTTCTCACCGGATCATTTCTAT
>ENA-ORTY01004910-ORTY01004910.1-human-gut-metagenome-genome-assembly--contig:-NODE-4910-length-10150-cov-4.722932_pt1 | contig 10150 bp, 10 predicted proteins | sample MGYA00241917_ERZ509198 | MGnify/ENA primary metagenome ERZ509198 (study PRJEB26280, sample SAMEA2338857) | human gut metagenome | biome: human gut; feature: human-associated habitat; material: faeces...
CTACCTCGGCCCCCGGCTGCCCCGGGAGGTGCAGCTGAAGCGGGTGCAGCGGGTGATGCAGGAGGAGCTGACGCCCTTGCAGCGGGAGACCCTTATTGCCTTTTATTTTCAGGAACAGACCCTGACCCAGATCGCCGCGGACCGTGGCGTGAACAAAAGCACCGTCTGCCGGACGCTGAAACGGGCGGAGGCCAAGCTCAGGCGGTATCTGAAATATTAGGGAGAGACGCCAGCTTCTGGAAAACCACCGGAGCCGTACTGCGCAGGGCAGTGCGGCTCCGGCTTTTGCGTCCGAACCGGATATGCAGCCGAAAACCCCGCAAAAATCGACTCCCCCGCCGGTAGAATCCCCGGTAGAGCCGCAGTTTCCCCATTCTACCGGCGGGGTAGGCCGGGACGCGCGGGTAGAGCGTGGGGGAGCTGAAGCTCCTTGACTTTCGGAGATTTTGGCGATAGACTATGACACACTCTGAAGATTTGGATGGAGCACTTTATGAAAACGCAACCCCCTGCGCCCATCAGAACCGTATATTACACCGACGAGCGAACCGACGAGTTTTCCTCCGCCGAGATCGAGCCCCGGCGCATTGACGAGAGCTACCGGTACATTGACCCCCGCCCCGGGTGGAAGGCGGCAAGATTCATCGCCTACCGCCTGTTTGCCATGCCTGCGGCATTCCTGTACTGCAAGCTGGCGCTCCACGCGCGCTTTGAAAACCGGCAGGTGCTGAGGAAGGCTGGCAAGACCGGCTGCTTCGTCTACGGCAACCACACCCAGCAGGTGGGCGACCCGTTCCTGCCCAATCTGGCGCTGTTCCCGAAAAGCGTCTACATGATCGTCCACCCCAACAACGTCTCCATGCCAGTGCTGGGGAAGATCACGCCGTACCTGGGCGCTCTGCCCCTTCCCTCCAACATAAAAGCCATGCGTTCCTTTCTGGACGCCATCCGCACCCGGATTGAGGAAGGCAGCTTCATCATGGTCTACCCGGAAGCCCACATCTGGCCGTACTATACCGGCATCCGGGATTTCCCCGCCACGTCCATGAAATACCCCGTGGAGCTGGACGTTCCCAGCTTCACCCTGACCACCACCTACCACCGCCGCCGCTTCGGCCGGAAGCCCCGGACGGTGACGTATCTGGACGGCCCCTTTTACCCGGACCACAGTCTCCCTCCCAGAGCCAGAGCGCAGGCGCTGCGGGATGAAATCTATAAGACCATGGTCAGACGGAGTCAGGAAAGTGACTACGAATACATCCGATATGTGAAGAAAGAGGAGAAGACATGACCGATATCCTGTATTGCGGCAACGACAAGGTGTTCGACGGCGTGCTGACGTCGAGCCTGTCCATTGTGCGCCGGCTGGACGCGCCAAGGCCGCTGACCATCCACATTTTCACCATGGAGCTGACCCGGGTTCCCCCGATTATCTTCCCATGACCCGGCACCATGCGGACATCATCGAGACGGCGCTGCGCCGCCACAACCCAGACACCCACGTAAAGCTCTATGACGTCACGGCGCTTTACGAGCAGCACCTGAAGCAAAACGCCAACGAGGGCTGCTACTGTTCCCCCTACACCCTGCTGCGGCTGCTGGCGGATCTTCTGCCCATGCCGGACAAGCTGCTGTATCTGGACGCGGACATCATGGCCTGCAAGGATATCGGCCTGCTTTACGATCAGGACGTGGAGGCCGTGGAGTACGCCGCCGCACGGGATCACTATGGGAAATACCTTGTTAACCCCAACTATATCAATGCCGGTGTGCTTCTGTTCAACATGAAGCTGTGCCGCGAGACCGGGATCTTTGAAAAATCCCGGGAGCTGCTTCGGACGAAAAAGCTGATGTTTGCGGATCAGTCCGCGCTCATCCGCTCCACCACATCCCGGCGGCTCCTGCCCCAGCGGTTCAACGACCAGAAGTTCCTCCACGGTCATACCGTGATCCGGCATTTTTCCAAGCGGCTGTTTTACACCCCCTACCCCCACACGGAAAACATCAAGCAATGGCAGGTGGAGAAGGTACATAAGAAATTCGGCTACACTTGCTTCGATGACATCCTGAATGAATATCTGTCCATAAAGGAGAACCTGCAATGAACCCCGTCAACTTATTTTTCGCCTGTGACAACGCCTACGTTCCCTTCCTCGCGGTGACGCTCACGTCACTGAAGGAAAACTGCAATCCAAAGCGGGACTATGCCCTGCGGATACTCCACACCGGTCTTGACCCGGAGAACATCCGGCGGCTGACGGATTCCTTCGCCTCCGACGGCTTCACCATGGAGTTTATCGACATCACGCAGGCCGTGGAGCAGTTTGCCGACAAGCTCCACACCCGTGACTACTATTCCAAATCCACCTATTACCGCCTGTTCATCCCCGATCTGTTCCCCGGGCTTGACAAGGCGCTGTACTTGGACAGCGACGTGGTGCTGCTGGGCGATGTGTCAGAGCTGTACGACGTGGACTTGGAGGACAATCTGGTGGGCGCGATTCCCGACAGCGTGGTCGGCTCCATCCCGGCGCTGGCGCTGTACACGAAAAAGCGCCTGCGGGTGGCGGCGGATCACTACTTCAACGCCGGCGTACTGCTGATGAATCTGGACGCCATGCGCAAATGCGATTTCCTGAACGTGTTCCTCCGGCTGCTGCAAAGCGTCACCTTCCAGATCGCACAGGATCAGGACTACCTGAACGTTATCTGCAAGAACCGGGTAGAGTACGTGGGCTTCGAGTGGAACACCATGCCCTGCGACGTCCACACGAACGCCCCCAAGCTTATCCACTACAATCTGGACTTCAAGCCCTGGCACCGGGACGACGTGGCCTTCGGCGACGTGTTCTGGGACTATGCGGAACGTTCCGGCTATCTGGAGGAAATCCGCGAGGTTCGGGAAGGCTACACCGAATGGCACATCGCCCGCTCCGCCGAGGAGACCACGCATCTGATCGCCATGGGCAAACGGCAGGCCAGAAAGCGGACGGCAAATATGCTGATCCGCTGGAAGATCAGGCGGGTGGTGAACGTATGACGTCTCAGGAGATTCCCAAGTCCCCGGAACGTCTGGCCATACTGGAAAAAATTGCCCAGTATGAGCGGGAGGGGCGCTTTGACGAGGACGTGGAAAACGATCCCCCAAGCCGCGTCCTGCTGCCGGAGGAGATCGAGTACGCGGACAGGCGCTTTTCTGCGGAATGCAGGCGGACGGCGGCATTTGGCGCGGCGTATCTGTATTTCTGGAATCTGCGGCGCAAAAAAGAGATCATCCTGTGCAAAACCGAGGGGCTGGAGCATCTGGCCGGGGTAAAGGGTGCGGTGATCACCTGCAACCATTTTCACCCCATGGACAGCTTCATCATGCAGAAGGTGTTTGACGCGTCGAAGCATCCCAAGCGGATGTACCGGGTGATCCGGGAGGGGAACTACACCAGCTTCCCCGGCTTTTACGGCTTTCTCATGCGCAACTGCAACACCCTTCCCCTCAGCTCCAACATGCAGACGATGAAGAAATTTCTCCGCGCGGTAGATCAGGTGCTGTCGGAGGGCAACTGCCTGCTGATCTACCCGGAACAGAGCATGTGGTGGAACTACCGCAAGCCCAAGCCCCTGAAGCCCGGCGCCTTTGACATGGCGCTGAAGAACCACGTACCGGTGGTGCCGTGCTTCATCACGATGGCGGACAGCGACTTGGTCGGCGCCGACGGGTTCCCTGTGCAGGAATACACGCCCCATTTAGGCGCGCCCATCTGGCCGGACGAGACCCTGTCCCGCCCCGCCGCCCGGGAGCAGCTGCGGCAGAAGACGGAAGATTTCTGCCGGGAGACCTACGAGGCGGTGTACGGCGTGCCCCTGCGCTACGAAACGCGGGAGAACTGACACGGACGTATTTGACCAACAGAACGAAACCTCCGGCGAAAGCCGGAGGTTTTGCAGTCTGTCAAGCAGGGCTATGATATCTTGTGTTTTTCTCTGTGGTGATAAGTTGACGGATGTGGTAGAATGAAGAATAATACCTGCCCAAAACCGCAGTAGTCTGTTTTCGCTATTTCGACTACGTTTTGACTACGTTTGCTTGCACTGATTTGCCTCATTTTGCCCTCCAAACCGGATTTGGACAGAAATCTGTACATCACAGATTTCAGGGCATGAATCGCAAAATGGCGCAAAATACGGCACTTTGAGGCATTGCAGGAAGGAAAATTCATATGATTAAGATATTATTTGTTTGCCACGGCAGTACACTATCAAAACTCGGAAACGCTTGGCTTAACAGTGATAAGGAACTAATTTACTTATCAACTGTTAGCTGACGGTTTCCGGGGTGCATACGGACAAATCCCGTCTGATTTCTAACAGGAAGTCAGACGGGATTTTCGCTTTATATTTCGAATTATGGAAGACATACCATGAAAACCTTAATATCTTGTGCTTACACTATGGATAATTGCTGTGTGGAACTGAAATTCAGGGACGGCAGAATGATTGCGATTGACACTATCGCTGTTGAGAACGAGATTGCAGACAATATGTATCAGCGGTCAGAGTTGGATTATTTGATCTACAATGACCCGATAGCATATGCTGACTTGATATTGAATGGCGATCCCGAAACCTATCTGAAAACTGTAACAGAATACAAGCCTTGGGATAGCTGACAACACGCTGCCCGCAGGAGAAAATCCTGCGGGCGTTTTTCTGTTTATTTATTTTCCTCCGTTGGATCTCAATTTTGGAAAGAAGATGACTATCTTAAAGCCCTTTCCCCACTGGGAAGCAGCTTCCAGACGAAGGTTTAGATCGTCAGCCATCTTCTTAACCAGGTAAAGCCCTATACCGGTAGCTTTCTTTCTGCTGTCAGTAGAATCCCCGGTAAAGCCCTTTTGAAAAATATACGGCAGATCATATTTTTTTACACCGATGCCGTTATCCTCAACTGAAAGGACATCTGCGGTCTCCGAATGTATCATAGAGATCGTTAGCATGGGACTATCGCTGCTATATTTTATGGCATTGCTCACGATCTGTCCCAACATAAACTGAAGCCCTCTACGGTCTGTATAGACTGTTTCAGATTGCAGTTTGTTGAGAATTACAAACTGCTTTTCTTCCAGAAGTGGGGCATAGTCCTCCAGAACTTCCCCCAAGCAGTCATTCAAATTGACATCCTCAAACCGATAATCCTTTGTACTGCTCTTTAACCGGGCATAGTACAGCATCTGCGTGACATCCTCCTGAAGCTGACTGCGGACATAATCCAGCTTTGCTTGCAAGGATGGAGATATTTCGTCGTTCCGGTTATCCAGAAGCATGGTCAGCAACGATAGGGGCGTTTTCGCTTCATGTGCCCAGCCCTCCACATATTCTTCATAATCCCGTAGGGCATCTGCCATACTGCTGCTCTCAGTTTTGTGTTTCCGTAAAACTGAGGCCAGAAGCCGGATAGATTCTCCTTCTTTCCGGCTGATGGCACTGAGCAGCCGTTCCTCGTTGCAGATAGTAGGATCACTGAGGAAATCCCGGAACAGCTCCCGGCGGGTGGTCTCCCACTTGTTTAGTACAAACAGAATCGCTGAAAACAGAAGGATGCTTGTCAGAACTACTAACCCAATCAAGGTTTGAAATGCCTGAATGTCAGAAATCCAAAGAATGATAGCACAAAAGCAATCCACGCCCAGCAGCAACAGCAGCCAGGGGTAGTACCGTTCTATCATGTGCCAAAGCTGCTTCATGGAGATACCTCCGCTTCCAAACGATAGCCCATCCCACGAACCGCAACGATTCGTTGCTTCATCTTAAGACCGGACATTGTTTTTTTCAGCCGGGTTAGGTTAACCTGCAAGGCATTTTCATCTATGTATTCCGTGGTTCCCCATAGTGCCATGCAAAGCTGCTCCGTCGTGACCAGAGCATCGCCGCCGGACAAAAGAGCGACCAACAGTTTTCCCTGATTTTTTGGAAGCACCACAGAGGTATTATGAATATAAAGCGTGTAGGTCTGCTGGTCTAACAGGAAATCTGGTCCCTCTATGAGATTGGTACGGCCTTCATACCTTTTGAGAATATTGGATACCCTGGCAAGAAGTCGATCTTTTCTGCACGGCTTCGTCAAATATTCATCGGCACCCAACTGGAACGCTTGCAGTTCATCCTTTACCTGATCTCTGGAAGTCAGCACCAGGACGGGGATAGCAGTTTTATTCTTTAGCTCCTGGCAGATTTGAAAGCCACTGATTTCCGGTAAATTCAGGTCTAAGATCACGAGGTCAGGACGGAGGGCTGCCAAGAGCCGAGCGGCATCTTCAAACTCGGTGATTGCCTTCACAAGATACCCGTCCTTTTGGAGCATATTGCAGAGTTCTTCCCGCATATAGACTTCATCTTCCACAACAGCAATTCTTTTCACGACAGCACCTCCTTCCAAATTATTCTTCTCTCTGTGGCTGCATCAGTGTCAGCAAATACCGATCACTGGAGCGCTTGACCACTCTCATATAAATATATTCTATCACGCAAAGCAGCAAAATCATAGCAGCAGATACAAGCAGTATTTCAGGCACTGTCCCACGGGTTCGGGACGAGAGTATCCCTGTAAATAACGCCCTGACTCCAAACAGACTGCTGACAGCCGCAACCAATACAGGAAGTCCCATAAACCAGGTAATTTGCTTTCCAGCAGACTGGCAAAGGGTTTCGTAAGTAGCTCCCAGGCGGATCAGAGTCTGGTATCTGCGCCCGGTTTTCTGCTGACTCATCAGGAACTGAACACCCACGATGGTGTTGGCAACTACCAGGAAAACAATCGCAAGATAGAGGGTAATATAACTGGATGCTATGGTGTAGAAAAGCTGACGACCCATATTCTGAAGATAGCTTTCATATTCAATGTCAGTTTCGTCCAGCTTCTCGTTCAAATCCAAATATGCAGTCATAAGGCTATTTCCATTCAGAGCCTGCTCACTGAGCACCGCATTGACATAGGTATCATACATTCCCTGACTATAATATAGGAATGCTTCATCCGGAAGAATCAATGCAAAGGACAAGGTTATAGAACGGTCCGTGACCAAATTCACAGACTGAACCTCTCCTGTAAGATGAATCGGACTACCATCCAGTTCCACCTTGGGCTGCCCGGCCAATACTTGGTTCAGCATTGCGGTACGGCTTGCCGTAGTAAACTCTGTATCAATATAGACAGTGGCCTCCTTTTCGCCTAATTGGAGAGCCGGATTGCCGGACAATTCCAACAAACGATTATAGTCCGATAAACAAATCAAATATGGGTATGTGGCATAATCAAGATTGTTCAAAAGGACATCCCGGTCTTCCGACTGGGGCAGGCTCCGAAGAGAGTCCATAACAGCGTCCATGCTGTAGGCATTATCATAATCTTCTGTGGTGCGAATACGCCCAACCCTCATTTCAAAAAGCTCTGAAAATTGATTTTCCAAACTGTTTTCTTTCAGGACTGCCTTTATATTCGGAAGAACCTGCGATGAATCTTCTGCAGTATGATCTTCAAAAGTATAGTCGATTACATGGCCAGAAGACAGGTTATTCGTTCCTGCAATTCCTACGCCCGCACCAAAACAACACAGCGCCGCCAGAATCAGCAGGGAGCTGATGGCCATGGAGTTTGACTGATGAATGACATTCTCCTGAATCTGCCGGAAGGTAAATACATGAAGCTGCTTATTTCCTTTTCCTTTCTTAACAATCAAAGCAATCAGCGCACGCATCCCATAGAAAAGCAGCATCGTACCAACTATGCCCAACAGCAAAGTCAGTCCCATCATACTTACCTTTGTCCATGCAATTCCCTGAATCGCCATGTAGTAAGCCACTGCCAACATCACACTTCCGCATATAGCAGCCAGTCCATAGATAACAGATGGCATTTGCTTTTTGGGGCGGTTCGTTGGCTGGGATAGCAAAGTACCGATCTCCTGGCGGCTGATTCGTCCACTCAAAATCAGAAGTGCCGTCAGCTTAATTGCCAGAAATCCTGCCAGCGTCCATTCAATCGCAGACCAGGATAAAGAAAACTGATGACCGATGATCCCCATGCCTACCAGCTTGGCGGTGACAAGACTGACAATTTCTGAAAGCACCACAGCCACAGGTAAGCCTATGAGCATGGCAAGAATACTGGTCAGGAAATCTTCCGCCAGAAGCATACCAAACAGTTTACTTCTACGCATCCCCAACATTAGATAAACACCAAACTCATGCCGTCTGCGCTCGAACTGATACTTGCAGGCAAAATAGATCAAAAAGAACAGAATACCGAGGGTCATCCCATAAAACGCAGGAATCAGAAGCAGGAGTTTGTCAACTGCGTCACTCTCCATTTTCTGCAAAAAGAGCATCACATCTTGAGTGGAGATGGAAAGAATCATGTAAAAGGCAACAATAGAAATCACCAGGGAGCTGAAAAACAGACCGTTTTCCTTTCGGCTGCGGTGGCTGTTCCGAAGAATGAGATTAGAGAACATTTGCGCTGCCCCCTCCCAGTTGCGCCATCACCTTCAGGATGCGCCCGTAGAACTCCTGCTGGCTTTCGTCTCCACGCCGAAGCTCATGAAAGATCACGCCATCCTGGATGAACAGGATGCGCTTACAGAAGCTGGCGGCATTGGAATCATGGGTTACCATCAGGATCGTAGCTTGTTCGTCACGATTCAGGCCGGACAGCTTCTCCATAAGACTTCTTGCGTTCTTAGAATCCAGCGCACCCGTCGGTTCATCGGCAAGGATCATTTGGGGATGTAAGATCAGAGCCCTTGCTGCCGCAACACGCTGACGCTGGCCGCCGGACATCTTGGACGGAAACTTATCCAGAACATCAGTGATTTCCAGATAGTCAGCCAACTGCTTCAGCCGCTGGCTGCTTTCTGCTTCGGATACCCCATGCAAGGAAGTCGGGAGCAGGATGTTTTCCCTGCCAGTCAGGTTGTCCAGCAATTCAAAGTTCTGGAATAGATAACCAACTTTTTTGCCACGGTACTCTGCAAGAGCCTTTCCCTTGAGGGATTGCAGAGTATCGCCTTCCACCTGAATGCTCCCACCGGTGGGCTGAATCACAGTTGCAATACAGTTGAGAAGCGTGGATTTACCGGAACCACTGCTTCCCATAATGCCGAGAAACTCTCCCGGCATCACCTGGAAGGTGATCCCATTCAGTGCCTTTGTTTGACTTGGCACATTGCCATAGATTTTTGTTAAATTTTCAATATTCAAAATGGGTTTCATGTGAATACCTCCTATCATTTGTAATAAAATGATAGCATGGGAACACAGCAAATACCACTTACAGTTGTTGTAAGGATTCAGGATATAAGTGGCGGCTCAAGGGGGACGAGCATATATTTTTTAAGAGCATCAGGCGACAATGATAAAGTATACCGGATCGCCTCATTGGCAAACCCGTTCGTTTCAATTGTATCCCAATCGGCAAGCCGGACTATTTCTGCTGTACCGTTCTCAAAATCAAATGAAATCTCGCCCCATTCGCCGTCGCAGTCTGCTTGGTATTCGTAGATTGCGGCGGCGATTTTCTTTTTGCGCTTGGTTTTGGATTTCTGTTTCAGCCGGACAGCATGGAGCGCACCTTCGGCAACCAGCAGTTCTGTCAGTTTGTCCACCGCTTTCCGGTAGGCTCGCTCTGCACCGCTGGCTGTGCTGCCCTCAAACATAATCGCCAATTCTTCAAAAGTGGGGCGGTTCTTCCATGAGCCAACTCGCCCACAGGTCATGCAGATCGCAAGACGCTTTTCAAGCAAGGTCTGTTCCCGGTAATTCAGCTTCTCAAATGCCCGTTGAACCTTTTCAGCCTGTATGCCGTTCCAGAGGATGTCGGTATAGTTCCAGCTATCGTCAAGGGCAACATCTTCGCCTGTTTCCTCGCCGTCCTCGTCTGTCACATAGAAAGGCTGCTGATTGCGGATGCCACGGACAACTTTCAAATATTCTTCCGCAAGGGCAAGGTCACAGTTATACTTTTTGGAAAACTCGCTGACCGCATCCTTGGTGTTATGGTACAGCCATGCCATTGACCGCACCATTTTGTAATTGGTCAGAGAGGACACCGACCATTTTTCTTCGCCCATGCGAAAACGGAGCATAGCATCCCGGATGAACG
>ENA-ORTY01004928-ORTY01004928.1-human-gut-metagenome-genome-assembly--contig:-NODE-4928-length-10118-cov-2.718175_pt1 | contig 10118 bp, 10 predicted proteins | sample MGYA00241917_ERZ509198 | MGnify/ENA primary metagenome ERZ509198 (study PRJEB26280, sample SAMEA2338857) | human gut metagenome | biome: human gut; feature: human-associated habitat; material: faeces...
GCGAAGCCTTGCGCGGAAAAAGTGCTGAAATTACTGGGCTTTTAGAGCGAACCCTGACGCCGCGCCGACCAGATCGCTTTTATCCTCGTCCCAAAATCACCGGCAACCGCCTCTCGGCAATGTACGTTTCGGCGCGATAACAGCCTATAATTTTTCAGGCGGAGTCCCCCTCCGCCTGTTTGGCATGCGCATTTTTCAAAATCGTGGCAGCTGCGCACCCAGAAAGCGCTCCGCCTTGCTTCCTTCAGGGCATTTTCGATTAACTTAATGGCATTAGACTGCGGAGGAGAAATTCTGCTCGACACACGCACTTTGCAGCGCAGCACCATCACGGACTGCGGCTGCAATACAAATGTCAAGCCTGGGCAGCGAGATATCACGGGTCAGCGCTTCGGGCGTTTGACCGCGCAATACCCTTTGCCGGAGCGAGACGCTTCCGGGTCTACCGTCTGGCACTGCCGCTGCGACTGCGGCGGCGAAATTGACGCGCCGCTGCACCAGCTTACGGCGGGCTAAATACGCCGTAACAGTGCCGTAGTAGATTCTTAAAAACTTATTTGCTGCCGCAGTCATGTAGACATAATAGTGCTTGCCTTCTTTCATTTTACGGTCAAGGAACTGAAATACAGGATCGTCAGCAGGAGAGTGCTGGATTATGGTGGACATGACTTGGAACAGCGTTTTGCGCAGTCTGGGAGAGCCACGCTTGGAAATATGCCTGTTCTTAGACTCAAAGGTACCCGATTGGCATGGAGGTGCATCTACACCGGCGAATGCCACTAAAGACTGCTTGCGCTCGAAGCGGCGCACATCGCCAATCTCTTCCATATCCTGTAATTGGCTATACAGTAAGGCTCCTTTTTTAATTATCTTTGTACTCGGCCCGAAGCATTGCCGGCAGCCAGAATTTCTACTTCCTCCACCGACATCATATTGAAATCATGTTCGATACTGTGTTTCAAGCAGGAAGCTGCTACCGCAAAATTTATTGCTTTTTGATCGTCATACCCAGACAACAGCGAGTAAATCAATCCGCCACCAAAGCTGTCACCACCACCAACGCGATCAACAATATGGATACGATAAGTAGGAGAAAAGCTGACCTGACCGTCGGTGTACAGCATACCGGCCCAGTCATTATCAGTAGCAGACAAACTTCCGCGCAAGGTAATCGCCACCTTTTTGAAGCCAAAACGCTCTGTCAGCTGCCGCGCAACACTGATATAGCCAGCATGACTAAGCTTACCGGTATTCAGATCAGTATCAGCTGCAGCGATGCCGAAAACGTCTTTGGCATCTTCCTCATTGGCAATACAGACATCCACATAGGGCATAAGTTCCGCCATCACTCGACCAGCCTCTTCCCGGCTCCACAGCTTTTTTCTGTAATTTAAGTCGCAACTGATAGTCAGCCCCATCTTTTTTGCAGCCTTACAGGCCTCCAGACAGATAGCAGGAAGCTCTCCGCCAAGCGCCGGTGTGATGCCCGTCCAATGGAACCAGTCAGCTCCCTCAAAAATCTGCTCCCAATCAAAATCAGCTGCAGATGCCTTTGCAATAGCAGAGCCAGCACGGTCATAAATCACTTTAGATGCTCTCTGAGATGCTCCCTTTTCAGTAAAGAATACACCCAAACGTTCACCGCCACGAATGATATTGCTGGTATCCACCCCATAGCGGCGCAGCGCATTTACTGCCAACTGTCCAATCTCATGAGTCGGCACCTTGGATACAAAAGAAGCATCCATCCCGTAATTCGCCAGGGATACTGCCACATTTGCCTCACCACCGGCATAGGTTGCTTCAAACCGCTCTGCCTGAACAAAGCGAAGATATCCCTCCGGGTTCAGGCGCATCATAATTTCGCCAAATGTAATAATTCTATTCACAATCATTTCCTCCTCAGTCCAGCGCGTTATGATTCTACGCTCTTCACTGCCTCAACCAACATACGAGCAGTCTCTGTGATCTTCCCATATTCTCCGTTGTCGATCCACTTCTTGTTTGCCAAATTGCCACCGACACCTGCACCGCACATACCAACCTTCAAATAATCGGCTATATTCTTCTCATTGATACCTCCTACAGCCAGCAACTTAATGTGGCTGATAGGCGCACGTACTGCTTTCACATAGTCCGCACCCAGATTTCCAGTTGGAAATAGTTTCACAAAGTCAGCTCCCGCATAATGGGCTGTCATAATTTCGGTTGGTGTCATGGCGCCGGGCATAGAAACCAGTCCCAGCTCTCGAGTTTTACGAATCACATCTATGTTAGTATCGGGGGAAATAATATACTTTGCCCCTGCCTTAGCCGCCAATTCTACCAATTCAGTAGTGGTTACGGTGCCGGCACCCACCAGCATCTTTCCCTCATATTTCTTGTTGATTGTCGCAATGGTATCGGCGGTTGCTGCGAAGGATGCGGGTTCACTTTGATTGAACGTGACTTCTACCAACCGGATCCCACCCTCATACAGTGCTTCTGCTACGCGCATACACTTTGTACTCTCTATTCCTCGTACAATGGCAATTACTTTTTCTTTCAATACATAACGAATAATCTCTTCCCGCATAATCATTTTACCTTTCTACAATGTGAAAACAGATATCTTACATAAAATCAGAAGGACATGACATAATTAGAAATACTTATATTACATTCTCTGTATTCAGTAATTTCATAACCGCCTCTTTCGATGGCATGGAGCACAATGCTCCTCTTTTCGTTGTAACCAACGCAGAAGCAGCATTGGCGAAACGCAACATATCGTAAATTTCTCTTTCTTCTATTTGGTCTAAGTCGTGTTCCAAAATGTAAGAAAGACAACAGCCACAGAAGCAATCTCCCGCACCTGTGGTATCTATAGTTTTTAAATCTGTGAATGTTGGATGCTTAATATGATAATTTTTATAAAAGCATTCTGCCCCTTCTATACCTTTCGTAACGAATACAATAATTAATTGAGGACATATTTTTTTGAGAGTTTCTATTCCTTTATCAATGACGTTCTCGCCTGTAAGAAATTCTAATTCTTCCTGAGAAATTTTCAGAATGTCACACTGCTTACATCCCCAGTACATTTGGGCTTTTGCATCTTTTTCGTTTTTCCATAAAGGCAGTCGTAGATTAGGATCAAAAGAAATCAGTACATCAGATTGCTTCGCTAACGAAACAGCATATTGTGTAGCTGATTTTGATGGTTCATTTGTTAATGATAGTGTCCCAAAATGAAAGATTCGGCTATTTGAGATAATTTGAGCATTCACTTCATTTGAGCGAAGCATGGTATCGGCACCTGGGTTGCGAAAAAAAGAGAAATTTCGATCCCCTTCCGGTGTGTTCTGCACAAATGCAAGAGTTGTATTAGTATTCCCGTCAAAAACAAGCCCCGTGCTATCAATCCCTGTTTTAAGTAATGTGTTTTCCAAGAATTCCCCAAGCAAATCGTTACCGACTTTTCCTATAAAAGCAGTGCGTTTTCCAAGCTGCGTCAACATGGATAACACGTTACACGGCGCCCCTCCGGGATTTGCCTCAAACAAGGGGTTTCCTTGCGAAGAGGTTTCATTACTGGTGAAATCAATTAACAGCTCACCCAATGCCACAACGTCGTATTTCATAAATCCACACCTCTTTTTTTATTTTAAAATCCATTGTACATTGTAATCTATTTAGGTGCAAGCAAGAATTCATTAATGTTTATAAAAAAATAGACTCCACCTAACGAGTAAATCTTCTCTGAGACCCTCACATTTTGCTTTTTTGTTTTGATACAGATCGATCTAATCTTTCATACTTTCACAATTTCCGATAAAGAACGGATGCCCTCCTCAGTTGCGGTAACGAGGGAAGAACATCCGTCCTGGACCTTATGCGCTTTAAGAAAAAGATCTAAATAATTTAACCCTTCGTTAGAAGATACAAGGTACTATAAAAACAAAGCAAATAGTACATCGTGATTCTGAAAAGAACTGGTGGATTGTTAAGGTTCGCAAAAGGTCTTCTGAAAAAGCTCGTTTTCTTTGTAAAGTATATAAATTCAAGGATTTATTTGTTAGAGACCTTTTGCGAACCTTTTGAAGTAGTGACCCACAGGTTTCACTTACTGATAATCGTATCGTTCACCAACCACTTCAATTCCTTTTGTTCCAGATACAAAAAAGTGTTCGTGCTTTATTTCTGTATAAATGGTATGTGTCATGGTCTTGCTGCCACCCTGCGCGAATATTTCCAGGCTATACCGGTCAAGAAAAATCTGCAGAGACAGTTGTCCGTCGACTAATTCCACAGACATACTACGCTGATTGAGGCCGGAAATCCCGCTTTCGCTGTGTGAACGATCAAAGGTAAGTAAGGTCTTTTCGACGTCATAAGAAAGTTTAGAATACACAGTCGCATCGTCGTTTGCAGCAAGAAACAGTTCAACTTTTCCGCTCTGCACTTTTGAAAAACACAAATTGATTTCGCCAATTCGTCCAAAAAGTGCAGGGACACTTTGCATTTGACCTGATAAGGCGAAGTTTACTGATGACTTCTGTTTACGTAGTGTATAAACCTCTCTCGCCGGCTGTTGAATTAGTTTGCCATTTACCAAAGTCACTTCCCTCGGTAGGGTCATAGCACCAGCAATTCCAAAATCTGAAGAGGGGATGTTGCGTTTCCACATTTGCATCCAGGCGATATAAATCGTTCGGTTTTCTTCTCCGCTTAAAAATTGAGGCGCATAAAAGTCGAGACCATAGTCAATTTCATCGCCGTTCTGTGCAGTAAAGGCAGGAATGTTCTTGTTAAAGTCGCCGACAAAATAAACCGTGCTGCGTAGATTTGTATGTTTCAAGCCGTCTGGTTCAATTTCTGTAGGTGACAGGAACAACACATCTTGCCCATTGATTTTTCGATAATCCGGGCATTCCCACATTGCACCCAACGGGCCGAAATTCTCCTTAACAACACCTACACAGTGCCATTTAGTCAAATTTTCGGAACTAAACAGTACTATTTGGCCTTTATTTTGTTTTGAACGATTACCACAAAGAAGATAATATTGCCCATTTTCATGCCAAAATTTTGGATCACGAAAATCATTTATTTGGCATTCTTCCGGCAGGAGATTACTTCCGATTACTGGATTCCCTTTGTATTTTTTGTACCGAACACCATCTCCCACCGCAAGATTTTGCATCTGTCGGTGACTTTTGGGGATACCTTCTTGTGCTTTGAGATGACCGGTATACATCAGTATGTGCTGTCCTTCAATCTCCAACGCACTACCGGAATAGCAACCATCCTCATCAAATGCAGCACCTGGTGTCAATGCTACAGGAAGATGCTCCCAGTGGATCAGATCCTCGCTTATCGCATGCCCCCAATGCATACTACCCCATTCAGGAGCATAAGGATAATGTTGATAAAACAGATGATACTTTCCTTGGTATTTTGAAAATCCATTCGGATCATTAATCCATCCACATGGTGCCATAAAGTGATAGGCAGCTTTGTGTTCCTGCGGCACCACATGCTCTTTAATGAACAAATCAGCTATTTCATCTTCATTGTTACGTTCCAGCAATTCTTCTGTTGAAAACATCATACACATTCTCCCTGTCTTTTTCGGTTCGGATTAATCCAACAGATACTAGGGTTGCGTCCTTCGAGTACATCTTCAATATTTTTGAGAATCATCTCACCGTTGCGATGTACTCCTTCTCTGGTAGAACCCCCGATATGAGGTGATAACAACACATTTGAAAGTGGTTTGAATGCATCGGAAAATCGAGGTTCTTGCTCGAACACATCCAGTGCAGCTCCACCTAATTTGCCACTTTGTATTGCGCGCAGTAGTGCTTCTTCGTCTACGACACCTCCGCGGGAAAGGTTGATGAGAAAACACCCCGGTTTAATTTGTGCAAATGCAGAATCTGATAATAAGTGGCGTGTATCTTTGGTAAGCGGAAGATGGATGGACAAATAATCTGCCTGCTTGATAATCTCATCCAATTCCTTGTATGAAAAACCATACTCTAACTCCGCATGTTCCTCACGTACCACATCGTAGGCAAACACCTGCATCTGGAAACCTTGACTTGCCTTTTTGGCAAGTGTCTTTCCAACAGCTCCCATACCAAGAATACCAAGTGTTTTCCCTGAGATTTCATTTCCAATGATAGGGTACCAATTGTTTCCGCGCTGATCACATTGATGTTGATATAAATTTCTAGAAAGAGAAATCATGCAGCCAATTGACAATTCTGCGACGGAACCCGCGTTACCTCCACGACAACTAACAACATCGATTCCTCTTCTACTAGCTTCATCAATGTCAATCAAATCGGTACCAGAGCCAAACACACAAATTAGACGCAGGCGCTTTGCGTGTTCCATCTGCTCCTTAGAAATGCGAACTCCTGCGATAATAGCGATATCAGCATCAGCAATGTATTTAAGAACCTTTTCGTGCGGTGATGGTTCTTCATCTTCAACCAACACAGAAAGTTCGTATCCTTTTTCTGTGAGTTGATTGAGAAGGTCTCCAGACGCATTTAAATACATCCGGCATAAAGAAATAAATACATGGGTTGCCATTGTTCCTCCAATGAAATACTGTTTTTCTAATAGTTAGTGATGTATACTATAAAAGAAACTTTATACGCGGAAGTAGGGCTTTAAGTCGGACAAAATCTTGTCGATTTCTTTGCTGTTTTGTGCATCCAATTTGCCCCAAGTATTTGCACGAGTCTTAGCGTTTTTAATTGCGCCGCGCCGCACCAAAACCTCTTTATACGCAATAATGGGATACACACCGTCATAACTGATAATAGGCATTAGTGCTTTGAACAACTCATCTGCCTTTTCACGATTGCCTGCTTCCAGCGCGTTCCATAAATCGGCCAGCACATCCGCAACCAGGCAAGCCGGCATACTTCCACATGCGCCACGATCGAACTCTTCAATAATCTGCCGTCCGCTCATGCCGCCCATAACTCCCAACAGGCTGTCAGATGGAAGTGCTTTGGCACCTTCAAGCAAACGAGTAATTACTTGCGGAGACCGTGTGGTTTCCTCTTTAATATACTGTACATGTTCAAAGTCCCGCACCATTTTCAACAACAGCTCCACACTTATCGGCGTTCCGATGGGTGGCACAAAATTCTGAATGAAAATAGGAATTGAAACCGCCTTGTTAATTTGTGCGTAAAAATCATACACTTCAGATTCCCCTACATGCATCACATAGGGAGGCATCGCCATTACAGCATCACAGCCAACCGCTTCAGCACAGCGCGCAAATTCTACAGCTTCCTGCACCGTTTTCCCAGTGATACCACCAATAACAGGGATCCGTCCATTTGCCTGTTTTGCTGTGACTTCCATCACCTTTTTCCGCTCTTCGTCATCAAGTAAATGAAACTCGCTTGCATTAACAGGCATAACAATGCCGTGAGTCTGCGTTGCTATGCAAAAATCTACACAGTGACGAAGGTCGTCGTAATCAATCTCCAAATTATCTTTGTAAGGTGTAGGTAAAATGGCATATACGCCTCTCATTTGTTTTGTCATAATCTCTCTTCCTCTCTTAGTTTACACGTCCGCCAAGGTAGGCGTTAATTATCTCTTCGCTGTGTAGCAGATCCTGGCTCTTTCCAGATTGTGTAATCCTTCCAAGTTCAAGGACATAAGTGAAATCGGATATCTCCATTGCTGCATATGCATTCTGTTCCACTAACAGAATGGGCAATTTCCGTTCTTTGTTGATACGGGTTATGGCAGAAAACACTTCATCAACAATGATAGGTGCCAGGCCCAAAGATGGTTCGTCAAGCATCAGTAATTTCGGTTGACGCATCAAACCTCTTGCGATTGCCAGCATTTGTTGTTCTCCACCAGAAAGAGTTCCACCCAACTGTTTGATACGCTCTTTAAGTCGAGGGAAAATGTCATACAATTCCTCCAACTCATTATTAAGTTGAGTTTTAGACAAACCCTTACGCACATAAGCACCCATCTCCAAATTTTCCTGGACAGTCAACTCTGGGAAAATTTTACGACCTTCCGGCACATAGGTAATACCTTCCAGAACAATCTTGTGTGTAGGCAATTTTGTAATATCTTTGGAGCAAAACTGAATATTGCCTTTGTTGGGTTTTAACGCACCAACAATAGTTTTCATCAATGTTGTTTTTCCTGCGCCGTTCGCACCAATGATGGATACTATTGACTGCTCCCCTACTTGAATAGATAAATCATGCAGCACTTGTACTTTTCCATAAAAGGTATCCACTCCGTTGACTTTAAGCATGACTTATCCCTCCTTTTTATTTGCGCTCTTTTTAAACTTATCACCCAAATAAGCGGCAATTACTTCTTCGTTATTTTGGATCTCCTGGGGTGAACCCTCCGCAATTTTGGAACCGAAGTTTAGCACTGTTATACGCTTACTGATACTCATAACCACATCCATGTTGTGTTCCACCATCAGAATTTTAACTCCTTGATCAAATACTTTTAGCACTAGATCAATAAAATCTCTACGTTCCGACGGATTAAGTCCAGCTGCTGGTTCATCGAGCAACAAAAGTTTAGGTTTACTCATCAACGCAATACCAAGTTCAGTGATTTTCTGGTTACCATAAGGGAGTGAACCGACTTCTATATTACGCTTCTCATACAAACCAAGAAATTTTAACATTTCTTCGCCTTTTTCCTTAAGAGCACGCTCTTCCTGCTGATACGCTCTTGGATTCATTAAAGTAGTAAAAACGCTATTCTGCGTATCAGAGTGTCCCCCGATTAACAGATTCTCCAATAGAGTCATGCTTGGGTAGAGTTTAATATTTTGATAGGTGCGGTGTAGGCCGAGTCGAGCAATCTTATAAGATTTTTCTTTACTTATATTGCATCCATCAAACTCAATAACACCCGAAGAGGCTGGATAAACTCCACTAATCATATTAATGGTAGTCGTTTTTCCCGAACCATTAGGACCAACTAAAGCGTGAATTCCCGCCTCTTCCAATTCGAAAGACAAATCATTCACTGCGGTCAAACCGCCAAACTTTTTTGTCAAATGGTCTACTTTCAATAACGGCATTCAGATCCCTCCTTTTTTTGACGATTGAAAGAACCTTGTAAACAACGCTTAAAAGATTGTACAAGATTTTTCAGCAAAGAGTACATGCCATTCGGGACCAAGACGGCAAATACCATTACAAAACCGCAAAATACTAACCAGTAGTATTCTCCAAATTGTTTGAGCATCTCTGGCACCACCGTTACTAGGAAGGCGCCAATAATGTTACCAGGAAGTGTTCCAACACCACCAACCATCAGCATCATAAAATAGCGAATGGATAAATCCCCACTAAAATCATTTGGGCTAATATAGGTAGCCAAGGAGGCATATAGTGCACCAGCGATACAGCCATACACGGTAGAAAGTACAAAAGCAAATACCTTCATATTGGAAATGTTGATTCCATATGTAGAAACCGAGAGTTCGTTTTGTTTAATAGCCCGGAAAGCTCGGCCGTATTTGGATTTGATGATCCGGTTAGCCACTAAGCACAGCAGAATAACGAAGAACAAAGCGAGGTAGTAAAAATGTTTATCACCACTGAGCTGCAACGAACCAATAGAAAATGGAGGGATTTTACGTACGCCGATATCCCCACCTGTTAGGTCACTGAAGTTGGTCATAGACAGCCGAACGATTTCGCCAAAAGCAATAGTCGTAAGAGCTAAGTAAATTCCGGATATTTTAAGGCTTGGAACACCAAGCAAAATCCCAATGATTACACCGGTACATATAGCGGCCAGCAACCCGATCCAAGGGGATATTCCTAAGCGTGTGGCAAGTAGCGCAGATGTGTAGGCTCCCAATGAATAAACACCCGCCATACCTAAATTCATCTGGCCCGTCAAACCTGTGATAAAATTGAGCCCCATAACCAAAATGGAGTTAATCAAAGTCATATTAACCAGACGTAACTAATAGTTGTTGTACTGCAAAATTCGTGGCAATAGGATGAGAACAATAACACATCCCAGACACAGCAAAAGAGTAAAAGCTCTTTTCATAATCGTTGGTTTCATTTTTCTCCCCCTTATGCCGGCTTCCG
>ENA-ORTY01004933-ORTY01004933.1-human-gut-metagenome-genome-assembly--contig:-NODE-4933-length-10109-cov-1.919336_pt1 | contig 10109 bp, 7 predicted proteins | sample MGYA00241917_ERZ509198 | MGnify/ENA primary metagenome ERZ509198 (study PRJEB26280, sample SAMEA2338857) | human gut metagenome | biome: human gut; feature: human-associated habitat; material: faeces...
ATGGTGGCCCACGAGTTGCGCGCCACATAAGTGGTGAGCGGAATGCCTATGTTGAGCAATGTGCCCAAGCGTTTGAGGTAACGGTTGACCGTGCCCAAAGAGTAGCGGTATTGCGTGTAGGCATCTCGCGGTGACTGCCCGTGGATATAAGGAAAAATGTACGGGCCGGATGTCCTGTATTTTTCAATAATCTCCTTCATGGCGGGCAGCAGTCCTATCTGCAACCGTTGCCCGGTTTTGCTGCGGGTGTAGAATATCGTATCGCGCACAATGCCATCGTGCTTGAGGCGGATTACATCGACGAAGGACATGCCCCGGCAGTAGAAACTGAACATGAACAGGTCGCGCGCCGCTTCCAACTGGGGATACCGCCGCAGGTCGGCCGAAGCGATGAGCGCTATCTCTTCCTTGCTCAACGCCCGTTTCACCGTTTCCTGCCTGCGCACGTTCAGCCCGGCAAAGGGATTTTCGCCACATACCCTGATGCCTTGCTTGCGTGCCTTATTGTACACCGCCCGGAAATTGCTGAGGTACATGTGGATGCTGTTCTCCGAAATGCCGCGCATGCGCAGGTAGTGTATATAGTCCGTGACGAACACATAGTCGATGTCTTTGAAGTTGATTTTCCTCAAACTGCAAAAGCGCAACAGCGAGTACAGCCCGCTTGTGTAGGAAGCGGCAGTGCTTTGCTTCCCCTCTTCGAGCAGGGTATCGATGTATTGCAGGATGAATTTATCCACACTCTGGTCGTACTGCTCCTTCCGGTGTTTCAGCATGAGGCGCTCCAGCGTAAAGCCGGGATCGGTTCTCTCCAGCAGACGGTAGTTCCTGACAAGGTCTTCTTTCTCGTTCCTGATAAGACGGTTGACGAGGCTCACTTCCCTACGGGTGAGGATACCCTCGGACGAATAAACCACCCGGTCGGCATCCCGCCGGTAATTCGACTCGTGGACCCGCCACCCCAAAGAGTATTCTTTCTTCTTACGGCAGTACAGCACGCGAATCGCAAGGGAGTAAACTCCCGCCGCGCTCGCTTTACAAGGATGTATGACAACACGAATACTCAACTTTTTCTTCTTGTTTTGTAAGTTCATTTACCAATTAAGCATTACTGCCTGCGTAAAAGTACACATTTTGCACCTAAACACAGAACTTGTTACTAAAATAATGAATAAAAAAATTGTTTTAGCAACAAATGAGAGGGGGGATTGTTTTAAATGCCAAGGAAGTATACAGCTTATTATTTTATTAAAGGACCCGATCTCTTTATTCTTATGATAAAAAACATGTTTGGAAAAGAAAATATCCGATAAACCCTTCTGCTAAAAAATATTCCCTATCTTTGCGACACTAAAAATGTGTTAAACATGGCGAATGCAGCTTTCAAATATCAGTCGGAAATAGATGTCTTAATCAATGAATATTGATATGAAGACAATAAACGGTTTCAGTATCAATTTTGATTTCAGTAAACTTATTAAAGTTGCTGACTTGATTTACCATGATGGCCCTTTATTGTCTCATTACGTAAGCAACAAGGGAGAAAACTACTTATTCTACTGGGTGGATGTAGATAATGAATATAACAGGTGGGTCGTTATCAGAACCGATATTTTTTCAATACAACAGTATTTAGAAAAGAAAAGTACGCTACATTCCATAATAACACAACCTAATGACGGATTTGTATACACCGTAGATATTGATGATAAGATACATTATCATAACATTAAACTTGTGCCGATTGCCAACTTGCCAGAAGAATACACTCCAACGGAAAATTCTTACTATGCCTTTGAAATCGAAGACAATATTGATTTAGCTGCTATTTCTCAAAACAAAGAAAAAATAAAAGATATTCTTATCTCATTTGTTGAAGCGGAAAGCGAGAAACCTATAACAAAGAATTCCCTCTCTTAAATATAAGGAGAAAGAATTCTTCACTGCATTCTCTATAAAGGGGTCTGTCGCACAAAAAAAGCGGCAGACCGCGCCTCTTCGGTCTGCCGCAGGCAGGAGTTTTACTTGAAAGTGGGAGTTGTTACCAAAAAACTATTGGGATGTGCGACCCCTGCTTTGGGAGCTGGTTTCCCGCATCCCCGGCACCGTCCCGAAGGACGGCGCCGGATATTGCGGAAAGGGAAGCTAAACTTATTCGGTTACGGGAGTCAGCTTGAACTCGAAGACCGAGCTTTCGTTGTATCCGTAGTTGCCCGTTACGGCGATCTTTGCTTTGATGGTGAAGGTCTTCACAAAGGTCTGTGCCGTGTTGTCGTTCACAATGAACTTGTAGCCGTCGGTGAACTGGTAATCCAGTACCGAAGTGCCGTCTTCACAAACGACCGATGCGATCGACCACGTAGCGTTCAGGTTGTAGGTATTGCTGATCGAAGCCCAGTTCATGACACCGATCCACTGGTTCGTTACCACGCTGCCTTCCGTTGCCGAGAATAATTCGTTGTTTTCGAAGTCATACAGCTGGGCATAGTCGTAGAGGTTGATCTCCTTGCGTACGTTGGCCGGAACCTCGATCGAAACATTCTCAGCTACGGTCGGAACGGCGGTGATCGGTTTCTTGACCGCTACCTTGAAGTCGCGAACCTCGACCTTGCTGTCGTTTGCATCGTACAGCGTCGTGGTGATGGTGATGTCGTCTGCCGGGTAGGCGCTGTTCCAGTTCAGCGTCTTGCCGTCCGCCGCGATGGCCGGGCACTGGCCTGCCACCATGCTCTGCGGGATGTTCACGGCATACGTAACCGTTGCACCCACATCGGCGGGCTGTGCATAGAGGGCCAGCGTCAGGTCTACGTTATTGTACTTGAAGGTACTGTTCCTGTAGGTGAGACGTCCTGTCGAGAAATCGAGTACGCCTTCGAGCGTTACCACGCCGTTCAGCAGGCGTGCGCCTTCCTGGAGCTTGACCGTGGGCTTGTTGACCGTGAAGTCGCCGACCACCTTGATCTTGGGTCCGTAGGGAACCTCGATCGTCTGGTTCGCATTCATCGAGAAGCCGATAGCACCCGTCGAGAAGTCCATGTTGCTCAGCGTTACACCGAAATGCGGGTTGGAACCGGCTATACCGTTGAAGAATTGAATAGTCCGGTCTGTCCTGCCTGCATTGGGGGTCAGCGTCGAGGTGAAAGTCTCAGCGGCTGCCTTGCCAACGATTTTCCATACATTGGAACGAGTATTACCGAAATACCTGCGTAGGTCAGCAGAGCTGTAAACGCCTTTATCCCCAGCATTCCCTGAGATCTGGTCATATGTGTAGACATTCTGTTCCGTCAGGATGGGGTTCAGCGTCTTCGAAATATCGAGCGTCTGTGCCGTCGGGCCGTTTACGGTGATCTCGGCCGTAACCTTGATCTGGTCGCCCGCCAGAATGTCGATCGTCTTGCTTACCTTGATCGTCCGGACGCCTTCGCTGTAGGAGTAACCCGAAACCTGGAACTGGATCCACTGCGAGTCGGGATCGTCGTGCGGGAGCGAGGAGCGTACTGCGGATACCTTGATACCTGCATCCAGGCCCGAGGCTTCCTCTACGACCCATTCGATCGGGTTCTCCAGATAGCCTGCGATGTCGTTGAACTGCTCTGCGGTGAGTGCGGGAGCGCCGCCGGTAGCCGCGAAGCGGCCTTCGCTGGTCGTGTATACGACGTTCGAGAAGTCGCCGTCAGCGTTCGTATCCCACTTAGTATACTGCCAATCGAACGAAGTCGGAGCCACGGCATAGTCGCCCAGCATTTCGCGGGTGTAAGTGATAACGGCAACGTACTGATCGAGGGTTACGATCTTGTTGTTTACAGTCATGGTCATATCGCCCCTGTCGGTAACCGTACCGCCGATATTGCGGGTATTGGGCGTTTTAACCGTAACAGTCTCCTTCGTCACGCGGTTGCCCGCTACGTTGTAGGATTGTGCCAAAGCCGGCGAGAAGGTGAAGTCGCTCGCGGTGATACCATTCGTGGAAACTGCAGCCGCACGCGATACGTTGGCGGCAACCTCGTCGCCGTCCTTCATGAATTTCGGCAGAATGTCCCAATCGTACTTCTTGGCAGCGTCGGCTACCGGGATCAGCGTACCGTCGAAGTCTTCGAACACGACTACATATTCGCCCATCATCTTGAGGGGGGTCTTGTCGTTGTAGAACTTCGAATATTTTACCGTGTTGTACTCCAGGGCGCTCAGCGGCTGGTAGCCTTCGCCCTCGGGTTTGGCGACGATGAATTGGTCGGTGAGGTTTTCGCCGTCGGGTACGACTGCGTAGTATTTCGAAATGAACTCGATACCCTGCATACCTTCGCTGGCGCTGGTCTGCACGATTTTCAGGGCGATGGCGAGCACTTTTTCCTCTTCGAGCTGCTGCTTGTAGTAGTCCGTGTTGATCAGCATGCGGAACTGGCCTTTGGCCGCGCTTACCAACTCTATCTTTTCGATGTTGGTGAACTGGGCGCGCGTATTGGACGGGTTTATCTCTTCCTCGCAGAAATCAAGCGATACCGTACCGTTGGCATAACCCGTGACGATGCCGCCGGCGAGTTTAGCAGGGGTAACCTGGAAGGTGATCCACTTTTTGGGGTTGGTGTTCACGTCGATAGGCTCGCCGTTGTCGGGCAAGATATAATCGTTGCCCAACTGGATCATGTTCTCCGCCATCTCGTCCCATAAGCACGAGGGAACGAGTTCCAGCGACTGGATACGGTCGGCGAGTTCGCCTACCTGGCCTTCGAGTGCTCCGATACGCGCTTCGTGGGCGTCGATCTGATCCTGGAGGTTCTGTTTGAGGGCGTCGAGTTTTGATTTCAGCTCCGTGCCGATGATGCCGTCTTCGGCCAGCGCCGAGGTGATGATGCCGTTCACGCCGGCGAGGAATTCATCACAGTTCGCGTTGTAGGTGGCTTTCACCTCTGCGAGTGTCGTTTTGGCGTCGATGGCGCTCTGCAGGCGCTGCTCGAGCAGGGCCAGCGTACCGCCGTCCTTGGTCATCTCCTCCATCCATGCGTTGAGCGTGTCGATCTCGGCTTCGGCGGCGTCTGCACGGCCTTCGATGCTGGTCTTGAACTCGCCGTAGGCCGTGAGGAACGCCTCGTAGGTGCTCTTCAGCAGGTAGTTGTCGAGCATAGCTACAACGTCTGCCTTGGCAGCGTCGATGTAACCCTTGATCGTCTGGCCCTCGGGGAACCCGGCGCAGAGAGCCTGCAATACCGAGATAGCCTGGGCGTTGGCCTGAAGCGACTGGTTGGTTGCCTGCGTGAAAGCATCGTATTCCGACTGATCCACCTTGCCGGCGATCTGGGTCTTCATCGTTTCGATCTGGCCCTTGATGGCGTCGATCGCTTCGTTGCAGGCCGTGATCTTAGTGTCCAGCGCGGCGATCTCGCCAGCGAACTTGGCATCCAGTGCGGCCAGTTTCTGGTCGATGACCGTCTTGGTGTAGTAGTTGGCTGCCAGATCGTCGGCGACCTTCTTGATTTCGGCTTTGAGGTCGGTGTTGTAACCTTCGACTTTCGAACCCAGGGCGTTCAGGTCGCCGGTGAGTTTTGCGATGTCTGCCTCGTGCGTGCTCTTCAGCGCAGCGATCGACGATTCGAGCGCGCTCTTCGCTGCCGTCAGATCCGAAGCCTGTTTCTCCAGGGCGGTTTTTAATTCTGCGTCAGCTGCTTTATAGGCGGTTTCAAGCGAAGCGATCGACGAGTTGATGGCGGCAATCTGCTGCTCTAAAGTAGCGAGTTTTCCCGTTTCCAACTGGTCGAGGCGATCGTTCACTTTGTCGATATCGTCGTCGTAGTCTTTACAACCGACACCGACTAACATTGTTCCCGTGAGGAACAGTAAGGAGAATTATTTTAGCCTTATTTATCAATCGGTTAAGGACGGTAAAAAGCAGTCGGTTGACACGACGGTTTACAATCCGCCGGTGTTGGTTTCGAGCTGATCCGGCCGGGGGATTTGCCAGATGCGCTTGTTGGCGCTGATGATTTTGTCGGTGTCGAACTCCTTGAGGTAGGTTTCGATCTCCGCGGGGTTGCGTCCCATGTTCTGGGCGATCAGGGGCAGGGGAACGTCAGCATGATAGAGCCGGGACGCATAGGTATGGCGGGCCGCATAGAAGGTGACTTTCCGCGTGAGGCCGATGCGCCTGGCAACCCGTTGCAGACTTCGGTTTATCACGTTATTCGCATAGGTGATCCGTTCGAACTGGTGTTCGGGGTCTTCGTCGAAGTAGATCGGGAAGACGAAATCGTTGCCCCGCACCTTTCCCGACCGTACGAACGCGGCCATGTAGGGCCATGCCACCGACCGCTCGACCAGCACCCGCGTCGGGTGTTGCGTCTTGGCGCGGACGAGGTTGATCTCGTAGAACGTGGCCGTCGCCTTGTGCGCTTCGGCATATCGCAGGCCGTATGCCGTACGATCCCGGTCGTATTTCTCCTTGTCAGGAATTTCGATGCAGACCAGATCCTTCCACTTCAGCCGGGCGAGGTCGACCAGGGCGAGCCCCTGGAAGATATAGGAACAGATAAACAGGGCGAGCGAAAACTGTTCGGCGTCGATCGCAGCCTGCCTGACGGTACCGTCCGCCCCATACCGCCGGCTGCGCCAGTAGCACCGCCGCATTGCCTTTGCATCAGGCTTCCGGCCCGTCTTATAATAATAGGTGTCGAGGTAGTAACGTACGATCGCTTCCAGCTCCCCGGTTTCCAGCGCCCGTTTGGCAGTCCTGACATCGAGCCTCCGGCTGAGGCGGAACCCGTGGAACGGGCTTACGGCCAGCTGGCCGCTTTGGCAGGCGTAATTCATCAGCGCCTTGAATGCGCTGAAGAAGCGTTTGATGCTCGTATCGGCGTAGCGCGTATGGAGGTGCTGTTCGAAATCCTGCAGCCAGGCCTTGTCCACGTCGAACAACTCGACCGTCCGGTTCTGGGAATACCGTCCGACAATGTGCCGCAGCGTCTGGTAACCGGCCGCCGTATTGTGTTTCTGCATGGTATCCCTGAAATAGGCGATGCGTTCTTCGAACAGGTCGTCCAGCGTTTTGCGCGACGGCGGTTTCCGCCCCGAAGCCTCGAGCAGGCTCTGCACCGAATAGGCCATGCCCTGCCGTTCGTAATCCAGCACCTTGTTTTTCAGGCGCGTCAGTTCCGATTCGATAAGGGCGTTCATATTCACCGAGAGGGGATGGCGGCCGCGCACCTCCTGTTTGGCGGCATTCCAGAGCCGTGCCGGGCAGGAAAGCCCCGTGCTTTTGTATTTGCGCCGTCCGTTATAACAGACCCGGATCATGACGGGGTGTTCGCCGTTGGCAAGGGTTTTCGAAGTATACAGGAGTGCGGTAACGGTGGCCTTTGCGGTTTTCATTTTTCCGGTTTACGCTATGGTTTACAAATAAGGGTCGGGAAAAGACCTGTCGTCCCGGTGACATACGTCCTATACGGTCGGTGTGCGACAATAAGTCCCACCCGATGCCCCGCCGGGAAAAGGCACAATAAAAATCCCTCTCCGGGAGAGGGATTCATCTTGTGGCGGCAGGCCGCATCAGCCTTTGCGCTTGTAGCGCGAGGGGCTCGTGCCGGTATGCTGCTTGAAGTATTTGCCGAAAAACGACTGGGTCGAGAAATTGAGGTGGTAAGCGATTTCCTGGATACTCATTCCCGAGTATTTCAGCAGCGCTTTGGCCTCGAGGATCACCGACTCGTCGATCCAGCGCGCAGCGGTCTTGCCGCTGACCTCCTTGACGACCGACGACAGGTATTTCGGCGTGATATTCAGCTGTTTGGCATAAAAACTTACGTTGCGTTCCCGCTTGTTGTACTGTTGCAACAGGGACATGAATTCGTCGAAGAGGACTTCGCAGCGCCCCTGTTTGATTTCGCCGGGCTGCTCGCGCTGGTTGATCTCAGTGATGATGTAGAAGGCCGTGGTGAAAAGCGTGCGGATGATCTCGTGGCGGTAACGCTCCTTGTCGCTGCGCAGCATGGTCTTGATCAGTTGGAACAGCTGGCGTATCTCGTCCACGTCCTGCGGCGCAACTTCCAGCACGGGGGCTTTCCCGAAGCGCATGTAGACCGGCAGCGAGGTCGAAAGGTCAATCTGGATTTCGTTGACGAACGACTTGGAGAAGGCGAGGAAATAGGCTGCGGCGTTGGCCGAGCATTTCACCGTGCGGATGATGCTGTCGGGGTTGAAGAAGACGATCGTATTGGGTTTGACACTGTAATTCTGCATGTCGATCGACACGGTCGCCTCGCCTGTCATCATGATGATGGCCGAAAACCCGTCGATCGAAGCCGGGTACTCGGCCGTCGTATTGTTCTGCGCAGAAAGCGTCGTGATTACCAGGTCGTCGGAGAGGTAGAACACATCGTTCATCTCCTTTTTGATGCGGGAGATCGAAACCTTACGCAAGTTCTCCCTTCCGTTCTCCTTTATCGCCCTTGCCGTTTTGATATTATCCGCCATATCGTCGTGGTATTTCGGACAAATGTAACATTTTTCATACGGAAATGCAACATTTTACGCGAAAAACAAAGAAAACGCAATATCCGCAGCCGGATTCCGCACCGCCTTTATTTCCCCTCTTCGCGGGGGCACATCACGCGCAGGCCGCCGGCGATACACTCGATATGCAGCGGGAATTCGGCACCCTTCTGGCCGTCGACGTCCGTAGGTTCGTTGAGTGTCGAGACGATATCCAGAGCCCGGGCCCGCAAGTGGCGGACTATCTTGGGGTTTCCGCCCAACAGGTAGCGCCCCATGGCCAGCGTCGAACGCAGGGAATTCTTCTTTTCGAGCATCAGGCAGTCGAACAGGCCGTCCTTGATCGACGACCGGCGCGCAAGGCGGAATCCTCCGGCGGTCTCGCCGTTGAACACCAGTACCATGAGCGAATTGAAATCGAATGCCTGGCCGTCGGCCACGATCTGGAGCGGTACGGCGTGCATCGCCCGGAACTCCTTGACCCCCTCGATGATATAGGCCAGCTTGCCGATCTTGTGCTTGCGTTCGTCGGGCGTACGCTGCGAGGTGGTGGTAAAGATGCCGAAGCTGAAAATGTTGACGAAATAGAGTCCGTTCACACAGCCGCAGTCCACCCGGTCGATGGCACCCGAGGCGATCTGCTTTGCAGCTTCGAGCGGTTTGTGCGACATACCGAGCGCCCCTGCGAAATCGTTGGCCGTACCTGCGGGGATTACCCCCAGCGGAATATCCAGCCCCTTGTTTCTCATGGCGTTGACCACATAGTTGACCGTGCCGTCGCCGCCGGCCACGACCATCAGGTCGATCTGCTCGTTGCCGTCGAACGGGTTGGCCTCGAAATCGATCGGTTGCGGAACGATCTCGTAGCCGTAAGCCCGGAATACGGTGCAGATGCTCGCGGTACAGTGGCCGATCTTGCACTTGCCGGATTGGGTGTTGTAGAGGAAAACTGCGCTTTTCATAAGTCGGTTATTGCATGATTACCGCCTCCATGGCAGGCGAAACATACTCTTCATAGGCGTCCGCACCGTCGGCGAGGATGAAATAGACCTTCATCTGGGGCATGGACTTCGCTGCGGCCAGCGCATCGTCTGCTCCCATCGCCAGGAACATGGTTCCCAGTGCATCGGCCTCGGCGCAGGTCGGGGCCACGACCGTCACCGACAGCAGGCGCGAACGCGACATCTTCCGCGCACTTCGGCGGAATCTCCGCTTTCGCTGTCACGTCCTCGTTCTTGCAGACGACACGCCAAAGCTCAATGAACCTCATGGCGGTCGTATGCACCTGCGACGGGTCACGGAGATTATGCTCAAGCAGTTTTTCATGTGCGTGGATAAATTCGTCGGTGTCCTGTTCGAGCCGTTGCGCCACGCCGCGCGCGATGACTGAGCGATAGTCATGGAGATGACCCTTGACGCTCGCACCCGCATACGAAATGAACCTCGATGCCGTCACACAGACACGCGGGTTTCGATTCAGCAGATCCAGCTTATGCCCTTCTTTTGCGCAGTGCATGTAGAAAATCAAGATACCCTCTGTATATTCGTATCCGTAGTGAAGTGGAACGATGTAGGGATAATCAGCATCAAACAAAGCAAGATGCAGGACTTTCGCTTTTTCAATAATCTGC
>ENA-ORTY01004941-ORTY01004941.1-human-gut-metagenome-genome-assembly--contig:-NODE-4941-length-10101-cov-3.050567_pt1 | contig 10101 bp, 12 predicted proteins | sample MGYA00241917_ERZ509198 | MGnify/ENA primary metagenome ERZ509198 (study PRJEB26280, sample SAMEA2338857) | human gut metagenome | biome: human gut; feature: human-associated habitat; material: faeces...
AAATTATAGAGGAAGAACAAAAAGGAAAGAACAAAGCAGAATATGGAAAAGGATTATTGATAAATCTATCTAAAAAATTAAAAAATGAATTAGGAAAAGGCTTTTCTCGAACGAATTTACAAAATATGAGACTTTTTTATCAATATTATCCAAAATGCCAGACGTCTGGCAAATTATCATGGTCACATTATTGTGAATTGATAATGATTAAAGATAAAGAAAAAAGAGACTTTTATGAAAAAGAATGTATAAATTCTAAATGGGCAGTTAGAGAATTAAAAAGACAAGTAGAATCATCACTTTATGAAAGATTATTATTATCTAATGGAAAAGCAAATAAAGAAAAAGTTTTAAAATTAGCTAAGGAAGGACAAGCAATAGAAAAGCCTGAGGATATATTAAAAGATCCATATGTGTTTGAATTTTTAGGAATACCAGAAAATAAACCTGTATTAGAAAAAGATTTAGAGTATAAATTGATTAAACATATTGAAGATTTTTTACTTGAATTGGGAAAAGGGTTTATGTTTGTTGGTTCACAACAAAGAGTAACATTAGGCAATACACATTACTATGTAGATATGGTATTTTATAATAAAATATTAAAATGTTATGTTTTAATTGATTTGAAGATAGGACATCTAAAACCAGAAAACATGGGACAAATGAATATGTACTTGAATTATTACGAAAAGGAAGTAAATACAGAAGAAGATAATAAGCCAATTGGAATTGTATTATGTGCAGAAAAAGACGAGATTGTTGCAGAGTACTCATTAGAAGGTTTAAATAACAATATATTTGCTTCAGAATATACATATTGCATTCCTGATAAAGAACAATTAATAAAAGAAGTTGAAAAAGTTTTAAGAGAAAATGAAGAATAAAATATAGGAGGAATTGTTATAATGGATGATGAAAAATTAGAACAAAGAATAAAAGATTTAAGAAATAATTTAACAACGGATAGGCTAGATATGTCTTATGGAGAAATTATAAATATGTATCAAAGTGGCGATTTAATAATATCTCCAGAGTTTCAAAGATTATTTAGATGGAAAAATTTTCAAAAAACCAGATTTATTGAATCAATTTTATTAGGGATACCAATCCCACCAATATTTGTTGCAGAAGACAAAGAAGGTAAATGGGAATTAGTAGATGGATTGCAAAGATTATCAACTGTATTATCATTTTTTGGATTACTTAAAGACGGTGATAAAAATAATTGGATAATGGATGAGGGAGATTTAGTACCAGAGTTAGATGGGTACAACAAAGATAAACTTCCACAAATATTTCAAAGAAATATAAAAAGAGCATATTGCAGAGTCGAAATCATAAAGTGGGATAGTAAACTTGATATGAGATATGAATTATTCAATAGACTTAATACTGGTGGTTCTGCACTAACAGAACAAGAAATTAGAAATTGTATATTTAGAGGGAATAGTAGTGATTTTAATGATTATTTAAGTGAACTTTCTAATAATAGTGAATTTGAAACAATAACTAATTTAAGCAAAAATAAGAAAGATGAATTATATTTGCAAGAATTAGTATTGAGATTTACAGCATTATATAATTCATATGAAAATATAGATGGAAATGTGTCACAATTCTTAACGAAATATATGAAGGAAGTTACAAGTGGAGAAAAAGTGCTAGACTTTGAATTTATGAAACAAATATTTATAAGAGTTATAACATTATTATACAATAATGTTGGGGATAAAGTTTTCTTATCTTCTAACCAACAGTTTTCAAGTAGTTATTTTGATGGTGTTATGATAGGAGTTTCGAGAAAAATATAATATTATGAAGAAAATATCGAAATAATGAAGCAAAAGATAGAAGAATTAAAGTCTAATAAAGATTTTTCATATAATATGGGAAGTAATTCAGGAAGTAAGAGTAGACTACAGAAAAAGGTAAATATTGCTTTAAAAGTATTTGGGCCAAAGGAAGAATAATAATGATAACAATAAAAGATGAAATTGATTTAGAAATAGATTGGGTTATAAGGGAAACAACAAGAATAAAATTACTGCCACATAGATATGAATTTATAGAAGAGGAAAAAGACATATATTACAAGAGCATGGTGCCAATGATTTATGCTTACTTAGAGGGATTTGTAAAAAATGCTATAAGGATATATATGAAATTTGTAAATCAATTAGATTTAACTTTTAATGATATATCAATTAGATTATTGGTTCATAAAATTGAAAAAAAATATAATTGCTTTAAAGAAAATATAAAATCAATACAAAATAAAGAAAAATTGGTTGAACAATTATTGCAAGATATTAATAGTAATGATAAAACGATTAATTTTAATGACAAAGCAATCCAAAATATAAATAGCGATAGACTAAATAAATTATTAAGAGAACTTAATTTTAAAGAAATAGAAGATAGAAAAATTAAAGATGGATTAAATAAATTATTGCAATACCGAAATGGTATTGCACATGGAGAAAATAGTTATAGAGTAGATGAAAATCTTTTGATGGAATTTATTGATACTATTATAAAAACAATGGATTATGTGTCTGATATTATCTGTAATGGATATGATTCAAAGAATTATTTGAAAAAATAGATTTTACCCCTAAAAATACCCCTACCGACCTAAAAAATAATAGAATTATTAGTAAATAATAAAAAGAGTGTTATGCTGTAACTGTACAGAATAGCACTTTTTAAAACATAATAGAAAAAACGAAAAATACATTCCATTTCTCATAACTCTAAGGTGAGTTTGAAATAATTTTACTTTATAATTTTGGCTTAATCGCTACAGCTTGAGTAGTTGTGGCGATTTTTTGTTGTCTCCAAATTGGTTGCTATAATGCTTTAAAATAGCACTATTATGTCAAATTGGGGAGAAATTGGGGATCAACTTCCCAATTGACATAGAACCTCTAAGAAAATCTCATTTCATAAAAATTCTTAAAGTCATTTTTACAACAAAGTAAATCAAAAAAATATAAATATGAGAGTTACAAAAAAGATTTTTAGATAATATTGAATTACTAATCTGCCTTGCTTGAAATTAACAAATTCTCTAATACATTTCCAGCAGTCCTATCATGAGATTTTAGTGGGTGAACATAGAAATTGTATGTAGTAGTAATTTGTGCATGACCAAGCCTTGCAGATACTGTTGCAACATCCACTTGTTGTGAAATAAGAAGAGTTGCATTTGTATGTCTTAAACCATGAAAATTAATTACAGGCAATCCAATCTTTTTAACAAACTGTTCAAACCATTTGCTAATTGTAGATGGATGAATAGGTTTACCATCATCTTGAACAAATAGCCTATTAGATTCGTGCCAGAAATCGCCTACGATCGATTTTTGCTCATCATACCATAACTTATATTCCTCAAGTAAAGAAACGATAAAATCAGGTATTGCAACATCTCTTATTGAACTTTCTGTTTTAGGTGCTTTAGTAAAAACTCCTTTTTCAGAAAGATATTGACTAGACTTATTAATATTAATAATACCATTTTTAAAATCAATATCACTCCATTCAAGTCCAACAAGTTCACCAAGCCTTGCTCCAGTAAAAATATCAAGTAAAATTGCAGTACGATATTTAATTTGATTGCCTTTTAACTTTTGCAAATTATCAACAAGAATTTTAGTTTGATCTTCATCATAATGACGTCTTAATGGCTTAGATGTTTTGGGTGGCTGAACACGTTCAGCAGGATTGCTTACAATAAGTTGCCAATATACTGCTTTATGAAGCATTGCCGATAGCAAACGATGATGTTCTAATATTGTCTTTTGAGATAGTGGTTTTCTTGTTTTCTTTCCATTGTTGTTTTTTCTTCTAACAATTTGAGTATCTTCTTCAAGCAAATCATAAAATCTCATTATGTCTGTTGGCTTGATTTTATTTAGTTTATAATGTCCAAAATATGGAGTGATCCTTGTTTCTAGCATGCGTTTGTATCTGTAGTAAGTTGATGGTGCTAGTTCTTTTAATGCATAATCCTTTGTCCATATTTCCACATATTGTGCAAATGTTGGGATGTTTCCGTCTACTATTAGTCCACTTTCTACTTCTGTTAGAAATTTTGCAAGTTCTATTTGTGCTTCTGATTTTTTCTTGCAGTGTATTGTTTTTTGATGTCTTATTGGTCTGCCATCTAGGTCGTATCCTTTGAATACTACTAGCCTGTAACTGTTTTTTCCTCGTTTTTCAATACTACCTGTCACTTTTTTGCCTCCTTTCTGTTGTTTTTAGTAATTGTTTGTATTACTATGTTTTTATTGTAACATTTTTTGATTGGAAAACAAAACCCGACAGGGGATATGAGTGGGAAAATCGGAAAATGTAGGGGAAATATAGATTAAATTAAAAAATATGTTATAATGTTAAATATAAATAGTAAATGAAGGAGAAAAAAATGGAAAAAGTAATTGTTATTGGAAGTCCTGGTGCCGGAAAAAGTTCATTTTCTAAAAAGTTAAAAAATATTACTAAATTACCATTATATCACATAGATATGCTATATCATAAAAAAGATGGTACACATATTACAAAAGAAGAGCTAGAAGAAAAATTAAAAGAAATTTTTAAAACGGATAAATGGATTATAGATGGAAATTATCAAAAGACATTAGAATTAAGAATAAATGAATGTGATACTATATTTTTGTTGGATTTTCCAACTCAAGTTTGTCTTGAAGGTGCAAAATCACGAATCGGCCAAAAAAGAGACGATTTGCCTTGGGTAGAAGAGAAACTAGATGAAAATTTTAAACAATGCATTATTAATTTTACTAACGAAAAGTTGCCACAAATTTATAAGTTATTGGATAAATATAAAATTAATCATAGTATATTTATTTTTAAATCTAGAGATGAGGCTGATAATTATATACGTAATATGGAGAAAAAATATGCAAATATATAATTTAAAAAATAAATTAGAATATTTAGATGAAGTTGCAAAATTAGAATATGATGAATGGGCAGACAATAAAGAAGAAAATAGAAAATGTAGAATAGAAAGAAAAAAAGAGAAAATTTATAATGCATTTAATGATGAATTTTTTTGCAAGTTAATTTTAGTAGATAATAATAAGTTGATAGGATTTATATCTATATTTCCAAAAGATTGTGAAGAAGAAAAAGAACTAAAGCCATGGTATGCTACAATGTATGTAAAAAAAGAATATAGAAAAAAAGGATATTCTAGAATATTAAATGATGCCATATTAAAAGAGGCAAAAAATAGAGGATTTACAACAATATATCTAAAAACAGACTTAAAAAATTATTATGAAAAGTTTGGAGCAATTTTTATAAAAAAATTAAAAACAGGTGAAACTTTATACAAATTTGAACTTTAGTAATATTTTACAAATAAAAAAATATATAATATAAAAAAGAGGAGAAAGTTATTTAAAATGAATGATACCGTTATTTATTTAATTAGACATGCTGAAACAGTTGAGGAAAATGGGATTAGAAACACAAATGAAAATTCTCAAATGATTAATGAAAAAGAAATATTGTCTATAAAAGGAGAAGAGCAATCTAAGAAATTAAGCGAAAATACAGAATTACAAAATCTTGATGTTATTTGGACAAGCAACTATACAAGAGCAAAAGCTACTGCAAAATATATAGCATATAAGAACAATTTACAATATAACATAGATAAAAGATTGAGTGAAAGAAAACTTGGAAATATGGATGATTTAGCAAAATTTATGAATAATAAAGAAACCAGAGATCCATCTCGTGAACAATTAGCCTTTCCAGAATTTAAAACTCGCGATGGTGAAAGTGCAAATGATACTAATAAAAGGATGAATGAATTTTTTAATGAAATACTTGAGAAATATAAAGGAAAGAGAATAGCTGTTATAAGTCATGGTGGAACAATAAAATTCTATTTGTTAAGTTTTTGCAAAGTAAACGAAAGATTAAATCTTGAATACAAGGAAAATGAGTTGGCTATAAATTCTCCATGCTTATTAAAGATGACTTTTAGGAAAAATGAATTAGTAAATTTAGAACAAATGAAATTATAAGAAATACAAAAGTTAGATATGGGTTACGAGTTGGATATGGGATAATAAAGTGCAATTCACACAAGCTTAAAGTGCAAAAATTGCACTTTAAACTCTATTCATTTTCTTACTTTCTTATTTTCATCCCATCAATCCATTTTTCAAAATCACTACCACTAATTTCATCATGTTTATATTTATCAAGCATCACAGCACCATCAACTTTATATCTTTCATAAAGAGCTAATACCTCAGGATTATTACTAATAGAAGCTTGTTTACTCAAATTTTTATATCTATTTCTATACTTTTTACAAATATGATCATTAGCATATGTTCTACTAGAAGAAACCTTATCAGCAAATTCCTTGCAAGTTAGACTACCTTTAAAAATATTATCACAATACAATGTTTTATGTGCAGTTTTAGGAATAAAATAGTTAGTACAATTTTTACATTTTATAATCCTAAAACTATTTTTATAATTCATAAATTCTTTCATACAAATAAACAAAAGACAAGTAAAGTCATTAGAAGAATAGTAATACCTAATATTATCTTTTGACTTATTAGTGTTCGAACCTAAAAAGAAAGAATCTAAGTCAAAATTCATTTTTATATCTTTAAAATTTTCAGATATATTATCTAAAATTGATTCATATGTTTCATTATCTTTCAAAATCTTTAGACTTTCATAATCTGAATCTTCTTCAGTAGACGATTCAAATAATGTCTTGAAATATATTTTTTCTGCGATATTCCTAAAAACAAATTGAGCAGAGTCAATAAAACTAAAATAAAGTAATTTCGTCCCTTCAGCATAATCAATAAATTCATCTTCTGTTAATATTATTTTTGGATTCTCCATAATTTCAGATGTTAAATCAATACTTTTATAATATTCAAAATTTAGATAATTCTTTTTACTAGCAATAAAATTAACAAGAAAGTAATGCACTAAAAAATAGTTCAAATGTAAAGCATTTGAAAAATCTAAATTTAGAAATTCAAGCAGAAATGTTCCGATATTTTTTGCTTTAGGTTTAACTTTTTCAAAAACATATAATTTTTTATTCTTTAGTTTTTCTGGTATTTTCTCTGAGTCTGTTAGTTCTATTGGTTCGTATCTTACAAAATACTCTTTTGAATTTTTGAAGTCAAATGCTATTTCTAATTCATAATTCATAATTTTCCTCCTTGAACTTGTATTAAATTTATAACCTTTCTATATAAAAGGCGAAATGAAAGTATTAAAATTTCCAAAAACTTTTTAAAAATTAATTTTTATGCCTTCACATATAATAGGCGAAATAAAATTAAAAAATCTCACAAAATTTATAAAGAATTTTAAAATTTTAATATTCCTATATACAAATAGGCGAAGAAAGACTCAAAAATCTTAGTAAAAATACAAAAAATTTTTAAGATTTAATCCCTCTATATGCAAATAGGCGAAATAATATTGGAAAATATACCAAAAATTATAAAAATTTTTAAAAAATTTTAATCCTTCTATACACATAGGCGAAAAAAAGTGAAAAAACTGACCAAAATTGTAAAAAAAATTAAAAAAATTTTAAATTATTGATCCTTCTATATAAATAGGCGAAATAAAAATAGAAAATGTGACAAAAATAATAAATTTTTTAAAAATAAAGAAATAGCCATACAATAGAAAAAAATTTTAGAATTATTATCTGTACGGTTTCTTAGAGCAAATAAAACATCTAAAATAATAAATAATAATTAGTTAACTAAATTATACAAATGTAAATGCAAGAATATATAAAATTTAATATTTATACATGTTTTTGCATAAATAATTTAAGAAAAAGAGAGGTGATTATATGCCAGAATTGCCCAAGGTAGAACGAAAAACACTAACAATGAAAGAGACAGCAGAGTATTTAGGAATATCATATTGGTTAGTAAACCAATTAGTAAGAAGAAAACAAATACCATGTGCAAGAGTTGGTGGAAGAGTATTATTTAGAGTACAAGCACTAGATGAATACTTAAACAATAAAGAACAAGAATCATTAAAAAAGTAGGGGAGGGAAAACATGCAATGGATTAAAGTGTTTACAGATATATTTGCAAATCCAAAAATCAAAATATTACTCAAAGAACGTGATGGGGACACATTTTTTAGAGTATGGATTCAATTATTAACAATAGCAGGACAATGTATGCAAGAAGGAAAGTTAATGATTTCAGAAAATAATCCGATGACAGTGCATGAACTTGCAACAATCATTCACAAAACGGATGCAAAAATGGAAAATATATTGAACAAATTAATCCATTTAGAAATGCTAATATATCAGGAAAATACATATATAATTAAAAACTGGTATAAGTATCAAAGTATTGATAAATATGAGAAAATTTTAGAACAAAATAGAGCAAGACAAAAAAGATTTAGAGATAAGAAAAAAGAAGAAAGTAACGTTACGCAAACGTCAAGTAACGTGGAAGAAGAGAATATAACAGAAAAGAATAAAATAGAAAATAATAGATTAGAAGATGATATAAAGGCAGGTGAAAATGGTAGTGGATTCAAAACAATTGATTTCTGACATAGTTTTAGATACTGATAATAAAATGCACAAACAGTGCAAATTCTGTGGAAAGTTATTACATATAAATGATTATACTGCACTATATGTCAATATTGTTTATAAAGATATAGCAACTGCATACGAAAGATGTACTTGTAATGAAGCTAGTAAAATTTGGCAACAATATGATGAATATATTGAAAAAGATAAAATAAGAAAAATCAATTTAAGTAAAATAAACAAATTATTTAAAAATAATAATTTAGGAAAACGTCAATTAAATAGCACATTTGAAAATTATAAAATAACAAATAAGAATAAAAGTGCTTATGAAAATGTTAAAAAATATGTAGATAAATTGATAAAAGGAACAACAAATAAAGGACTTTTTATAACAGGAGCTTATGGTGTAGGTAAAACTTATTTAGCATCATGTATTGCAAATGAAATTATTAAGAATGGAAAATCAGTAATATTTGGAACTTTAATACAATTGTTAGATTTTATTAGAGATTCATATAGTGATTCGGAAGTTTCTGATAAAGACTATTTAAATTTATATTCTAGTGTGGATCTTTTGGTAATTGATGATTTAGGAAAAGAAAAGCCAACAGAATGGGTATTAGAAAAATTATTTTTGATAGTGAATAATAGATATAATAATTATTTGCCGATTGTTATAACCACAAATTATAACAGAAATCAATTAAGAGAAAGATTATGTATAAATAAAAATTATAGTATTGTAGATTCAATAATTTCAAGATTATATGAAATGTGTGGTGGTATTGAAATTAAGGATGATGACCATAGAATGAGCGATTCCCTAATTAGGGAATCACTCTGAAATAGTTGAAATAACTGGAGTATAAGCTAAATTACTTTAGATGTGAAATGATTAGTGACAGATAAAAATGTCACTTTTCTTTTTACATTGTTTTGAAGTAAAAAGAACTAAAATAAGAGAAATTTTTTTAGCAAGATTCCCCTTTGTGTACACAAAGGGTTATTGATAGTTGGAAAAGTCCCAAACCCTTTTATGAAATGGAGATGATAAATTGAAGAAAGATAAAATTATAACAATTAGAGTTAATGAAAACGAGAAGAAAAAATTGATTGAGAAAAGCAAAATTGCTAAACTAAGTTTATCAAAATATTTGATTAAACAAGGTTTAGATAAAGAGATAGTTATAGTTGATGGATTAAATGAAGTCGTAGCAGAGCTCAGAAGAATAGGGAATAATATAAATCAATTAACATATTTGGCGAATAGTGGAAGGATTTATACTGTTGATTTAGGTAAGGTGAAACAAGAAATAGGAAAGGCATGGAATGTAATTAATGAGTTACAAAAAAAGTGGTGATAAAACATCAAAAATTTAGGAAAAATTTTCGACAAATTAAGCTAAAATATTGGGAATTTTATTGTTAAAAACTGGATTATGTGATATAAAATAAATAGGATAATTAGATTTAACGGAGGAAACTTATGG
>ENA-ORTY01004946-ORTY01004946.1-human-gut-metagenome-genome-assembly--contig:-NODE-4946-length-10090-cov-2.492676_pt1 | contig 10090 bp, 9 predicted proteins | sample MGYA00241917_ERZ509198 | MGnify/ENA primary metagenome ERZ509198 (study PRJEB26280, sample SAMEA2338857) | human gut metagenome | biome: human gut; feature: human-associated habitat; material: faeces...
TTTCCGTGAAAGTTTCCTACTTTATCACTAACTAAATGACATTGATTCAGACCAATACGCAAAATCGCTGTTTTCATTATACAACTTTCCGGATAAAAAAACATAAATTTGATAAAAAAAGAGACTGTAACCCGGAAATTTTCTCCTTCGTTACAGCCTCCATGCCTTTTCACTTTATAACGGTTCCTCGTCCTCCACCAAATCCGTGTGGAACATCAGCAGAAATTCTGCTCCGTTTTTTAAAGTTAATTTCATGACAACGCCTTTGCCGTCAACTGAAATCTTGGAATTCACAGTCTTCACTGTATCCAGATTCAATTGTACTGTAGTGAACATATCATCACTTACAAGGCACATGACTCTGCCAATGACTTTTACCTCTGAACATATTACGGATATTGACATATTCAGTCCTGTTCCGTCTGTTACGTCTTCTATGGTAGACAACGCGATTGGTATATTTTTTACATCAGCTAATATCGCAATCAGACTGTCGGCATCGTTCACGATTAACAGACGATTTCGCATAACTTCCAGATAATTTGTCCAGTTTTGCATACCATCCATACTCAATTTAATGGCCTCCTTTGAGTTACTCCCCCTTAAAATGAGTGTTTCCTGTTCTTACATTATATACCGCTCCAGAATATTGTGTCAACTCTATAAGTGTGTTCTTTATTTTCAGCAATGTTCAGTTTTTATGCGTATTTTTCATGCATTATATATTGTATCTCTAATTTTGTATCTGCCATTCATCGGGAAAAGGCAACGTATATTCCAGCTTCTTTCCTGATACCGGATGACTTAAACTTAACCGGCTGGCAAGCAGTGCTGTATGGCGTATTCCAAGTGCCTGTGACAGCTTCTCAGATTCCTCATTCCCGTACTTATTATCTCCAAGCAGAGGCATTCCCGCATGAGACATCTGTACTCGGATCTGGTGATGTCTGCCTGTGAACAGTTCAATCTCTGCCAAAGCATAGTTATTCTCACCCTGACTGTATTGTCCACACAGCTTCCATTCCAGCTGCGCCTTCTTACCCTCTGCATTATCCCGGCTGACTACCCTCGATAAATTGGTTCTGCCATCTTTACACAGATAATCTGTCAAATGACCTTTCTTTCTATCCAGTGCAGGCTGCAAAGGCACTAATGCATGATAATATTTCTTCAATCTGCCATTTTGCAGATCCGCAGACAGCTTCTTAGCAGCATTTTGTGTTTTGGCAAATACCAGCAGTCCTTCCACAGGCTGATCCAGTCTGTGGACTACTGCTAAATAAGTATTCTCTCCCTTTTGTTTCAAATAATTCTTCAATTCACTTACAACATCTGCCTGTCCAAGCTTTGCTGTCTGTGTTGCGATTCCTGCAGGCTTATGGATAACTAGAATCTCTTTATCTTCATATATAATTATTGATTTCATCATTACAATTTGAACCTGTATCCTACGCCCCAGATTGTCTCGATATATTGTGGCTTAGAAGTATCTGTCTCGATTTTCTCCCTGATTTTCTTAATGTGCACAGTAACTGTCGCAATATCTCCAATAGAATCCATATCCCAGATTTCACGGAACAGCTCTTCCTTGGTAAATACATGGTTGGGATTCTCTGCCAGGAAAGTAAGAAGGTCAAATTCCTTGGTAGTGAATGTCTTCTCCACGCCATTTACGAATACTCTTCTGGCTGTTTTATCAATTCTGATACCTCTGATCTCTACAATGTCATTTTCCTTCGTATGTGTGCCTACCAGACGATTGTAACGTGCCATATGTGCTTTTACACGGGCTACCAGTTCACTTGGGCTGAAAGGCTTGGTCAGATAATCATCTGCTCCCAGTCCCAGACCTCTGATCTTGTCAATATCATCCTTCTTGGCAGATACCATAAGAATAGGAACATCCTTCTCTTCACGGATTCTCTTGCAGATCTCAAATCCATCAATGCCGGGCAGCATCAGATCCAGGATAATCAGGTCAAAATCTTCTGCCAGTGCAGTTGCAAGACCTGTATCACCGCTGTTTTCAATCTTTACTTCAAAGTCATTTAATTCCAGATAATCTTTCTCAAGATCTGCAATTGCCTCTTCATCTTCTACGATCAATATCTTACTCATATTCTTTCATCCTTTCCAATCTATACGATCACTTCATCATTATTTTCTTTCTTATCTGTATATTTACGGATTACAAAATGCATACAGGTTCCTTCTCCCTCTTTGCTTGTGGCCCAGATATAACCTCCATGATCCTCTATGATCTTCTTCACAATAGAAAGACCGATGCCACTTCCTCCCTGTGCACTGTTCCTCGAAACATCAGAACGGAAAAATCTTTCAAAAATATTAGGGAGATCCTTGGATGGAATTCCTTTTCCGTTATCCTCGATCTCTACCCGGATAGAATCTACTTCATCCAGGATACGGATATCGATCTCACCCTTCCTGGAACCCATATATTTTATACTGTTTCCGATAATATTATTGATCACACGCTTCATCTGCTCCGGATCTGCTATGATCAGTGTATCAGGCGCTACCAGATTGGAATAATTCAGCTCAATATTCTTGGATTCCAGATCCAGACCCACTTCCTCCACACAGTCACCAAAATACTCTGCCACATTGATCCGGTGGAAATGATAGGGGATCCGGTTCGAATCAATACCGGAATAAACTGTCAGCTCATTGATCAGCCGGTCCATGTCACAGGCTTTATTATAAATAGTTTTAATATACTTATTCACCTTTTCCGGCGTATCAGCCACTCCATCCATGATTCCTTCCACGTAACCCTTGATCGCAGTGATCGGTGTTTTCAGATCATGGGAAATATTGCTGACAAGCTCCTTATTCTGTTTCTCCGTCAGGATCTTCTCATCGGCAGACTCCTTCAGCCGCAGCCTCATATCCTCATAATTCCGGTACAGATCCCCGATCTCGCCATCATCCTTATGTGGCAGTATATATTCCAGATTGCCCTCGGCAATATTCTGCATGGCCACATTCAGTTCATTGATCGGTTCAAATACACTTCTGCTGATCCACCTGGTCAGGAACAGACTTGTAAGCACCAGAATCAACGTGATCGCCACTGCCATGTCTATAAAAAGCTTCCTTGACATGGTAGAATTAGCTTTCATAATGACAAACAGACTTCCTTCACTTCCATCAGTAAAATAAAAATCCATCTGCCGCACCAGCTTATTCATATCATCATAATAAATACTCTGTGCAGTTTCAGAATCTATATCCTCCTCATTAAATTCTGGAAGCTTGTCAAAGATCTGTGCGGATGCGAGCTGATTACCAGTATAATACAGTTCGTTCCCCTTCCGTACGATCAAATAGGAGGATTTATCTGCAATGTCATCATTAATGGCATCAAGGATATCGGTCTTTTCAAGGAGGTGCGGATCCTGCTTAAGCCCCTCACGGATCTCTACAAATATCTCATCAGACAGATGCCTCGAGGTTTCGGCAGGATCGATCCACACATTATAATTATTTACCCGCAGTCCCAGATCCTCCTGCCCTTTGGAAAGATATCCCCCAATGATCAGAAATGCTGTCAATGCAAGAATGATCGGTAATAATATAATGGTTAAAAAGGTAATCAGAAGTCTTGTTTTAAATTTCATTGCCATTCTCCCAATATTCTGTAAAAAGTATATCATAAGATACATAAAAATGATCATTAAAGATAAAGATATTCTCTAAAATATTTATAAAAATCTATTGACTTTCTTTCAAAATGTGATATATTAATATCAGTAACAGTTATTGTTTTTAGAAAGAGAGCTAAATATGACCCTGAAACACAGTAGTCAGAGAGATTCTATTCTGGAATTTCTGAAAACAAGAAAAGATCATCCGACAGCAGATGTGGTATACATGAATGTCCGCAAATCTTTTCCGAATATCAGTCTTGGAACCGTTTACCGGAACCTTACACTCTTATCTGATATCGGTCAGATTGCCAAGATCCGTGTAGGAGACGGCGTAGATCATTTTGATGCAGACACTTCTCCCCATCATCACTTCGTCTGTAAAGAATGTGGTGCTGTCATAGATCTTACACTGTCCCCCCTGTCTTCTGTAGATGAAGCAGCCTCTGCCCACTTTGATGGTCAGATCGAGGGACACACCATTTACTTTTACGGTAAATGCGGAGCCTGTTGTGAAGCACAGGTAAATGGTTAGTTATCAAACAAATATTTTATACAAGAAAAGGAGAAAGAATTATGAAATTTGTATGTCAGGTATGTGGTTATGTTTATGAAGGTGAAGCAGCTCCGGAGGTATGTCCGATCTGTAAGGCTCCCGCTTCCAAGTTTACTGTAGTGAATGAAAACGAGAAGACATGGGCTGCAGAACATGTGGTAGGTGTTGCCAAGGGTGCCCCTGAAGACATCATCAAGGATCTCCGTGCTAACTTTGAAGGTGAGTGCTCCGAAGTTGGAATGTATCTCGCCATGGCAAGAGTAGCTCACAGAGAAGGTTATCCTGAAATCGGTCTTTACTGGGAGAAGGCAGCTTTTGAGGAAGCTGAGCATGCATCTAAGTTTGCTGAGCTCCTTGGAGAAGTTGTTACCGATTCCACCAAGAAGAACCTCGAGATGAGAGTAGAGGCTGAGAACGGTGCTACAGCAGGTAAATTCGACCTTGCTAAACGTGCGAAAGCAGCTGACCTTGACGCAATCCATGACACAGTTCATGAGATGGCTAAGGATGAAGCTAGACACGGAAAAGCATTCGCTGGACTGCTTAAGAGATACTTTGGTAAATAAGAAATCCGCATAAAATCGGAATTTTTACAAGAGGGAACCACGTAAAATGGTTCCCTCTTTTTTAATGTTTCTGATGGAGATGTGCAAATTAGTGTACAGATTTTTCAATCTTCCGCACACTATCTTCCCGAACCTTTGCGCGAAGCTCCGTCAGATACTCTGAGAACTTCACCTGTTCATTTCCGTATGTCATCTGCAGATCATATTCCAACGGAATCCAGGTTTTAATATCAGATTCATTGTGCTGGATCAGGGCTTCCAGCTTGTCCAGAGCTTTATAGATCCTGGCCTCCAGAGTCTGCTGCTCTTCCATTTCCTGATAGAGTTCTGACATTTCTTTACTGAATGGCTCCGGCAGGGTTTTCACCCATTCGCCCAGTACATCCGCCTCCTTCTTCGAATCTTTATCCGTCTTTTCAAATGTTGGGATATCTCCGGTAAAAGCTTCTCCCAGATCATGGATCAGGCACATTTTCATAATTTTCAGAAGATCCGCCTCAGGGAACTCATCACTGACAAAATATGCCATCAGCGTGATCCTCCAGGAATGCTCTGCAACGCTCTCATGTCTGCCGCCGGAGGTATAGCAATGACGCACTGCATCCTTTAACCGCTCTGCAACAGAAAGTACTTCGATCAGTTTTTCTGATTTCATATATATTACGCTCCTCTTCTTTTTATTATGTCAACCATCTATATCAGCTATTTCCAGCCTATCTTATATATCTGTCCATAAAACCGTTATAGCATTTTTATTTACTATACCATAATTTTCCAAAGAACAGACCCCCAAAAAACATTCTCCTTACTTCTGCGCGCTGACATTTCCCATCCCAAATAAATTTGTCCAACCTAATTTCTAAAAAAACTATAAACCATATTGCATTTTTCTCCATAATCGTCATAATGAAATTATAAACAAAAGAAAGAAGGTGATTGCCGATGGATATCACGGTGTCGGATGAGGTCTCACAGGAATATCATGAGCTTGTGAAGAACATCCTCTGTAACAGAGAGTTCCTGAAGCTGAGCCTGTACACCCACCACCAGTGGACCACACGACTCATGCACAGTATCAATGTTTCTTACCTCTCCTGGTTCATTGCCAGGAAGCTGGGATGTGACGAGAAAGCCGCCGCAAGGGCAGGGCTTCTCCACGATTTCTGTCCCTATGACTTCAGGGCGGAGACACCGACCGGTGAGCATCAAGCGTTTTATCACCCGAAGGCTGCCGCAGACAACAGTGCCGCACACTTTGATGTCACGGACAGAGAACTGGATGCGATACTCTCACATATGTTCCCTCTGGGACCTCTTCCACGCAACAAGGAAGCCTGGATCATCAGCTTTGCCGATAAGGCCTGCGCTATTGCGGAAGGCTGCCATATCGCCATTGCACTGGCCAGACGCAACCGGATCGTCATCAATCCGGCATAATTTCCACACAAAAAACAGGGCCGTCACCACTTCTGACGAGCCCTGTTTTTGTGTGGAAATTTATTTTATGGTAATACCTTGCAGATTACTTTATATATCTTAGTTCTCTTTCACAACAACCTTATCCAGATGCCAGATATCATCTACATACTCCTGGATGGTTCTGTCGGATGTGAACTTACCGCTGCATGCTGTGTTGAGAAGTGCCATCTTAGCCCAGCGTTTCTCATCTTTGTATGCTTCCTCAACACGCTTCTGTGCCTCTGCATAGGAACGGAAGTCGCCAAGGATGAAGTACTGGTCAGGTCTCGGCATGTTGCGTTTGTCGAGAAGTGAATTGTAGATGTCACGGAACATCTCTGTATCGCTGGAGAAGGTTCCATTGATCAGCTGCATCAGCACCTGACGGATCTCAGGATCTGTATTGTAAATGAAGTCCGGATCATAGCCGCCGTTATTCTCATAGTTGATGATCTGGTCGGAGCTCATACCGAAGATAAATGCGTTCTCCTCGCCAACCTCCTGTACGATCTCAACGTTGGCACCATCCATGGTTCCCAGTGTCGGAGCACCGTTCAGCATGAACTTCATGTTACCTGTACCGGAAGCCTCTTTACTTGCTGTGGAGATCTGCTCGGAAACATCTGCTGCCGCAAAAATGATCTCAGCGTTGGATACACGGTAGTTCTCGATGAATACAACCTTCAGCTTGCCGTTGATGGAAGCATCATTGTTTACAACATCTGCCACACAGTTGATCAGCTTGATGATCTTCTTTGCACGTGCGTAAGCTGCGGAAGCTTTTGCACCAAAGATAAATGTTCTCGGATAGAAGGACATCTCCGGATGTTCTTTGATCTGGTTGTACAGATACATTACATGCAGAATATTAAGAAGCTGTCTCTTATATTCATGAAGACGCTTAACCTGTACATCATAAATAGATCTCGGATCGATCTCTACTCCATTGTGTTCCAGAATATATTTTGCAAGACGTTCTTTGTTCTTGTATTTGATATCCATAAATTCTGCTCTTGCCTTCGGATCATCTGCAAGCGGTTTTAATTTTGACATCTGGGACAGATCTGTAATCCAGCCGTCTCCGATGTGGTCTGTTACCCAGTCTGCAAGCAGCGGGTTTCCATGAAGAAGGAATCTTCTCTGTGTGATACCATTGGTCTTGTTGTTGAATTTCTCTGGCATCATTTCATAGAAATCTTTTAATTCCTGATGTTTCAACATTTCCGTATGAAGCCTTGCCACACCATTTACCGAAAATCCGGCAGCGATAGCAAGATGTGCCATCTTGACCTGACCATCATAAATAATTGCCATACTTTTTACTTTATCCTGATTATCCGGATACTTTGCCTGAATCTCATTCTGGAAACGACGGTTAATTTCCTCGGTAATCTGATAAATTCTAGGAAGCAGACGGGAGAATAACTCAAGCGGCCATTTCTCCAATGCTTCCGCCATAATTGTATGGTTTGTATAAGCACAGGTACGGGTTGTGATATCCCATGCATCATCCCAATCAAGACCATATTCATCTAACAAAATACGCATCAATTCAGGTACTGCTACCGTTGGATGGGTATCATTTAACTGGAAACATACTTTTTCCGGAAGACCATGAATGTCATTGTGGTTTTCCATATACTTCATAATCGCACGCTGCACGCTTGCCGATACAAAGAAATACTGCTGTTTCAAGCGAAGTTCTTTTCCTGCCATATGGTTGTCATTTGGATACAGTACTTCACAAATAGTACGGGCAAGGTTCTGCTGCTCAACTGCCTTCTGATAATCACCTTTATCAAAAGAATCCAGATTGAAAGTATCAATTGCCTCAGCATCCCAGATACGAAGTGTGTTTACAATGTGGTTTCCGTAACCGACAACCGGCAAATCATAAGGCACTGCCATTACGGACTGATAATTTTCCTGTACAAAACGATCCCTTCCGGTCTTTTCGTCTTTCCTTACCGTTACATAACCGCCAAAACGTACTTCAACGGCATATTCCGGACGCTTCATCTCAAATGGATTACCATCTTTTAACCAGTCATCCGGTGCTTCAATCTGGAAACCATTTTCGATTTTCTGCTTGAACATACCATATTTGTAGCGGATACCACAGCCATAAGCCGGATAACCAAGTGTAGATAAGGAATCCAAAAAGCAGGCTGCCAGACGTCCAAGACCACCATTACCAAGAGCTGCATCCGGCTCTTCATCCTCAAGCAAGTCTAAGTTTACACCCATCTCGTCAAGTACCTCGCGTACAACTTTGTCCTCTTTGAGGTTGATAATCATGTTACCAAGTGCACGACCCATCAAAAACTCCATGGACAAATAGTAAACTGTCTTCACATCCTTTTTCTCATAGGCTTTGTGCGTTGCCATCCAGTCATCAACTACGATATCTTTGACTGCATAAGAAACTGCCTGAAACAACTGCTGTGGAGTTGCCTCTTCAACCGAACGGCGGAACAACAATTTCATATAGTTCGAAATGTTATTCTTCAATTCCTTTTTCTTTTCCTTTTCCGTTACAAATACCATAAATTACCTCTCTTTCTGTAACAAACTCTTCGTTACGCTTCCACTTTTGCAACACCCAGTGTAACAGCCTCACCGTTAATTTTCCAATCTGCGGTGTAACCTTCTGTTTTATCCAAAATAACCTCATCGGCCAAAACATCAGCTTTAATCTGAGATTCATTTGTTTTGATGATTTCTTTAATCTTATCATTTCCCTGCTCGTAAACACGGATATGGTCAACCACTTCAAAACCGGCATCTTTACGCATGGTCTGAATTTTACTGATAACCTCACGCACAAATCCTTCCTCGATCAACTCCGGTGTCAGGTTTGTATCTAATACAACGGTAATACCGTGATCTTCCTCGCTCACATAGCCATCCATCTGTGCCGTTTCTACCAGCAAATCCTCTGTTGCCAGCACTTCATCTACGCCGCCAACCGTAACAGTCACTTCACCGGAAGCATTCAACGCATCCATCGTAGCATTGCCATCTAATCCGGCAAGCACTTCTTTCAATTCGTTCAAACGGCTTCCGAAACGGCGTCCAAGAGTACGAAGCTGTGGCTTAAACTGATATGTCGTAAATTCTTTTGTATCATTGGTAAATACAACTTCTTTTACGTTTAGCTCATCTGCGATAATTTCTTTATAGAAATCGGACAATTCGCCTTCTGCCTTTACATACATTTTTCCAATTGGCTGACGGTTTTTGATATTTGCTGCATTTCTACATGCACGTCCCATGACAACCATTTTCAGGACTTTGTCCATATTCCCTTCTAACTCTTTGTCAATGTACGCCTCGTCTGCAACAGGGAAGTCACACAGGTGGATACTTTCCTTCGCATCTTTATCAATGCTTCTTACGAGATTCTGGTAAATGTCTTCTGTCATAAATGGAATCATCGGCGCTGCTGCCTTACATACTTCTACAAGCGCTGTGTAAAGAGTCATGTACGCATTGATCTTATCCTGCTCCATTCCTTTTGCCCAGAAACGCTCACGACTTCTTCTTACATACCAGTTACTCATATCATCTACGAAATCCTGAAGTGCTCTTGCTGTCTCAGGAATACGATAATTGGTAAGATTATCGTCCACTTCTTTGATCAGTGTATTCAGCTTAGACAACAGCCATTTATCCATGACAGATAATTTATCATATTCTAAGGTGTATTTTGTTGCGTCAAAATTGTCAATATTTGCATACAGTACAAAGAATGCGTAAGTATTCCACAAAGTTCCCATAAGTTTACGCTGTCCCTCTACAACTGCCTTGCCATGGAAACGGTTTGGAAGCCATGGAGCGCT
>ENA-ORTY01004950-ORTY01004950.1-human-gut-metagenome-genome-assembly--contig:-NODE-4950-length-10088-cov-3.266620_pt1 | contig 10088 bp, 9 predicted proteins | sample MGYA00241917_ERZ509198 | MGnify/ENA primary metagenome ERZ509198 (study PRJEB26280, sample SAMEA2338857) | human gut metagenome | biome: human gut; feature: human-associated habitat; material: faeces...
TTCCATTCTTCCGGGAGAATCGGAAGATCATCAAACCGCCAGCTTTTATAGCATTCATCGTAATACTCCGGGGCTGCATACTCTGCCAGATGCCCCAGACACCAGCTTACCACGCAATTCCCACCCTCCAGATACCCGTCCTCCTGCCGATATGCACCGATCACTTTTGCAATGGATTTCGATACGCTCGGTTTTTCTGCAATCACCAGATATTTCAACGCTTTCTCCTTTTTGAAAAAAGCAGGGATAGCCTTTCGACTACCCCTGCATCCTTATGTTACGGTTTTCTTATGTGCCATTTTCGTTGCCGGACTGATTATCCTCGTTCACCGTCGCAAGGCTCTGGTCGGTTTCCAGATTTTCACTCTGCGGCGTTTCTTCTTTCGGCTTCGGCTTATAAATGTAGAAGTAGAAGAAAGCACCTGCACCGCCCAGCGCAGCCACGAACACCAGCAGCAGAATCTTATTCATGCCGCCGCCCGATTCTTCTTTCGGTTCTTCGATTTCTACGTCCGGGGTGGGTTCGGGTTTGGTTTCGGGCAGGACTACCGCAGGTGTTTCTTCTTGCCGGTCGTTCCGATCTTCATCGTCCAGAAACTCCTGCAAATCGTACTCGTCGATCATCGAGAGCATATAGACGTTTTCGCTGTTCCGCGCCCGGTCAATCACCAGAAAGAACGTATTGCCGTCCTTCGTCTTGACCGTGAAGAACTCCTTGCTGGGGTCATCCACGATGTTATCCTCCACCTCGCCGTTGCCTGCGATGGTGAACGGGATCTTTTCTTCCTCGGTCGGCTCTGCTTCCTCGATTACCTGCACAGGTTCCTCTGCCACCTCAGTGGTATCCACATAGGCAAAGACCGGAGTCGAAAAGCCCACCGCCATCAGCAGGGTCAGAATTGTGCTGGGAATAACAACACCCAGCCGTTTAAGCATCTTTTTCAATCGCTTCCTCCGTTTCCGCTTCCTCCGAAGCATTGTTCACAGCGGTCAGGAACGTCACGTTGCCCGCCTGAATGTTGTCCAGCAGAGCCAGCAGTTCGCGCCCGCCCATCTTGGTGCTGCGGATGGCACGGATGATCTCGCTGTCCTCTTCCTTTTTCTGTGCTGCCCGGATGGTTCTCAGCCGTTCTTCCAGTTCCGCGATCTGCTGTTCCGTTTTTTCGGCTTCATCCAGATATTTCTGTAATTTTTTGCCCATCGGCCCTCCTTTCAGTTGATGCGGCCAAAGCCTAAAAAGTGGCTTTGCCAGTAGGTCGAATTGATACTGGTATAGGAAATGGGGTCGCCGCAGTGGATCATCATGCCATTGCCGACGTAGATTCCAACGTGCGACGCGCCAACGGTGTTATAGGTTTTCTCAAAGAAAATCAAGTCACCAGGCTGTGCATCCGCAGGAGAAACATAGCTGCACTTTCCGCGCAGACCGTTGGCTGTTGTACGCCCAACGCTCCACCCATTGCCGCTGTTATTGATGACCCAGCAAACGAAGCCGGAGCAGTCAAAACTGGTGCTTGGGGAACTTCCGCCCCACACATACGGCATACCAAGATACTTTTCGGCTTCCTCAATCATCCTTGCAAACTTTTCATCCGAAAGGGCTTCCGAAGGAATATCATACTTGAAGCCGCCGGAGCCACCAGTACCGCCGCCCGTGCCAATACTGCCCGTTGTGCCGCCGCTGTATGTCGGGGAGCCTGCACCGAACAGTTCCGGGCGGTTGCCGTAGGTCAGGTTGTAGGCATCGTACCGCCCGGTCTGCTTCCGGTTCATGTTCTTCCGCGCGATGGTATCGAAGCCCTTATTTTTCAGCAGGACATTGAGGATTTTGTATTCATACTCCACTTCTTCCTGATAAGTATAGGTTTCCATGCTGATGTTTCCAAAAGCGTCAATCGTTGGCCGAACCCCTACTCTGGTTTCCATGCGGGTACGAATCTCTATCGTTTCCCACACTTTCAGGAGATACTGCTGCTTGAACAGTTCCTTGATAACAGGCTTAACCTGTCCTCTGGTGAACTGCTCATAAACCGCAGTCAGATGGGAAATAAGCTGATATGGGTCATGCCCGATTTCATCAAGTTGATAGCGGTATTCATCATAGCCCGGATGGGTGGATTCCATCTGCCGAATCTGCTTATCCAGTTCTTTTTCCAGTTCCAGATAATCTTCTTCCGCACCTTTCATGTCGGCATCCTTGCTGGGATATGTCGTTCCCACAAAGGTACTGCCTGTTCCCTGAATTGCTGCACCACAGCTTGAAAAAGCTCCCAGCATCACCATCACCAGCAGGATGCCCACACCAATACTGACCCACAGGGTTTTATTCTGCACGACGATCTCCTGCACCGCCGCTTTCGCTTTCTCCGTAATGGTGTTGGTTGCCGCTGCCGCCTGCTTGCTGGCAGCAGTTCCGGCTTTCTGGCCGCGCTTGGCGGCTGCATAAGCATCCTTATACTGCTTTTTCTGGTAAAACTTCGCGCCGACTGTTTTTGTTTCACCTCCTGCGGCAGTCGGTGGCGGCTGGGGCTGTTTCTTTTTCAGCTGCGGTTCTGCTGCATTTTCTGCCGTGCCGCCCTCGCTCTCGGAGAATTTCAGACGGCTGGACTTCTGATCCTCCCCACCTCTTTTCTCCGCTCTGGCAGATTTATCTTTGGGCTTTTTTCTGCCTTTGACAAAGTGGTGCAGGCGTTCGGCGGCTTCTTCCGACTTGTGAGCAGCTTCCACGCCGGAATTGTCCTTTTCTACCTGATGTACTTTCTGATGGGCGAACCCGGTGGCGGTATCCACTCCCTTCTTGGCCACCTTCTTAACGCCCATTCCTACGCCACGGACAATGCCGCCTTTTTCATCCTCAAAGGAAAGTCGTCCTTTCTTGGTCTGCGGCTCTACATCCGATTCCGCAGGCGCATCCTTCGGCTTGCCCTCCTCCTGATGGGCTTTATAATAGTCTGCGCTCTGCTTGGCGGTGCTGTGATGCCGGGGTGGTTCCTCCTTCCCATCCTCGGCATCCATACAGATTTCTTCGTCCATGACAGGTTCTTTGTCTGTTTCCTTTTCCGCAGTTTCTTTTCCCGAATCTTCCTGCTCCGGCTTTTCTGCTGCGGTTGCGGACTTCTGTTCCCCGGTGCGGAGGTTTTCATCCACCAGACCATCCTTGGTCATTTTCTGGACGATTTTATCTCTGCCCCGAAACTTTTTGTCTGCTATGGAAATCACCTCCTTCCGGCTGGAGCCGTCATGCGAGCAGGGCTGCGTGGGTTTCCCACTTATCAAGCACCTGCTCCAGCTTCCGGGCAAAGGCGATCAGACGGGCATTCACTTCCTCACGGTCAAGATAACCGTGGGCTTCCATGTGAAAGCCGTCAGTCAGTTCATCGGCCAGTGTGCCAACGGCGTAAAAGTCCTCCAGCACCGTATGCACTACCGATTCTTCATCTTGGAAGTTGAGCGGCTCCACCTCGTCGAAAGGCGGGCCGGAATCACTTTCGTGCGGCTCCATGTCAGAGTGATGATGAATCTTGCGGCTCAGTCGGTCAAAAATATTCGATGTGTTCATGCTTCTTTTTTCTCCTTATATTTTCCCATCTCATTGGGCTTCGTTGTCATCAAACTGTACAGTTTCAGCGATGTATCGAACTTATCCTTGAACGGGATAATCGTGTTACCGTAGAATAGCAGTCCCTCGCCCTCGTTGCTATTCGTCACATACGACAGCTGGAACGGCGAAATATTTAGCTGCTTGGCAAGGATCTGTCGGTCGCCGGATGCCTGGTTGAGCATATAGATAAAATCGGAATTTTCAAATATGTTCTCGATTTCGCGGCTGGCCAGCAAATCCTTGATGTTCTGCGTAATTCCTGTCGGTACACCGCCCCATTTTCGGAATCGCTTCCAGATTTCCACGCTGTATGCTGCGGTCTGTTCCTCTTTCAGCAGGAGGTGGAACTCGTCTATATAGTACCGGGTGTTCTTTTTGCTGTTGCGGTTGATGGTGACACGGTTCCAGACCTGATTGTGATAGGTAATCCGCCGCTTTTGCCATATCTCCCGATATGGTAGTCAGGACGGATTTTCCCCCACGTCGCACCGTGCGTGCGGCTTTCGTCGCACACGGCGCTCCATCAATACGGATTAGTTGTTGCGTGTATGTGAAACTACCAGTTTTTCCCTATAACTTAAAATCTTCTTTTGCACTTGTTTTTCATAATCACTGATGTCCATGCCCGGCGTGTTGATTGCCATATAGCATTTCTTGTGTACTGATATAAGGTTGTTGACACGGTTTACTTTATCCAGCGGAAGATATGGGTTAATTCTGTGGGTGTATGGAGCATGGTCTATCAGCCATTTTCCGCAAACCCTGCATTTGAGCTGGTCACGGTTCAGGGCGTATGCCTTATTCATGACAAACTCGAAATTGTTCAGATAGCCCCATTTACCCTTTAGGACAGCGATTGACGCATTTTCTGAATACACATCATCCAATCTGGCTTGTATGCGCTTCTTCTTAGTGCGCCTGAAATTGATTTCCCGTCCTTCGGCAGTATAGGGCGTTTCTTTTGGATTTTTCCCTCTCGTTTCCTGCCAGTTACAGAACGTGAGCGATGTAACTCCAACATAGATGTCACGGTATTTGACAGAAGGTATCTTTTGCCTGTAATTCTGGTGTATTCGGGGAAGGTTCTGCGTATCTTGAGCTCGAATCCATTTCCCTTTATACTGTTTGAGCCGGCGGCTCGCTGCAAGTTGTATCTTTCTGCCATATTTGTCCATGCTCACGCTGACCCATGTGCAGCATTGATAATACTGGATAACCCCCCGTATCTGGCTGTTAATCCGATTGATTTCATCAATCAGCTTTTCACGGCTTGTATCCCGTGGGATTTTCTTAATATTATCCGCTATCACATCAACTTTGCGTTTCAGTCTTTCTCTGTCCGGCTGTGTTCTGGTAACATAACCATGTTCGCCTTTCCCCTTTACTACCTTAAACTCGTATCCGAGAAATGTGGCGTGTTTCTTTCTTACATCCGTAATCAGTGTTTTCTCTTTGGATAATGTCAGCTTCATCTCTGTTTCCAGAAATTCCTTTAACGATGATTTCCAAAATTCAGCATGTTCCCGGCTATCTGTAATAATTACAAAATCGTCGGCATACCTCACTAGGAATCCCGGCACCAGTCTGGTCTTTTTCAATGCCCTTCTTTTTGCGGAATCCTGATTGTATTTGTGGGTGGTGTTTTTCAGTTCCCACTGTTTTGTTACCCATTCATCCATAATGTCGAGATAGACATTTGCAAGCAGAGGGCTGATAATCCCGCCCTGCATAGTGCCTTCTTCATTTACTTCACATTCATCAAGAACGCCTGCTTTCAGCATTTGTTTGATGATTTGAAGCACACGCCGGTCTTTAATTCCCAAATGATATAGTCTGCGGAGAAGTATAGCGTGGTCGATATGGTCGAAACATTTGCTAATGTCTCCTTCCACAAACCAGTAATAGCCTGTGTGGAAAGTGATGAAATTCAGTCTTTCCAACGCCATTGCCGTATCCCTCATTGGGCGGAAACCATAAGAATGTTCAAAGAATAGCGCTTCTACAATGGGTTCCAACACGATACGCATACATTCCTGTACAATGCGGTCCCGTATTGTAGGAATACCTAACGGACGCTTTTCCTTTTTCCCCGGTTTGTCAATATATTTCCTGCGTATTTTCTGTGCTTCAAATTTTTCAAAAGCTCTCTGGATGTCGTTAATAACCCATCGGTAGGGTTTTTGCAGATATTCCCGCCGCATGGTCTTGTTATCGACACCGGGAGTATCACTCCCATGATTGCTCTTGATATTGTGAATTGCAGTCACAATCGTTGTTTCTGCTGACATAATTTCCAGTAAGCCTTTGAAGGCAGGGTATTTCCCTCCCTGTCTGGCTTTCCTGCTTTGTTGATACAATTCGTCTAACAAAGTGCGTAATTCAGTTTCAGTTTTTGGGCAGTCGAATTGTTGTGCCATACGCACCACCTCCTTCCGAGGTTGTGTTTCTGGTTTTAGTCAGGTTTGCCTACGGCTTCCTCGACTTTCTGTTCACATACGAATCCATACTGACTATGCCCCTTCGCTCCACTCCCATTACAGGAGCTTCATCACTACTACGGGCTGATGCCCCGTGGATTAACAGGTCATTTCCTACCTGTGCGGCAAGGGTGACACCTTACTTGCACCGGCATATACCGGAGCGCCGTCCACGGTTCCTTTGTTCCCTATATTCTAGCTTTACATTTAGTTTTAGCCCGTCCCTCTGACCCGGCTGCCATCACTGGCTTGTGTGATTGATTGCCAGTGACATTCGACCATTCCGGTTTTCTGCCGTTTTCCACCAAGACATATTTCAACGGCGACAGCACCCCACATGGGGAGGATGGCTGTATTATCATCCCATCGTTTACGAGCCTTACACTCAGGACATTTGTCGATTGCAACAAAATATACTGGACATGACTAATTTATAGCTTCTTGCGGTTATCCAAACTGTCTCAAGCTTCTTCCCCGCTTTTCACCGAGCTTCGTACAATTCACCTGTCACAATGAAATGCACGTCGGAGATTAGAATTTTTGTGACCCGTCACACCGGGTCAGACAGGAACTTCCCCTGTCAAATCGAATATAGAGTTCAGATTTCATTAGAAATCTGTCTTGCTTTGTTCCATATTTCTATGGAGATTAACAAGAAACAAAGCGCACATCCTGAACGATGAGCATACCCAGTTTTTTCAGCTGTTTGCCCAACTCTTTGATGTCGAAACAGATAATTCTGTTATCCAGTTCCACATTCGTCTGATGGTTGAACACACGCAGCGAACCATTGACGTAGATTTCCAGTGCCGTGGCGATACGCTGCGCCTGCCGCTCTTTCTGCTCCCGCAGACAGTCGTACAGATCACCGAGCGTCGGCATATTCTCCGGCTTCGGATCGTTCAGATACTTCTGATAGACCAGCGGCAGGCAGCGGTCAATGACCGACTTTTCCTCCGGCTCCATGCCATCCCTTGCGCCCATGATCAGTTCACACAGGGAAAGAATAAAGTCCGATTTCATGCCCAGCGGGTTATCATCGTCCGCATAGTTGAGGTTAATGTCCATCGGGTTGATGTAGTCCTTACTGGTGGACGAGATATGGATAACCTGACCGCCCAACGCTTCCACCAGCGGATAATACTCTCCTTCGGGGTCTGCGACGATAATATCGTCCGTTGTGGTAAAGAACACATTGGTGATCTCACGCTTTGCACTGAACGACTTACCGCTTCCCGGTGTGCCGAGGATCAGACCGTTCGGGTTTTTCAGCTGCTTCCGGTCTGCCATAATCATGTTGTTGGACACTGCGTTCAGACCATAATAGAGGGAATCGCCCTCCATAAAAAGCTCCTGCGTGGTGAAGGGAACGAAGATGGCGGTGGAAGTGGTGGTCAGTGCGCGCTTGATGGGAACGAGGTTATTGGCCAGCGGCAGGCTGCTCATAAGGCCCTGCTCCTGCAGATAATCCAGACGGTTCAGAGTGCAGTTGAACTTCTGAGCGATACCAGCAGTCTGAAACACAGCACTATCCAATTCCTGCTTGGTCTTGGCTGTATTAAGGAACAGCACCGTAACAAGGAACATACGCTCATTACGACTCTGCAGATCATCCAGAATCTTCTTGGCCTCGCCGCCATAAGTTGCAAGGTCACTCGGAATAATTTCCATATCATAACCAGACCTCACAGCTTTCTTCTGTTCCTCGATTTTCATACGATCCAGATCGGTAATTTTGCCTTTGATCAGTTTGATAGCTTTCAGCTGATCTACCGACTGCACATGAATGCTGACCACCAGATTTTTGTCCATGTCCAGAAACTCGGCCAGCACCTTATCCGTCAGTTCCGGGGCAAGGATGTTCAGATAGGATGCAGCACCATAGGTGTCACCCATCATAAAATCCTTGCCGCTCTTGAACAGGAAACTGGTCGGGGCAATGAAGTCCTTTGTGGTCATACCGCTCTGCAGGATGCGGTCATAGCTGAAATCGAACTTCTGCTGTTCTTCCTGATGAAAGGTTTCGTACATGATCTGAAGCCGTTCCACGCCGTTCAGCGGATAGGCTTTCACGCCCAGCACCTTGAAATTATTGAGAATATCGGTTTCGATACGCTCCAGCCGGGGCTTTGCTTCCCGGACACTCTTTGCTTCGATGCTGAACGTGATGTACTTCGTCCGAACCAGACCGTTGTTGCCCTTGGCAAGCTGCTGTTTCAGCATCTGCGCATATTCCATACGCACATCATCGAACTGGTCGTGCTGCGGTTCGATCTGGATAACCTTGTTGTACTCGCTCATATCGCTCTTGTGGTTGATGAACGAAAGCTGAAAGCGGATGCTGGCATCGAAATAGTTGAGGAAGTCGCACCAGCTTTCAAAGATGGTGTTCTTATCCTCGTTCTGTGCCAGCTGGTAGTTAATGTCGTAGAATCGGACGGTTTTGGAGTACAGATGTTCCTCCACCCGGCAGATACCGTCGCGCCCCATTTCCAGATATGGAATGGAACGCTGCACAGTCAACCGCTGTTCCTTCTGGCTCTTTTCGGGTTTCCGAAAGAACTTCTGGAAGAAGCCGCCCGACTGCGATTTCTTCTTCGGTTCACTTTTTACCAATGATGCCTCCTTTCTTCTGGATCGGTGCTGCGGTTTCCAGTTCCCGCTCATACAGGTTTTCGACCTCATAGCGGCGTACCGCAGGACGTTTGAAGCGGACGCTGATGAAATTCGTCAGGATGGTTTCAAGGTGCATCCCGTTTTTCTCGTACAGAGCAAAGAAAAATTCCGGCAGCATCAGGAGCACCATGCCTGCCGCTGCATTGCTGGTTCCCAGCGTGTCGCGCATAAGAAAATAGAACGGAACGCCAATGCCTGCTGCAAACCCCATACACACTAGCTGGCGTTTCGTCAGGTTCAGAAAGACCTTGTTTTTCACTTTGGAAAGGTCTTTGGGTATCGTTACATAGGCCATTTATCACCAGAACAGCATGACCGCCGCCGGGAAACGGCGTTGTCTGCTGTCTTTTCCTTTCATTGGATTTTCCCGGATTTAGTGACTGCCAAAGATCTGTTTGGACAGACTTCCCGTTTTGAGCAGCGAGAAGCAAAGGATCACCGTGTAGGCCATTGTGCCGAACAACGCCGAGTGAATATCCGAAGATACCCGGATGCTACCGATAAGGGCTGCATAGATTGCCACGCAGACCATCATCAGGAACGCCTGGAATGCCAGCGCGAACAGCCCCCGGAAGTAGTTCGTACCCACATGACCCCATTCACGGTTGCTCATGGTTGCAAATGGAATCGGAGCAAGCGAAGTGTAGAGGTATATTTCTATCATTCTGCCGTACATTATCACTGTGATAACCACTGACAGAATTTTCAGACACCAGCTTACAACAAGGGTTTCCAATGCCAGCGTCACCAGTTCGCCAATCGCCATTGTTGCCATTGCCGCCTGCATCTGCATGGAAAGAGAACTAATATCAATGGCGGTATTGCCACGGATAATGCCGGAGGAAGAATTTACCACAGACTGTCCAATGTCAAATACCGCCATTGCAATATCGAACGTATGACTGACGAGATAGACTGCGATCCACATCTTCACGAAATACTTGAAGAACATCCATGTGTCCACATCGTGCAGATTGTTCCGCTCTGTCAGCATCGAAATCAGCTCATAGCAGAGGATCAGCGTGATGATGATTCCCGCAATCGGAATCACCACCGAATCCGAAATGTTACGGATCATGCTGAAAATACTGCTGTTCCACCCTTGCGGTGTCTGCCCGACCTGAGCAGCGATTTCACTGGTCTGTTGGTTGACCGCTGTGAACATCGTACTCAGGTTGGACTCCACCATGCCGGAAAGAAGTTCCCTCATCCATTTTTCGATTGCTGCGAAAATATTATCGAACAATGGCGGGTTTTCCTCCTATCGCTTGTTGATTAGCCGAACAGACCAGAGAGCAGCGGGATCAACTGGGTGCCGATGAGGATGACACCGC
>ENA-ORTY01004958-ORTY01004958.1-human-gut-metagenome-genome-assembly--contig:-NODE-4958-length-10073-cov-2.310341_pt1 | contig 10073 bp, 8 predicted proteins | sample MGYA00241917_ERZ509198 | MGnify/ENA primary metagenome ERZ509198 (study PRJEB26280, sample SAMEA2338857) | human gut metagenome | biome: human gut; feature: human-associated habitat; material: faeces...
CTGTATTGTTTCTGAATGTTATTTAACTTGATCAAAATCCTGTCCGTAGTAAAGAACTGCCTTCTCTTCCCAGATGATGAAGGGGTGCGACTTCTGTCCGTGGTCAAGGTAACGGCTGGCAGCCACAGCACGGAAACCTTCCACGTAAATCTTGCACGAACAGTCGTAACGGATGCTGTCGGCCACACCACCCTTGGGGTTCTTGCCGTCGGCGTGACTGATGAAGATGAAGAGCTTACGGGGGAAGCGGGAACGCAGGTCGCGATAGGTATCGTAGTCGATGCGGGCATATTGCAAGGAGTCGATGATAACGATATCCCAACTCTTCGGCTTTGCGAGTTTTTCTACCATCTCATCGAAGTTCCATGGATATATTTTGCCTTCTTTTCGTACCGCCCAGTTACTCTTCTCCCCTTTTTTTCGAATTCCGTTTAAGGGTCCTACGTAGTACGGAATGCGGAATGTGAAAATCTTTTGAATCTTCTCTCCATTCTCTTTCAGTAGCGGAACTTTATCTTCCAGATTTTTCAGGATTGCATTTAATTCATATAAATGAATCTGATATGGAATGACACTGTTGTCTTTTACAGTCTGTTTCGGAAGAAACGTTCCCATTTCCATTTCCTTCTGCATGCAGGATGCTTTCGTCACATCTGATATCTTGCCCAGAATATTCTTTTTCAGATAACCGTAAAAGTCTTCCTGACTACATTGTTTTGGTGCCTTGATATACGCATAATAATTAGCTTTTTCATCCTTTTTTGCAAACAGTCTCTGATATTCTTCCCTTGAAAGATTCTCTCTGACCAGCTTTTTCAGATCTTTCAGATCTTTTTTATGCTTTTCATAAAGTGCCACTTTTGCCTCTGAAAGAGAAGAATAGTTCTGCAAAATATCAGCCAGAACAGCCCAATCGTACACTGCTTTTGCGTGTTCAATTAATACATATTTTTCTCCCAGCTCTGCTTCGATCTCTCCAGCGTATTCTTCATAACCTGCATCTGCGAAGCAAAGTTTTGGCCGTTCCAGTGTATCCATCTGTTTTTCCCCAAACAGATTTCCCAGTTTTGCTGTTCCACCGGTAATCAATCCCAGCCACTCTTTTTCACAGGATGTTTCTGCCCGCATTGCTTTTACTGCTTTTGTCTTTTTCGCAGATTTGGTCAATGTTCGGTCTTTTAAAATTGCCTCTATTTCCTTGCTTCTTTCCACTCCAATCTCGGAAGAAAAGCCAAGTTCTTCTGCCCGCACTGCTTCAAGGAACTGTTCAAATGTTGTCTGAAATTCTCTTACCTGTTCGATATTTCCGTTTAATAGAAAATGGCCTCTGTGTTTCATCATATGATGCAGAGCAAGATATATCAGGCGAATATCAGGCGTTTCGTCAGTTTCCATTAACCATTTTCTCAGATGATAGATGGTTGGAAACTGTTTATGATATTCTTTGTCTGTGTAATCATCATCCGCAAACAATGCATAGGGAAGTTCCGGACACTTTCCCTGCCTGTCACGCTTATCCTCTGGCCAGTAACGACTCTCTTTCATTCTGCGAAAAAATCCATCATCTATCTTTTCTACTTCTTCCGCAAAAATTTTCTGCAGCAATTCTATTCTCCAATTACGACGATCCAATCTTCGTTTTGCTGTCCGAAACCCTCTTCTCTCTTCTGCAGTCTGTGCACTGTCAAATAGCCGTACACCCCAAAGTGTTTTTCCATGTGCGCGCAAAATTTCGTACTTCTCATTTGTCACAGCCCATCCAACCGAACTGCTTCCCATATCAAGTCCGAGATAATATTCCCCTTTCATCTGTTCTTTCCTCCATTTTCTACATTTTATCTAATTTTACCATATATTTTGATTTTTTACATCTTTTCTTTCCTATTTTCAACAATTCTACTTCCTGGTTCTTGCTGTTCTCACAGTACTGAATCATAACCATGTTTCATTTCTAATTTTAGACAACAAAAAAACTGCTGTCTATGAAGACAACAGTTTTCGTTCCACACACTGTGGACCATCTAACGATGGCGTTTTCGATAAATCGTTATTTGAACTTATGATGTAAAATTTAGTATGGTGCTAAACTATCTACACTATACTTCTATTTTTTCCTTTCGTCAATCTTTTTTAGAAAGTTTTTATGATAATTATTCCATTTTTTTCTCTTGCGTCCTTCTTGTTTTTATGGTAAAATATATCTTGTTCTGATTACGAACACTGCCGCTGTGGCGGAATTGGTAGACGCACTTGACTCAAAATCAAGCGGTGAATAACCGTGCCGGTTCGAGTCCGGCCAGCGGCATAGCTAAAAAAGATCTGCAAGAACGAACGTTGATGCAGATCTTTTTTTATTGTCTTCCCTTCAAAAAACAGCTTTTGAAAGAAAGAAAACCCCTTTCGAAGAACCGGCCATCTGCCGCATGGTTCTTTTTGAAAGGGGTTTTACTGTTGTTATCTCTTATTTATTTCCAAACATCTTTTCATACTCCGGTGTTCCATCCAGTGTAGCGAAGTAATCCTTCGGGGTTTCTGCGCGGCGGATGACTTCAAAGCTGCCGTCCTCTTTTAACAGAACCTCTGCAGATTTTAATTTTCCGTTGTAGTTGTATCCCATGGAAAATCCATGTGCGCCGGTGTCGTGGATGAAGAGGAGGTCTCCGACTTCCACTTCCGGAAGCATGCGGTCGATCGCGAATTTATCGTTGTTTTCGCACAGGGAACCTGTTACGTCATATTTGTGGTCGCACGGCTGATCTTCTTTTCCCATCACCGTGATGTGGTGGTAAGCGCCGTACATTGCCGGCCGCATCAGATTGACCGCGCATGCATCACAGCCGATATACTCTTTGTAAATGTGTTTCTGATGGATGGCGCGGGTAACGAGTCCGCCGTACGGTCCCATCATGAAACGGCCCATCTCCGTGTAAATTGCAACATCGCCCATGCCGGCCGGAACGAGGACTTCATCGTACACTTTATGTACACCCTCACCAATCACGCGGATGTCATTGCCTTCCTGACCCGGTTTGTACGGGATTCCGACACCGCCGGAAAGATTGATGAATTTAATCTTCACGCCCGTCTCTTTCTGCAGCTTTACAGCCAGCTCAAACAGTGTTTTTGCCAGAACCGGGTAGTAATCGTTGGTTACGGTATTACTTGCAAGGAAGGAATGGATGCCGAACTCTTCTGCCCCTTTTGCCTTCAGAATGCGGAATGCCTCAAAAATCTGCTCGGTTGTCATACCGTATTTGGCATCTCCCGGATTGTCCATAATATCGGTGCTGATTTTAAACAGTCCGCCCGGGTTATAACGGCAGCAGACTTTCTTCGGAATGTAGCCCAATGTTTTCTCAAGAAAATCAATATGTGTAATATCATCAAGGTTAATGATCGCACCAAGCTCTGCAGCCAGTTGATACTCTGCAGCCGGTGTTACGTTGGATGAAAACATGATTTTATCTTTCTCAAATCCCATCGCATCGGAAAGCATCAGCTCCGTGTAAGAAGAGCAGTCGCATCCGCAGTCATATTCACCCAGCATTTTGATCAGTGTCGGGTTTGGGTTCGCTTTCACAGCAAAATACTCACGAAATCCCGGATTCCAGGAAAAAGCTTCCTTTACCGCTTTCGCATTCTCACGAATTCCTTTTTCATCGTAAATGTGAAACGGAGTTGGTACTGCTGCTGCGATTTCTTCCAGTTTTTCTTTTGTTACAAAAGGCTTCTTCGTCATTCTCTTTTGTCTCCTTCTTCTGCTTATTTTGCCTGAATAATGTGAAGCATGTTTGTCATATATCCTTCACCCGTCACCTCGTTGGTGGCAGGGTCTCCGGCCGTAAAAATAACCATATCACCGCGTTCTACAAGCTCCTCACGGCGCACCATATACATAGCATGGGAAATGATGTTCTCCGTAGAATCTTCCTCGTATCCGGTCACCGGACGAACGCCCCAGTAGAGCTGCATTTTTCTTCTTGCCCATTCATATGGGGTAACGCCGTAAATCGGTACGCTCGGACGAAGGTTGGAGATCAGTCTTGCGGTCTGACCGGACATCGTCGGGGTCACAATGCAGGCTGCTTTGATGTGTTCTACCATAGAAACGGCTGCGCTTCCGACTGCCGCGGAAACATTCAGCTTTCCTTCCAGCGCTTTTCCATCGCGGTAATCTTCGAATTTCAGATAACGCTCCGTCTTCTCGGCAATCTCTCCCATCATGGTAACTGCCTCGATCGGATATTTTCCGGCTGCTGTTTCGCCGGAGAGCATGATCGCATCCGTTCCATCATAAATTGCATTCGCAACATCGGCTACCTCTGCACGGGTCGGACGCGGGTTCCGGATCATGGAATCCAGCATCTGGGTTGCTGTGATAACCGGTTTGTATTTATGATTGCATTTTTCAATGATGATTTTCTGTACATGCGGTACCTGGCACGCCGGAATCTCTACACCAAGGTCTCCCCTTGCAACCATCACACCATCTGCCGCATCGATGATGCTGTCGATGTTCTGCACACCCTCCGCATTTTCGATTTTGGCAATGATATCAATATGCTCTCCTCCGTTTGCCACAAGAAACTCACGGATTTCGTTAATTGCCTCTGCATTTCGGATAAAAGAAGCCGCTACAAAATCAATATCCTGTTCAATACCAAAGAGAAGATCTCCTTTGTCTTTCTCCGTGAGGTTCGGAAGATTGATCGAAACGTTTGGTACATTCACACCCTTCTTTTCTCCGAGCTCGCCGCCGTTTACTACGGTACAGACAATTTCCGGTGCATTTACTTTTTCTACGCGCAGGCCGATCAGACCATCATCGATCAGTATTGTGTCTCCCTCTTTGATATCTTCCGTAAGGCCTGTGTAGCTGACAGAACAGTGATTTTCATCTCCGGTCTCCTGAACGGTTGTCAGGGTGAAGGTCTGTCCGGTTACCAGATTTACTTTTTTGCCATCTTTCAAAACGCCGGTACGGATTTCCGGTCCTTTGGTATCCAGAAGGATTGCCACAGGAGTTTTCAGCTCTTTTCGAAGCTCTTTCAGCATATCCATACGCATTTTCTGCTCATCGTGGTCTCCATGAGAAAAATTAAAACGAGCAACATCCATTCCGGTTTCAATCAGTTTTTTCATCAGGTCACGGGAGTTGGTATTTGGCCCCATGGTGCAGACAATTTTCGTTCTTCTCATACTTTCTCTCCTTCTTTATTTTACATGTTCATGCGTAAACAGGTGATCCTGGCAGTATTCATAATTTCCGTTGCATCTGGAGCAGAAACGGAACTCCAGATTCGGATCATCCTTTTCAGTCCGCCCGCAAATCGCACATTTGTGTTTTGTGATTCCATTTGGATTGCGGTATTCGGCTTCTCCTCTTGATACGGCTTTTTTAAATTCTTTCCTGCGTCTGTTCTGCCGGAAAGAGTTATGTTTTCCCTTTCTTGTCATCAGGAAAAACACCAGGACGTTTGCCAGGGAACACAAAATAACAACACATCCTGCCCAGTTTCCGCTCAGAATGCTGGTAATCATGCTATAAGCAAGAAGTGCTACGTCAAGATACGCCAGCCATTTGATCTTGATCGGGATAATAAAGTACAAAAGCACCTGCATATCCGGAAAACTGATCGCAAAGCCAAGAAAAATAGAAAGGCTGATATAATAGGTGCTGAATGCAGTTCCCATCAGCGCCGGATACCCCTTCACTGCGTACTCGATTCCATACAGCAGGAAGGAACCGAGGATCGTCATCAGAATACCCGAAAAGATATAAACGTTATATTTGAAATCTCCCCAGGCTCTTTCAAGACTCGTTCCGATTGAGTAGTAGAAAAACAGCATAATAATCGTAAAGATGTCGAGACTGCTCGGCGGAATCAGAATCCAGCTCACCAGACGCCAGATCTGGCCATGCAGAATATAGTATGGTTCCAGCGTCAGATACTGTCTCATGATGGGAGCCGCAAGCGCAATGATATATCCCGCAATGTACGTTACGATAATGTACATCGTCAGATGGCTTAATGCATATCTCCCATATTTTCGCTCCATTTTGTCTAAAAAATTCATGCACACTCTTCCTTTTTGTTTGTTTTATTTCACCGGCTTTCACTGCCCGAAAATACATTCTCATTATACGTGCTGCCTTTTCGTTTGTCAAACGGTATAACGGTGAATTTCGTCTCTGAAAAAGAGCTTTACGAATGTTTTACTTTCCGGTATAATTTATTAGAAATCTTTTCCAGTTATTTTATAAATATACGAAAAAATTCAGGAGGACTTTATATATGGCAGGATCATCATTTGGTACCATCTTCAGACTGACCACCTGGGGAGAGTCTCATGGAAAAGGCGTGGGCGTTGTTGTGGACGGAGTGCCGGCCGGCCTTTCGCTTTCCGAGGAGGATATTCAGGTTTACCTCGACCGCAGGAAGCCGGGACAGAACCGCTTTACCACAAAACGGAAAGAATCCGATACCGTTCAGATTTTATCCGGCACTTTCGAAGGAAAAACGACCGGTACCCCGATTTCCATGGTGGTATGGAATGAGGATCAGCATTCCAAAGATTACAGCGACATTGCTTCCTATTACAGACCGGGCCACGCCGACTATACGTTTGATGCAAAATACGGTTTCCGCGACTACCGCGGCGGCGGACGCTCCTCAGGACGCGAGACGATCGCACGCGTGGCTGCAGGTGCCATTGCCTTAAAAATGCTCTCTGAGCTTGGCATCACCGTTTCCGCCTACACCCGCTCCATCGGTGACGTGGAAATCCAGTCTTTTGATGCCGTTGAAATCGCGAATAACGCTCTGAATATGCCGGATGCAGAGGCTGCCGAAAAGGCTTCCGAGCTTTTAACAAAAGCCATGGCGGAAAAAAATTCCGTCGGCGGTGTGGTCGAATGTGTCGTTCACCATATGCCGGCCGGTGTCGGCGATCCGGTGTTTGAAAAGCTCGATGCCAACCTTGCAAAAGCACTCGTCTCCATCGGCGCCGTAAAAGGCGTGGAAATCGGAGACGGTTTCTCGGTCTGCACAGCTACCGGGCTTACCAATAACGATGCCTTCCATGTAAATGCGGACGGCTCCATTGTCAAGCTGACCAACCACGCCGGCGGTATTTTAGGCGGTATCAGCGACGGAAGCGATATCGTTGTCCGGGCTGGTTTCAAACCGACCCCGTCCGTTGCTGCTTCCCAGCAGACCATCAACAAAGACGGCGAAAATATTGCCATCGAAATCAAAGGCCGCCACGACCCGATCATCGTTGCACGCGCCGTTGTTGTCGTGGAATGCATGACCGCTCTTGTCCTGGCGGACGCACTGCTCGTCGGCATGAGCGCCAAACTGGACAATGTAAAGAAAGTCTGGGCTCTGGACGAGAAATAAAGGCCGGACTGCTTCTTTCTGGCTTCAACACAAAAAATGCCTGCGGGATACAGTTCTTCCTGCAGGCATTTTTGCGTTATTTTTTAGTGAACGCCTTTTTTCGTAATCAGAATACAGTTCGGCGTCTCCACTTTCATCGGGCGGCCTTTCTGAACCAGCACGTTTTTCTCATAATCAACGGTAAATGTTGTGATCGTGTTGGACTCATGGTTTGCCACTGCGATATGTTTTCCGTCCGGGAACATTGCAATATCCTTTGGATATTCGCCGCTGATCGGAAGTGCAAACTTCTTCTCCAGGCAGCCGGTCTCCGGGTCGATATGGAACATTGCTACGGTATTGTCTCCGGCTGTAGAAGTAAACAGGTAGTGGTGATCCGGGGAAAGGCACATGCCGGATGCAGCGTCGTGCGCCTGGTCCACGTTCGCGGATGTGGTGCTGATCGACTGCAGTTTTTCAAATTCCGGTCCGTTTCCCGTATCACGGTAGCTGAATACATCGACTTTGTTCATCAGCTCGTAAATGACATACGCGTATTTTCCGGATTCACTGAAAACGATCTCTCTCGGACCGGATTCACGCTCACAGCGCAGGATATCCACCAGTTTCAGGCGGTCACGCTGTGTGTTCAGCTTGTACATTTTGATCTGGTCAATGCCGTTGTCGACTGCGCAGACATATTTGTTGTCCGGTGTAGGAACGACACAGCTGACATGCGGGCGGAAGTTACGCTCTGCCACACTGCCAAGGCCCTTGTGGAACACGCCGTCCATCAGACTTCCGAGGCGGCCGTCCTTATGGGTATGTACAACGGTTACTTTTCCGTCATGATAGCCTGCCACGAACAGGTATCTTCCGGTTTTGTCCACCGACAGATAGCAGCCGCGCATGCCGTCGATGTCTACTTTGTTGATCGGGGTCAGGTCTCCGTCATCCTCCACTGCAAACACTGCAACGCCTTCATCTGCAATCGAATACAGGTATTTGCCGTTTAAGGAACGGGCAATGTGGGAAGAGTTGTTGACCGGTATGACTTTTCGCTCTGTCAGAGTGCCTTCTTCTACATTTACATCATATAAATGAATACCAATGCTGCTTCCATGGGTATAAGTGCCTACATAGGCTACGTACTCATCCTTCATGTTGTTTTCATCCTTTCTGCCTTCTCGCACATCGTGTGAATTTTCTAAAAATATTTTAACACAATTTCCGCGCCACGACAACGAGGAAAACGGATTTTTGATATGTAAACGGTAACACTTTATTTTTAGACACAGGATATTCTCCTGCAGAGAATTTTTTAGATATTTCTATTGTTTTTGGATTGTAAGAGTTGAGGTTTCCGCTGCATACCATTTCCATTTTCTACGCTCTCGTCAGACTGATTTCCTGACTCATCATTCCCTGCAGTTTCTTGATTGCGCGGCTGTACTGGCACTGCAGCGCCTGCTCGCTTTTCTTGCAGAATCCGCTGAGCTCTTTGTAGCTGAATCCATATGCTCTCCCCCAGAAAATGCGCTGATCCATCGGATTCAGGTTCTGGATGCAGTTCTGCATCACCATTCGTTCCTCAATCTCGGCTGTCGCGGCCGCCTCCCCTTCATTTCTGTTCTCTTTCTGATACTGTGTATAGGAAACTTCATTCTGATAATAATGTTTTCTGCGCTGATTCTTGATCTTGTTTTTTGCCACACAGAACAGCCATTTCGTCATCTCTTCTCCTTCGAGATCGGCAACGGTTTCAAATTTTACCACCAATACCTCCCATACATCGTTCAGCACATCCTTCGCCGTCTCCCGGTCATTGTTCAACTGACCGCAGATATAACGGAACAGCACATGACTGTTTTCCTCGAATATGATCTGAAAAAATCGTTCCTCCTCTTGTCTCATACACTTCTTTCTCCCTCCTGTTATTTCGCTGTCCTTCTCTTCCGGGTCCGTCATATATGTAATGTGTTGAGACTATCGAAATCTTTCGTTTTTTCAGAATATTTCTACTATTTGACCTTATTACTTTTGTTAATAAAGCAAAATATTGCGTTATAACTGCACCGCGGCGCATAATCAAATTTTTTCTTTCGAAACCAGAAATTACTGTTCTGACAAAAAAATTCCCGCAGAAAGGAGCTTTCTTCCTCTCTGCGGGAATCTTCTATTTTGGTTTTATTTTATTTAAAGTAAGCAACACCGGACTCAAAGATCTTCAGATCCTGCTCTCCGTAGATGTTGACTGCTACGCCGTTGTCGCGGCGCTCTGCGTGTGCCATCTTACCAAAGACACGGCCGTCCGGGCTGGTGATACCCTCGATTCCGCAGTAGGAACCGTTGACATTCCAGTACTCGTCGTTGGTCAGGTTTCCGTTGACATCGCAGTAGCGGGTTGCAATCTGGCCGTTTGCCATCAGCTTGTCGATCCACTCTTTCGATGCTACGAAACGTCCCTCTCCGTGGGATGCCGGGTTGGTGTAAACACCGCCAAGCTCGGCGCCTGCCAGCCACGGGGATTTGTTGGTCACAACCTTCGTGTAAACCATCTTGGAAATATGGCGTCCGATGGTGTTGAAGGTCAGAGTCGGGGAATCCTCCGTCTGTCCGAGAATCTCACCGTACGGAACGAGTCCCAGTTTGATCAGTGCCTGGAATCCGTTGCAGATACCAAGGGCAAGT
>ENA-ORTY01004968-ORTY01004968.1-human-gut-metagenome-genome-assembly--contig:-NODE-4968-length-10056-cov-45.468453_pt1 | contig 10056 bp, 7 predicted proteins | sample MGYA00241917_ERZ509198 | MGnify/ENA primary metagenome ERZ509198 (study PRJEB26280, sample SAMEA2338857) | human gut metagenome | biome: human gut; feature: human-associated habitat; material: faeces...
AAAACATTATTTATTTTGATAGTTGATTCGTTCTCCTTGAATTACTGGATAACAAGGCTATCTATATAATTTAGATATTTCTCTTTGGTCATGACTCTTTTACAATAGAAATTTCTCGATCGTATCTATCTTCTCCATTCCACTTTAAATGATTATTTAGCATTTCAATCTTCAATGGTGGCTTGACCATTCATTAGCATTGGTAACAACCAATCACGAAGTTGTTGTAATTCTTTATTCTCACGGACATTAGCTCCTATTTTTGCAAAAAGTGGTGTTACTTGTGATGTATATGATTCTACTTTGAAATTATCTATATCACCTATTGATAACTCAGCTATATGTTTAGGATAAATATGTGGTTGTGCAGAACCTGTTTGTATATCAAAAATATCTTGTTGACGCAATTTGAGGAATGCATACCAAAAATACACATTTGGTGTCATCTTATAATCAATATATGACGAGTCAGACGACCAAACTGGGTCATGCCAAATATTCACATAGCCAGCATTTGCACCTGAGCCTGATATAGTTAATACAGGGGCAACAGTATTTGCCATATTATGATAAGTTGCAGGCACTAACCCTCCGGCAATAACTGGAACGCAACCGGGAATTGCGTCTTTTGACAAAAGGGCTTTTCCTCGTTTGGGTGTAATATAATCACCTACATAGTTTAAGCCATAAGATATATTTTGAAACATATGACTAAAAATCAACAAAGCTTGTTGCTCTAAATAATCATTTATCTTATTATTAGTCCTTATCTTAGCGTCGATTTTTTCTAATACTGCAACCATTTTTTTCTGATTCTTCAATGAAATCACGGGAATAGTGTAATTTGGAAACTCCTCTACCGAAATACGATCAACAGTACTTCCTTTAACTGTCTGATTTTTAATAAATGCATTCCATTCGGGTGATCTAAAATAATAATACAACCATTTTGCATCTATTTCTTCACTAATCACTCTAATAATTGCAAGTCGTCTACCAAGACAACCATAAAAGCCTCTTGGAATAAGCGCATATTTTCCCAACGTTGCTTCATACGAAAAAACAATATCGTTCTCTTGCGGTACTACTCTCTTTGTCCATTTTATATAGTCTTCTTTCGATAAATAAGAAAACTGTGAAGAATCTAGCATTCCATCTTCAGTAATTGCATCTATTCCAAGATAAACTGGTCCTGTTTCAGTTTTTTTTGGAGTTGCATGCGGTCCATCATACACCTCACAGATATTTTTTATTGCTATTCTTTTCATATTCTATTCCTACCCAATGTATTTTCTATGTGCAAATTTTACATTACTCTGTTTAACCATTGCATACTGCAATGTCGTATCTATACGTTGATGTCCTAATAATTTTTGTAACTGTTCTATCGGCATTCCCTTATCAATTGCCACTGTTGCTAACGTGCGCCGAAACTTATGCGGATGAACCTTCTCAATATTTAACTTCCTTCCCATTTCACGAAGTCTTAACTCTATCCCACCTATTTTCATTCGATTATATGGTGCTTTAAGCGAAACAAATAACGCTTCATTGCTATCCGATCTGGAATCAAGATAATTTTGCAAATGAATTTTCGTTCTTGCGTCAAAATATACCATTCGTTCTTTATCTCCCTTACCAAAGACAACACATTCTCTTTCATCAAATGAAATATCATCCTTGTTTAACAACACTAATTCGCCCACACGCATTCCTGTTGATGCCAAAATATCAATCAGTGCCAAATCTCTAAGATTATCACAATTATCTCTCATAGATTCCAACTGCTCATCTGTGTATGTTTCCTTTATTGTACTTGCAGCCTTAATTCTATGTATTCTTCTTACAGGACTCTTAATAATATAATCTTCATCTTCTAGCCAAGCAAAAAAACTCGAAAATATTCTTCTGATATTATCTATTGTCACTTTGCTCGCCTCTTTTTTACACTGGTATTCCGCCAAGTAAGATCTAAGATCTTCAGTAACTATGGTACATACTGACTTTCCTACGCTTTCGAGCATTTGCTGTATTGTACTTTTATAATACAGTAATGTTTTTTCTGAGCATCCTTCTATCCTTTTTGCTGATAAAAATACTGCTAAATAGTCTAATTCTTCTTTTTCTATAGCAGTTTCCTTCCGAGATATAATGGATACATTGTAAAAATGTACTTCCAATGTATCTTTTAACTTTTTTAATTGTTCATTATCAAGTGAAGGAAGCATTTCTTTCATAATCTCAGATATAAGTTTCTCTTTCATGTGTTTCTCCTTTTACTATGAGAACCACGATGAAGCGGAGTTCTTGTATTTGCTCTCGCCACTTTCAAGAGTACTTTGTTATATTATAAATGATTATTTAGAAGAGATGGCAAAGACCCTCTACGACTATTGGTTTGTGCAATTTGAGTTTCCTGACGAGAATGGAAATCCATACAAATCTACGGGTGGGAAAATGAGTCGCACAAAAGATTTTGGATTAGCTCCATGTGGATGGAAATTCGGAAACCTATATGACATTGCGGAATTTATAAATGGCTTAGTGTGTCAAAAGTACCGTCCTATGGAAGATGAGGCTTCTCTTCCTGTAATTAAAATCAAAGAGATGCATGACGGAATTTCTTCAGATACGGAGCGAGTAAAAGCCACTATTCCCGAAAAAAACATTGTAAATACAGGCGATATATTATTTTCCTGGTCAGCTTCACTTGAAGTTCAACATTGGGCAGGAACCACAGGCGGATTAAATCAGCATATTTTTAAGGTGATTCCGAAGAAAGGTTATTCTTCCAGTTATGTATATCATCAATTACAAGCATATGTTATAAAGTTCATTCAAATGGCTGATGCAAGAAAAACAACCATGGGGCATATAACTAGTGATCATTTACGACAGAGTATTATTGTTTTACCACCTGAAAACATTGTTCGTAATTTTTCCCAACAAGTTGATGATATTCATGCTGAAATCAATCATATTAACATAGAAAATCATAGGCTATCACAACTTCGTGATTGGTTACTTCCCATGCTTATGAATGGTCAAGCTACCATCGAAGATTGATATGATAAATAATCATTTATCTCTTTATTCTTCTGAATTTTACATTCAATATTATAAAGCATATCACCAATTCTTACCTGTTCGTCATAATCCGGTAAATATACATCCAAAAATGTAAAAATGTCCTCATTAAAGCTTGCTCTTAAAGTCATGAACGCATTATTGGTTACAGCTTTTCGAAATAAAGCACTTCTAAAATAAAATGCCATATATTTGGGATATGCTATTCCTTCTCTTTTAGGTCGAAGGCGTTTTGTAAAGCCACTATAAGTTGCTTTTGGATAATCTTTTACTGCCACACAACTCATAGCTAATTCATCAATTGTCTCACTTGTTCTGGTGATAAGAACATCTCCTGTTTTTATAGAGTATATCTGCTGTTCTTTTTCATTTGTATCCATCAAATCCGGTAATTCTTCTGGTAAAAAATAATTGTTAAAAACTGTCCCAAAAGAAACAAAAGGTGCTCCATGTCCAGCTTGTTCTTTCTTGGATGAAATTCCCGAACTCATATCGTATAAATCAGATAAGGCATATTTTGTAATTTTACTCATATTTCACCTTCTTCAATTGTTCTATAATCTCCGCTTGCAACGCATTTCCTTCCGCAAACAATTCTGTTAGTTTTTCCGCATATCCATCCATTTTCGCTTTAAATTCTTCCTGAGTCAGTTCAACGTACTCGATCTTTACTTCAAAATATTGCCCTGCACTAAATGAACACTTTTTCTGCTCTATCTTCTCATAATCAACGACTACAGAAAAATCATCCTTTGATTCAAAGTTATTAAAGGTATGGATAATGTCCTCGATTTCTTCAGGTGAAAGCACTGTTCTCTGATTTTTTCCATCAATCTTAACCTTGGTTCCAAGCTTAGACGCATCCATCAAAATTGCTTGCTCGTACTTTTTAGTATTGTCCAAAAAGACAACCGATACGTTTGTTCCAGTTGTTGCAAAGATATTACTTGGCATCGACACAACACCTCGAAGCATTCTTTCCTTTACAATACGTTCTCTTATTTTTTTAGGTATTCCCGTACCTGCTGTTAAAAAACCGGTTGGTACTACAACTGCAGCCTTACCTCCACTCTCTTTCATGGAGAAAATAATATGCTGCAAAAACATCTGATAAATAGCCATACTATCTTTTTTCTTATTTGGAACATTTGGCACTCCTGCCCAGAATCTTTCTTTATAAATATCACCTGCAAGGGTATCTCTGTTGTCAGAAAAATCCACATTAAATGGTGGATTGCTGACAATATAATCAAATTTCATCAATCCATTCTTCTGACGATTCAAATGTTGTGGGGAAAGAAGTGTATCCCCATGTACCACATGTCCAAGTGAATGTACAAGATTATTTAAAATTAGATTCAATCTCAAAAATTCATTAGACTTCTGCGAAATATCTTGTGTATAAATTGTACAATTACTCTCACCGATTTCATGTGCAAGAGCAAGAACCAGCGTTCCAGAACCTGCAGCTGGATCATATACCGTTACATTCTGTGTTCCTTCTGGGACCATGATTCTTGCAATAATACTTGCAATAGAATGTGGGGTATAATACTCTGCATATTTACCAAAATCTTTATTATAATCTTTGATTAAATATTCAAAAATGGTTGCAAAAAAATCATACTTTTGCGAAAACGCATCTGCAAAGCTAAATGTCACCAATTTATCAATCATTGCTTTACAAAAATCCGATCTGCGATTTGATTCCGTAACATTTTGTGATAAATGTTCATCAAATAATCGGATCTTATCTCCTGATCCGGTACTTACGGAAAACACATCCAAATTAGTATTGGAAATATCCCATAAAGTTGAATCAAATAGTTCATTAAATTTATCATCATTCTTATGATTGAACAGATATGATATAAAATGTTCCTTTTTTAGTTTTGCAGTTGCTGGTGGCAAAAGCATCATAAGCATTTCATAATCGTCTTCTGACATATCATTTAAAGCCTGTTCGACGTTATCGGAATCTTTTAATGATTCTTCTGCTTGCTGTACCTCATAAAGAAACTTGTCATTTAAAAATTTATACAGAAAAATCTCTGTAATAATCTTATATTCGCTACTTGCATTGCCCAGTCCAAAATTGGCACATACAGTCTTTAGATCATCGATCATCTGTTTTGTATTTGCTATTATCGTTTCAGTAGTCATCAGGATACCCAATCCCTTTCTAATATATATTCTTTTGACAGACAGTTATCTATAAACATAAGCTGCGGTTTATCTAATTTAACCTTTTCTCCCATACACGCTCTCAAGATAATTGGTTGTAAGGATTTTATAAAATACTCCTCATTATCGAGTATGTTTTCATTATGAGCAATCTGGTCATCTGCCTTAGACTTAACTGTCATTAAAATTCTATGTATCGTTACTGCGTCTGTGATAGGTGGTGGACTATTCATAATTCGCTTATGTGTTCTCATGTACTTAACATCACCTGAATACTTTACTGCAAGCATTCTGTCTGCAAGATTCCTCTTTTCTGCCTTCTTTTTCAAAGCATTCAGATCCCCCATCATCTGTTTCATTTCATCCGCTGTCAATTCTTCAATGTTTTTCTTCTTGAATACTCGTTTTAATTCATCCAAAAGTGATATATACTCTGGATCTTTTGGATCAAGACATTGATCTACAATTTCTCTTCGTGTTTTCTCCAAGGTGTCACGGAATGCATCAGCTATGATTAGTTCTTCTTCCTTTATTTTTCGGAATTGAAAATCAATCTGATCCAATGCCATGTTAAGTATCTGCGACATATCTTCAGATGAATCAATACTGTTTTTTAAGTTTATGATGCTGATTCGGTTATTAACCTCATTCAAGCATTTAATGGCATTCTCAACATTAAAATGTGTATACAAGTCCTCATAGCCATACAGTCGAATCAAATTATACATTGCCTTATAATTTTCAAGTGCCTGACGTAAATTCAATAACTGCTTCTTATCATCGATCTCACTAATTTGATTGATAAAACTAACCACATTACTTGTATCATATAAGAAAAGTTGATTCTTTACATCATTCAAGTCTTTTTCAATATCTTCTTTACTTTTAAATATATTGCTATAATTCTGTACTTCATCTCCAAGTTCTGATTGCAATTCATCAAAGTATGCCTTATTGGTCTTATCAAATTCATCTTTAATATTTGCAAAATCAACAACATATCCGTAATGATAACCTTTATACGGACGATTTACTCTTGTCAACGTCTGAAGTAGATTATGAGCTTTTATCATTCTCGCTAAATACTGCTTTTTTAATCGTGGTGCATCAAACCCTGTTAAAAGCATATTGTAAACTACAAGAATATCTATATTTCCTTTTTTAAACTCCTCCTGGTCATTTTTTCTATCTTGTTTTGTACCTTCATCATGAAGCACCAATGCATGTGTATAAGCAGAAAAGCGTTTTAACTGTCTATCCACCTCTCTAGCCTGTTCTGAAGAATCACATACAATCATTGCCCCAATAGAAGAATCTAAAGCAGTCCTTCCCTCTTCAAAATCCTGAATAATATAATCAACCATTTTTTCTACAAATTTAGGATGTGCATATAAATTTTTCTTAGCAATACTTCCTTGTCTTACTATTTGATCCAGCGTAGCATTCAACTGGTTTTTGTAAGTTGTTTCTATCTCTTCACGAATCAACTTCAATGTATATCCATCTGCAATCGACTGATTATAATAATATTTATGAATATAATTTCCAAATACATCTTTTGTATTGTATCCATCTCCTATGAGCGGTGTTCCTGTAAGTGCTATCTGTACTGCATCACGGTCTGATGCCATCAGGTTTGCTAAAAATGAACCTGTTGGATTATAACTCCGATGTGCCTCATCTAAAAAGTACACTCTCTGCACATCCACATTATAATCTGATGGCTTTGTCACAGATTCCTTGGAAAATTTCTGAATGTTGATGACAGTCATTGTAACTTTGCCACTAGTATTTGATTCTCCAGGATTTGTAATATCTGCAATAAACTCTTCTTTGTCTTTTATCAGCTTTACTTTAAGTCCTCTGGCTTCAAATTCATTTTTTGCCTGTTCAGCCAAGTCTAAACGATCTACAATAAAATAGAATTTTGCAATTTTCCCTTCTTCTTTGCTGAAATAATCAGTTAAAAATTGTACATTTGAATAAGCAAGTGCAGTTTTCCCACTCCCCTGCGTATGCCAAATTACACCTTTTCTGACTCCTTCTCTCAACTTATCCCGAATTGCCAACGTTGCAAACAATTGCGGGTATCTCATTATATGCTTCTCTATCTCCGTAATTCCATCTTTGTTAGTTGTTGTTTTATAACAGATACCATACTTCAGTAAAAACAGCAGTCTCTCTTTCGTATATAAAGATGTAATTATTCGATTTGTGGGCGATTTCTCCGATAAAGAAGATACATACTCTGGTGTCCCTTTTATAGCAATCAGATTATTATCGCTTAAAACAAACTCTTCCGTTTCCGTAACAATTGACTGCATATCTGCCTTTAATTCATCTTCTCTTTGCTCACGGAATTTGCTAAAAAACATTCTCTTATAGCTACTTGAAGCATAAAAAGCTCCTTGAATCGGTTCGATATCAGAGTCATCATATTCATTATTATTAGAAAATACTGTAAACTGTGTAATTCCTACAAATCGACGATAAATCTTATTGCCAAATCTTCTCTCCATCCGGCTTCTTTCTGTCAATATGCCCTCTCGATTATTCTGTCGTTTAACCTCTATAAATGACAAAGGCATACCATTAATTAATACAACAATATCCGGGCGAAAATTATCATCTCCATTTTCATATGGTAACTCAGTTACAACTGTATAATCATTCTTTGTTCCTGTTATATCAGAAAAATCAATCAACTTAATTCCATCAATACCGGATTGCAATATCTTAAAAAAGGATTTCCCCAAATCATCATTGTCTAATTTAATTTTAAGTTCACCAATTATTTTTTTAGCGTCTTCAAGTGTTAATTCGGTCTGATTGATTCGATTAACTGCAGACAAAAATTGACTATAAAAAATATTGGTATCACCATCATAGTCAACATTGCGTTCCTTATCTTTAATTGACATATAGGTATATCCAAGTCTTGTAAAGTGTACAAGCGCTGGAATCTTCACTCTGGAATCTTCTGGTCTTCCCATAAGTATTATAACCTCCAATACGTCATCTATTTTTCTTTCGAGGATCTGTTGGCTTTACCGCATCTTTTGGTATTAGCCAAGTCTTTCCCTTTTTCTCTGCTCCAGGCACTCTTCCCTGGCTACATAAAAGAGAAATTCTTCTAGATGAAATTCCCCATATTTTTGACATTTCTATCGTTGTTATATAATCCATAATTTTCCTCCAAACGATACAACAAGCCTATTATAAGTATATTCTTTTATCGGAATAGTTTCAACCAAAATTAAATTTTCTTCTAGGTTGTTTGATTTGTTATTGTTTTCTAAGATTTTCACAAAAAAACACCTGGTAAATGATCTTTAAAATCATCTACCAGGCTTTATTGTTTATCTTACACCCAAATCAGCTCCTCTCTCAGGCTTATCTTTTCCCTGCTTTTCCTGGATAATTCTCTTATTGATTTCCAATCGTTCATGGATTGACGGTTTTTTCTCTTTTCCTGGCATTGCCTTTTTCTGTGCTACTGCCTTTCTTTCAGCTTTCCCTGCGTCCTTAACTCCTGTATTTTCATCAACGCCAGATCTTGGCACAGCTTCTCTGCTCTCATTTTTCTCTGCTACCTGCTGTTCTCGTTTCTCCTTCACACCTTTTTCTTCCAGACTGCAAAAGCTCTGCAAATACGGCAGTACATGATTCTGCATATCCGTCAGATCTCCCATATACTTCTGATATTCTTCATTGCCTTTTCCTTGCTGATAGCTGATCCAGCTTTCATCTGTCAACTTCATTTCATTCTGCATCTTTAATTGACTGATGATGCCGCCATTTCCGCTACCAATGTCTATCTTACCTTGAAAATGATGCAGCATCTGGTCGCCCTTCTCAGCATAATATACTGTAAAAAACATCTGCGCTGTCGTTTTTGGTTCGTTGGTGTTTGGATCACAGTCGGCATACCAGGCTTTGTCCTGTTCTACTGTTTTGGAATCCAAATCAGATAACTTCTGGCATCTTGGATTCGCCAATTCACTTTTCTCACAATAATTCACATACACCATCGGCTCCATATCTTTTGGAATCTCCGGTTCATAGGCTTTCAGTCTTTCCAGCAATACACCTGTACGAACAGACAGGTCGCATTCTTCGTCTACAATATCCTTCAAGTAAGAAACATAGTAATGAATATTACCGCTTTGCAAATCCAACATTACTTCCTGTACCGTATTTTCTCCCATCTCAACATTATCCCGATACTCATACGGATCAAAAGCTTCTGCAATCTCATCTAATGCCTCAGCCAGCTGTTCTGTGGTCATCTTCTCTGGATACATTGCTTCCCGAACATCCCGCATCGGTACATACTTATAGTCCGGTAATACTTCATGAATTTTCTCAATTCCTTCTCTTACCAGTGCAAGCTCCCCATAAAACCGAACATCGTCCATCAGATTTCCAAATACAGTATTTCCTTTAACGATTGTAAATTCGGCTTCATCATAGTAACTGTCTTCCGGATCACGATAAATAATACCCATTGAGCATCCCAGATATGCAGTTTCTGGATTCTCCCTATATTTTTCATAAACTGCAGCTATCTGGTTAACATCGGTACTTTTTTCATAAGCTCCCATATCATGGAATTCATCGCATTCTGTAGCAAAATATTCCAGATAAGGTTCTTTCTTCGGCGGCATATTATTGAGGACGTTATCAATCATGTTATAATTCGCCTCTTCCAGTTCCTCTACTTTTGCCAGTGGCTTATATTCGCCCTGGCTTTTCTGAATCTCTGCCATTACAACCTCATCCATT
>ENA-ORTY01004969-ORTY01004969.1-human-gut-metagenome-genome-assembly--contig:-NODE-4969-length-10055-cov-2.368300_pt1 | contig 10055 bp, 9 predicted proteins | sample MGYA00241917_ERZ509198 | MGnify/ENA primary metagenome ERZ509198 (study PRJEB26280, sample SAMEA2338857) | human gut metagenome | biome: human gut; feature: human-associated habitat; material: faeces...
TCCCTTCATAAAATCAAAATCAAGAACATCCGCTGCGTCAAGCCGGATGCCATCAATGTTAAATTCAGAAACCCAGAAGCGGATTACATCGTAAATATAATCTTTTACCTGTGGATTCCACTGGTTCAGTTTTACTAACAGATTATAACCTCCCCAGTTATCATAGGAAAATCCATCGTTGTATTCATTATTTCCACCAAAATTCACATTGCAGTACCAGTCTTTGTATTGTGAATTCTCACGGTTTTTCTGCAGGTCTTTGAAAGCAAAAAAATCTCTTCCTGTGTGATTGAAAACACCGTCAAAGATAACCCGCACTCCTTTTTCGTGACACGTACGGACAAATTCTTTTAAATCGTCATTGTCGCCGAGACGTCTGTCCAGTGTTCGGTAATCCGTTGTTTCATAGCCATGTCCTACGGATTCAAAAAGCGGTCCGATGTAAATTGCATTGCATCCGATTTCTTTTATATGGTCAATCCATGGGAGCAGCTTAGGAAGCCTATGGACAACCTCGCCATAATCATTCTGCGCCGGTGCGCCCGTTAATCCCAAAGGGTAAATATGATAAAATACTGATTCGTCATACCAAGCCATGTTTATTCCTCTTTTCTTTGTGAAGTATTTTTACTGAATTATTATAACATAAAATGCTACTGTAAAGAAGTTGTTTCGCGACTTTTTGTGGCGCGAAACAATGCTTGACATGACACATGCAACAATATATAATATAAATATCTAGAAAAGCAATGGTTCAGACTTAGTATCCAGATTCTATGATTATTTTATAAAAGACTCTTGCTTTATTCCGGAAAAAAGAATAGGGCAGGATTGTATATAAATGTTCCTGCCTTTTGTGACAACATCACAGGAAAGGAGGAAATGATTTTATGAATCAGACAATATTTGAAAACCTGCCTCAGAAGATGAATCTTATCAGTGATTTGTTTTCAAGAGTAGTGTTCCGAGACAAGGAGGCCTGCCAAGACTTAGTGAAGATTATTCTGGGAGAGGGATATGAGGTTACAGGGGTGACGTCGCAGTATGATATTACCAATCTGCAATTTCGCAGTGTGGTACTGGATATTCTGGTAGAGACGGCGGGAGAAGAACCAATTCATGTGGAATTTCAGATATCCGATGACGACGACCATATGCGGCGTGTGAGGTACTGCAATGGAAGTATTGATACACACCTTTTACAGAAAGGGAAAGCGTATAAGGAACTGCCTGATGTGTACCATATTTATATTACAATGAACGATTTTATTGGAGGCGGTCAGACAGTGTATGAAATTTTTCGTACAGTGCGTGACAGGGAAGGAACATACAGCACGCAGTATCCGGTGGAAAACGGAGTGCATGAGTTGTATATCAATTTGGAAATTCCATTGGATGATGGCAGTGAATTAGACCATTTACTGCGCTACATAAAAGAAACAACGGAAGAAAATGAAGATGCATGTTTTGGACATATCGTGAAAAGTGTGAAGGAATGCCGGGAAGGAGACGATGAGATTATGAAGTATTACAGTTCACATGAATTTTTTGAAGAAGGCAAAAAAGAAGGCCGAGAAGAAGGAAGAGAGGAAGGAGAAAAAACAACACAGAATAGCATTATCAAAAAGATGCTATCTATGGGGCAGCCATTAGAATTTATCAGCGAGTGTACCGACAAACCAGTAGAATATATCCGTGAGATAGCGACTGAGGAACCGATGCTTGTGAGGGAAGAGAATACCTATGGTAGATATAATAAAAAAAAGAGTGTGGAGTGATGGGAGACAATTGTTCGCGCCGGTTTCTACGGAATTACAGAAAACAAAAAACATTTGTCACAACCCAAATCACCAACAAACCTTGACTTTTTATCAAAATTCTCGTATGATATTGAAAGAAATGTAGTGCAGGAGAGGAGTACACAAGTGGCACTGACAGAGAAGGAAATTCATTGGCTGTAAGATTTCCCCGGAAAAAACTTGTGGAAGGTAGCTCTGAAACAGCGGTTCTGAATGTGGCAGATACAGCCAGTAGGAACTGACGGTTTGTCCCGTTATAGACAAAATGAGGAACATAGTGATTGTGCTGTGTTTGAAAAAAGGTGGTACCTCGGCTGTTAGGTCGTCCTTTATGATGCCGTGGACAATGAGGATTTTGATGACTTGTCGAAAACGGCAGGTCTTTTTTGATGTTGGTTGGCAGATGCCCCTGGCATCTAGTTTGATGAATGGAGGTTATGAAACAGAATGAAAAAGGAACTGGAAAAGACATATAATCCGGCGGATATCGAAGACCGGTTATATGCAAAATGGGTAAACAAAAAATATTTTCATGCAGAAGTTAATGCAAACAAAAAACCTTATACGATTGTGATTCCACCACCGAATATTACTGGTCAGCTTCACATGGGACATGCGCTTGATAATACGCTGCAGGATATCATTATTCGTTCTAAACGTATGCAGGGATATGAAACTTTGTGGATGCCTGGAACAGACCACGCATCAATTGCAACCGAAGCCAAAATTGTTGAGGCAATGAAAGAAGAAGGACTCACAAAAGACGATATTGGCAGAGAAAAGTTTTTGGAGCGTGCATGGGCATGGAAAGATAAATTCGGCGGACGAATTGTATCGCAGCTTAAGAAAATGGGCTCTTCCTGTGATTGGGACAGAGAGCGTTTTACGATGGATGAGGGCTGTAATAAAGCAGTCAAGGAAGTTTTTGTAAATCTTTATAATAAAGGTTTGATTTACCGTGGGGAGCGAATCATCAACTGGTGTCCACACTGCCTGACTTCGATTTCTGATGCGGAAGTAGAGTATGAAGATCAGAAAGGACATTTTTGGCATCTGCGCTATGCGTTTGCGGATGGAAGCGGTTATATCAATTTGGCTACAACACGTCCGGAGACACTTCTTGGTGATACAGCAGTAGCCGTGAATCCGAATGATGAGCGGTATAAAGATTTGGTTGGGAAAAAACTGATTCTGCCTCTGGTACACCGTGAAATCCCGTTGATTGCTGATGATTATGTAGATATGGAATTTGGTACCGGTGTCGTAAAAATCACGCCGGCACATGACCCAAATGACTTTGAGGTTGGACTGCGCCATGACCTGCCGATTATTAATGTGATGACAGACGATGCTAAAATCGTGGATGAATATGAGAAGTATGCGGGCATGGATCGATATGAAGCAAGAAAAGCCATCGTAGAAGATTTGGAAAAAGAGGGCGCTCTTGTAAAAATTGAGGACCACGATCATAACGTAGGAACTTGTTACCGTTGTGGAACAACAGTAGAGCCGCGTGTATCCAAACAGTGGTTTGTAAAAATGAAACCACTTGCCGGTCCGGCGATTGATGCGGTAAAAGAAGGAAAAACAAAATTTGTTCCGGAGCATTTTAATAAAACGTATTTCCACTGGCTTGAGAATATCCGCGACTGGTGTATTTCCCGTCAGCTCTGGTGGGGACATCAGATTCCGGCATTTTACTGTGATGACTGCGGTGAATTGGTAGTAACCAAAGAAAATAGTGCAGTATGTCCGAAATGTGGCAAGCCGATGCGTCAGGATCCGGATACACTGGATACGTGGTTTAGTTCAGCTCTTTGGCCATTCTCAACACTTGGATGGCCGGATAAGACGGAGGAGATGGATTATTTCTATCCGACGAACACATTGGTAACCGGTTACGATATCATTCCGTTCTGGGTTATGCGAATGATGTTCAGCGGACTTGAGCATACAGGACAAGTTCCGTTTGATACGGTGCTGATTCATGGACTTGTGCGCGATTCCCAAGGTAGAAAAATGAGTAAATCACTTGGCAACGGAATTGACCCACTTGAAGTGATTGATAAATATGGTGCCGATGCGCTGCGTCTGACGCTGGTAACCGGAAATGCACCGGGAAATGATATGCGTTTTTATTGGGAGCGTGTTGAGGCGAGCCGTAATTTTGCCAATAAAGTATGGAATGCTTCCCGTTTCATTATGATGAATTTTGACCAGAATGAAGATGTCGATTATGAAAATGTAACCGCAGATGAGCTGACTCAGGCAGATAAGTGGATTCTTTCCAAGGTGAATACACTTGCCAAGGATGTTACTGTATTGATGGATTCCTTTGACTTGGGAATTGCCGTTCAGAAAATTTATGATTTTATTTGGGAAGAATTCTGCGACTGGTATATTGAAATGGTAAAACCACGTTTGTACAACGATGCGGATGAAACAAAAGCAGCAGCTTTGCACACATTGAAAACCGTTTTAATTGATGCACTGAAATTACTGCATCCGTATATGCCGTTTATCACAGAGGAAATTTATTGTACACTTATGGGTGATGAAGAAATTTCCATCATGGTAAGTGAATGGCCAAAGTATAAAGAGAGCCGTAACTTTGCTGAGGATGAGGCAAAAGTTGAGCGAATTAAGGAAGCAGTAAAAGGCATCCGAAACATCCGCGGTGAGATGAATGTGCCACCAAGCAAAAAAGCGTCGGTTATCGTTGTTTCAGAAAAAGAAGAAGTGTTAAAAATCTTCGAGGAAAATAAAGTATTTTTTGCAACGCTTGGTCTTGCCAGTGATGTGACACTGCAGTCAACGAAAGAAAATATTGGCGAGGATGCGGTTTCTGTTGTTATTGCGGATGGAACCATCTATATTCCGTTTGCAGAATTGGTTGACATTGACAAAGAAATTGAGCGTTTGAAGAAAGAAGAAAAGAAACTTACCGGCGAAATCAAACGCTGTGAAGGTATGCTTGGTAATCCGAATTTCGTAAACAAAGCACCGGAGAAAAAGATTGCTGAGGAAAGAGAAAAATTAGAGAAATATAAGGGAATGATGGAGCAGGTTAAGGAGCGTTTGGCGCATTTTACAAAACCGTGACGTAATTTGTGAAGGAAACTTATGTTTTGTCGAAGGATTCTCGTATTTCCTACTTGCTTTTTTTACTCAAAATAGGTATTATGAATACCAAAGGGAATGAGTGACAGTGAAAGAGCAAATAGGAGGTACGAGAATGCTTAATTTTGAGGAAGAACTTGAAAAATTTCAGCCGAGCATGGACATCGAGAAAGTCGAAGATGTTGTTTATCATAATAATTTAGCAGATGTGACAGATATTGTAAAAGAGTTGATACAGGATGCTAAAGGAACATTGTGATGAAAAACAGGAAGGGGTTATCAAAGATGAGATGTCCAAGATGCGACGCTAATGTGAGCGACACAGCGACACTCTGCACATTTTGCGGTCAGAATCTTTCGGTGATTCATTATATTCGCAGAGTATCCAATACTTATTATAATCTGGGATTGGAAAAGGCGAAAGTGCGTGACTTATCAGGTGCGATTGTTGTTTTGAAAAAAAGTTTAGAGTTTAATAAGAAAAATACCAACGCAAGAAATCTCCTTGGGTTGATTTATTATGAGATGGGTGAGACCGTAGCAGCTTTGAGCGAGTGGGTGTTGAGTAAATACCTGCAGGCCGATGACAATGCAGCGGATTACTATATTAATACGATTCAGAAGAATCAGACGGCACTGGATGCGACAAATCAAACGATTAAAAAGTATAATTCTGCATTGGCGGCAGCACAGGCAGGAAATGATGATTTGGCAATTATCCAATTAAAAAAAGTAGTGAGTCTGAATCCGCATTTTGTGCGTGCACAGCAGTTGCTTGCATTATTGTATATTCATGACAAAGACTATCATAAAGCAGCAAAATGCTTAAACCGCGCTAGGCGAATTGACTTTAATAATACGACAACACTGCGCTATATGCAGGAAGTTGGTGACTTAGCTGCTTCCTCAGAGAAAGAGTTAGTGAAAAAGCCGTCAAAGAAAGACCCTCTTTCGAATGTAACCCCGGTGGGTACTTACAAGGAAGAAAAGCGGTCGTTAATGCCGGTTATCTATGTGATTATCGGTGCCATTGTCGGGCTTGCCGTAGCGTTTGTTCTGCTTTGGCCGACGATGAAAAACAGCGGAAGTGGAGATGGCTCACATATTTCAGATACAAATGATCAGTTAGCCGTGCAATCTTCCCAGATTTCCGGATTGAAGAAAGAGAAAGAACTTTTGCAGGAACAGGTTGACAAACTGCAAAAACAGATAAAGGATGCGGATTCGTCTGCACAGAAACAAACGGCAAGTTACGAAAAGTTATTGACAGGAGTCAAGGCTTATCTTGCGGATGATAAGATTCAGGCAGCAATTGCCGTGGCGGACTGTAAAAAATCCGATTTTGGAAGCAGTGAAGCAAAAGAAATTTACACAACCATTCATACCGTGACGGATGCACAGATTCAAGCCCTTTTAAATGAAGGAAAGCGTACGGCGTATACGTCTTATGATGGAGCGATTGCAATTTACCGCAATGTGCTGAAACTGAAACCAAAACATCAGGATGCGATGTGCCAGATTGGTTATTGTTATCAGAAAAAGCAGGATAACAAAAAAGCAAAGAAGTGGTATCGAAAAGCAATTAAGGTAGATCCAAACAGCGCAATTGCGAATAAGGCAAATAACTATTTGCAGCAGATTGAGCAGCAAGGTACACAAGGACAATAAGAATAAAAGAACGAATGAGAAGACCTATAGAAGAAAATTTCTATGGGTCTTTTTCGAATGACTAAAAAAGGAAGGAAAGAAAAAAATGGAGCAATTTTCAATGGAGCGAACGGGCTCTCAGCTTGTGTTACACATTTGTGAGGAATTGGATCATCATACAGCAGGACAAATCAGCAAAGTAGTGGATTTACAAATAGAGAAGGGAAATGTCAGGACATTAATATTTGACTTTTCGGGTATAACATTTATGGACAGCTCAGGAATTGGCATGGTAATGGGAAGACACCGAAAAATGAATTTTTTAGGAGGAAGAACTTTTGTGACCGGAATTGGAGATAATGTTGACCGCATTTTTAGAATGTCGGGGCTTTATCGGATTATTCCTAAATATCAGGAAAGGACGGAAGTTTTATAATGGAAAAAACGGAGATTATGTTTGAATTTGACAGTAATTCGGAAAATGAAAGTCTGGCGCGGACGGTTGTTGCCGCATTTTTAGCAAGGCTTGACCCGACCTTAGAAGAACTTGGTGATGTCAAGACAGCAGTTTCCGAGGCGGTTACAAATGCCATCATTCACGGATATGATGGCAAGCCGGGGAAGGTTAAGATACATAGCTGGATTGAGGAAAATACCATATGGATTGAAGTGGCGGACCAAGGTGTTGGAATCGGTGACGTAAATCGTGCCATGGAACCGTTGTTTACGACCAGACCGGAAATGGAACGTTCCGGAATGGGCTTTGCTTTCATGGAAGCTTTCATGGATGAACTGCATGTGGAGTCACAGGTGGGGCAGGGAACAACGATTCGTATGAAGAAAAAAATTTATAGTTCATTTATTTTGTCATAAGGGAGTCTGCCAATGGAAACCATAGAACTGATTAAACGTTCACGAGCAGGGGATAAATTGGCAAGAGAACAAGTGATTAAGGCGAATATGCCGTTGGTATACAGTATCGTGAAGCGATTTGCGGGAAGAGGATATGATGCCGAAGATTTGAGCCAGATTGGTGCAATTGGTTTGATTAAAGCAGTCGATAATTTCAATGTGAATTTTGAAGTGAAATTTTCTACTTATGCAGTGCCGGTAATTAGTGGTGAAATCAAACGATTTTTACGCGATGATGGAATGGTCAAAGTCAGCCGGACATTAAAGGAAAATGGAATACGGATTAAGCGTGCAGCTGAAATGTTGGCCATTCGACTGGGGCGTGATGCGACGTTAGAGGAACTAAGCGCAGCAACCGAATTGGCAAGAGAAGATATCGTAATGGCACTTGAAGCCGGCAGCGAAGTGGAGTCTCTGCATAAAACGGTATTTCAAAAAGAAGGAAGCGAAATTCTTCTTATGGACAAAATTCCATCGAAAAAAAATGAATCGGAGCATATTGTTAATCAAATCTTGTTAGAGCAGCTTTTGGGTGAGCTTGGCGAGAAAGAGAGAAAATTGATTGGAACAAGGGAGAAGTGGAATGGAACAGTTTTTGCAGGTAGGAGCGATTACTTCCACGCACGGAATTCGGGGAGAAGTAAAAGTATTTCCGACGACAGACGATCCGGCGCGGTTTAAAAAGCTGAAAAAAGTGATTTTGGATACAGGAAAACGTCAGATCGATATGGAGATTCAATCGGTTCGTTTTTTTAAACAGTTTGTGATTGTTAAATTTAAAGGAATCGATAATATTAACGATGTAGAACAATATAAAGGAAGTTCCCTTTTTGTTTCAAGGGAAAACGCGGTAAGTCTGGAAGAAAATGAATATTATATTGCCGATCTGATCGGCATGGAAGTGTTTACAGAGGAAGGACATTTCGGAATTGTAAAAGATGTGATGGAGACCGGTGCGAACGAAGTATATATTATAGATTCGGACGTTCATGGGGAAGTGCTCGTTCCGGCGATCAAGCAATGTATTGAAAATGTAGACGTAGAAAACGGAAAAATGCAGATCCGTCTGTTAGAGGGTCTGATCGGATAGATTTTAATGTTAGGAGAAGCAAAAAGAATGAACTTTCATATACTTACGTTGTTTCCCGAAATGGTTGAAAACGGACTGAAAACAAGTATTATCGGGAGAGCGGTCGCCGGGGGACTGCTTTCGATCGAGGCTGTCAATATACGGAATTTTGCATTTAACAAGCATCAAAGTGTAGATGATTATCCGTATGGAGGAGGAGCGGGAATGCTGATGCAGGCTGAGCCTGTGTATTTGGCATATAAAGATATCGAGGAACGGATCCAAAAGCGGATACAGAATGCAAAAATGCAGAATGCAGAAACGGAAGAACAAGATGCGGAAGTGAAAGTGCAGAATGCAGGGATACAAGATGCAGAAACTGTAAGTCCGGATAAAAAACTCCGTGTTGTCTATCTTTCTCCTCAGGGGAAGACTTTTGACCAGAAAATGGCAGAAGAACTGGCAGAGGAAGAAGATCTTGTTTTGCTGTGCGGGCATTATGAAGGGATTGATGAACGTGTTTTGGAGGAGATCGTGACGGATTACGTCTCTATAGGAGACTATGTGCTCACAGGAGGGGAACTTCCGGCTATGGTCATGGTAGATACGATCTCAAGGCTTGTGCCGGGCGTGCTTCACAACGATGTGTCGGCAGAATTTGAATCTTTTCAGGATAATCTGCTGGAATATCCGCAGTATTCCAGACCGGAAGAGTGGCACGGGAAAAAAGTTCCGCCGGTGCTTTTGTCGGGACATCATGCAAACATAGAAAAATGGAGAAGAGAACAGTCGATTCTGCGGACTTACGAGAGAAGACCGGATCTTCTTGAAAAAAGCTCGTTAACGTGGAAAGAAAAAAAGTGGCTGGAAGAGACGGTTAAGGAAAAAACAGTTCACGAAGAGCCGGAAGATGTGACAGAGTGCACGAATTGACATTATTACACTTTTTAGCTTGAATTTCCCGAAAACTTGAAAGTATAAGAATAAAAGGAGTAGAATATTTCGTTGGAGAGGTTGCCGGATATGGGAATCTCTTTATCAAATATATCTTTTATATAATAATAGGGAGGAAGAGAAAATGAAGAAAAACATTTTCAAAAAAGCTGGCAGAGTGTTTACATCACTGGCTCTTGCAGTGTCTATTTGTCTGACGATGTCGGTTTCTGTTTTCGCTAAAAACGGTAACGACTTGGAAAACAAAAACATCAATTATCGCGATTATCTTTATTTTGTGATCGATGGAAAAGATTACAAGATGACAGATCTTACAACAGAGCCGGGCGTAGATCTTTCGGGAAGCAATGTGTCTGCCGAAGTTTACGCAAAAGTTGATATGGATGGTTTGAATGCGGCGATGAAGGCGTCAGGTTCCAAAGATACATTTGTCCTGCACAAGAATACATATATGTCACGTTATGAAAAATCGACAGAGCCGATTGTGTATAATTTCCATTTTCAAGCCCACCGGCAAGTGTATTTCCTGCAACAGCAACAGTTTCGGATTGTGT
>ENA-ORTY01004974-ORTY01004974.1-human-gut-metagenome-genome-assembly--contig:-NODE-4974-length-10046-cov-5.290962_pt1 | contig 10046 bp, 2 predicted proteins | sample MGYA00241917_ERZ509198 | MGnify/ENA primary metagenome ERZ509198 (study PRJEB26280, sample SAMEA2338857) | human gut metagenome | biome: human gut; feature: human-associated habitat; material: faeces...
AAAGTGACCTGTCGTTTGAGAAAATAGGCAACGACCTGAAAATCTCCATCAATGGTGATGAAATTAAAGGCATTCAGATTAATAATCACTTCCGTTATGATGATTCCAAAGTTGAGACTATCGAATTCCATGATGGCAGCACGCTTGATATCAGTAATGCCGACCAGCTGATTCAGGCGATGAGCAGCTTTAGCATCAGCAATTCCGCTTCGACAGATACCCTGTCCAATCCGGCACAAGATGTCACCGATATGTACTCTCTGGCGGCCAGTCATGGTTTGACCGGAAAAGCAGTCTAAATAAAGAAGGTATTTAAACGGCAAAAAGTCCCCTACTCCGTAGAGCAGGGGACTTTATTATATCTCTGTTGCTTATAAAAAATTATTAAGAATTTCTTATTGAAGAGCATTTTTACAATTGATAAAATTTCTTAATATTATTAGAATAATTATTAATTTATTTCAGATTATAAATTATGTTTTACTCCAAAATTATCATCCTGTTTGATTGTTCCCTCTTTATCAAGATATATGCTTTTAACACTACCAGTAAGCTGATTATATAAAAATCCATTATGATTTTTCATTGTTACATCTGCTCCAGCATCTATAAGTAATTTCACAGCAGAGGTATTATCATAAGAATAAGCCATAAATAGAGGAGTGTTCCCTTCTATATCTGGTACATTAACATTTGCTTTTTTTTCAATAAGATATGATAATGGTTCTAAAGTGACTGTCTGAGGTATTGAAGCTGCATGATGAAGAGGTGTCCTATTCTTCGCATCTGTAGCATTAATGTTTGCCCCATTATCTACTAAAAACCTAATAATATTCATCATATATGGTACTAAATTTTTTCTCGCTATTTCATAGGTTTCATGTATTGATTCTCTAATTGCTTTTCTATCTTCCTGTGTGAGCTCTTTACACGGTTTAGGAATAGCTCCAGCCAAACAATTCTCTGTACCTTTATCTGATTTTATTTCCTCATCAATTGCACGATTAAAAGATTCTTCAAGACTATACATATTAAAAGGAAGTTGTATTGCGGTAACTAATGGAACTGAAGCAGGAGTACATGGCTCAAAATTAGCATCTGCTCCTGCATCTATTAAAATTTTAACTTTTTCTACGGCATTTTCAGGGTGGAAACCCGTTGCAGATCCTAAAGCATAGGCCAAGCTTGATATAGCCATATTAAGAGGTATTTCACATCGATACATTCCATTAACGTTTAATCCGTTTCTTATCATCTCTTTTAATTCGTCCGGGGAACCTTCCAACATTACCTTTCTTAGATTGCTATAAGTATCCGGTGTTATTTCATTGTTAATTAAATTGTTTTGCTTTTCCTTAGCAAAACATTCAGCCATATAGAAAGCTCCCGATAAACACAATGCTATTGCCGTTGTTGCTAAAAACTTTTTCATATGAAGCTCCCTTTAGCTGATTACATATCGTAATTTTATGATGTAAAGTTTAAGCTATCGTTAACACAATCTAAATTGGCAATATCGTCCAGAATTCCACCTATTTCCAAGGTTTATGCGAATGTTTTAGAATCAGCAAAATACAATAGTTAGAAAAACATTAAGAATAAAAAGTTATGCACAGCTTTTATTGGTTATTTTGTAACGAGTCGTCGCTTTTGAGTATAATATGTTATATGGTAACAACGGACAGGTGTATTTTCTCCTTGCAATTTAAAATTTTTGTGCGAAAGTTACAATAAGTCTAAAAGATGGAGTAGGATCTTGGAATGCTATTTTAGATTTGCAGCTATGCCATACAAACAAGCCTCTTCATTTAAATATTGTGAAGAGATTCTAGATTTTACTTCAGGTAACGTCTTTTTATTTTCTTATATCCATTTTTTCAATAACGCTCGACTTCTTCAGAAGTTGCTTTTTTTTACCCAGTTGTTTTATATTGGGGCGTTTCTTTTAATTTTTCATAAAATTAATAAATGCACGCATAAGAAAGCGGCAGGAGGTGCCCTTCAGAAACCTCTCTAATATTCTAAAGGTATCCATATTTATTTTCTTGTAATAAAAACAACATATCTCATTATTTGCAGATAATTTGTTTGGTTCTATCTAAAGGGTTATTTTACATCAAAAGTAAGGAGTTTCTCATGAATAATACCGCTGATTTTAACGAACTTAAGTCAATTCTTTCTGAAACATTGCAATACTTCGAATTAAGTGACTCTTTAATTGACCAACTACTTTCAGATAATTTTATTAACGGTTTGTTAGAATTACAACAACAAGAACCCGTTAATAATAGTTTTATCTCAATGTTAAGAAATTTTTCAGATGAACAAAATTTATGTACGGCCAAAGAGTTTGAGGAAGAATTACACTCTGAATTATGTAAAGATGGGTATGTAAAAAGTGTTGTCCAATACATTAACAATTCTTGGTTGGATATTCCCTTTCCTGGAGAGATACAAACAAGAAGTAATAATAGTATAGTTGAAAATGCTAAAAGGGGAATAAGTATTGTAGGTGCTATGCTAAGCACTTTGGCAAAAAGATTTAATATTGCATGTACAAATTTTGCAGGCAATCTTAATCAGTATATTAGTATTGCACAAAGACTTGATAAAAGAATTAATGATGACTATGCCATTGCTCGACAATTTGATGAAAATCTTAGAGCAGTGGCTTTGGGCATAAGGTACAATACGAAAACAGGAGAGAATACAAGATCCCCATTGGTTGTAGACTTAGATGGAGACGGCGTAGAAACAATCGGGACAAACAGCAATGTTTATTTTGACCACGATAATAACGGATTTGCTGAAAGTACAGGCTGGGTTGGTAAAGATGATGGTTTACTGGTTCGGGATTTGAACAATAATGGACAAATTGATGATGGAACGGAGTTGTTTGGTAATAACTCCGTTCTTTCGTCAGGGGAGAAAGCAGCCAACGGGTTTGAGGCTCTGAAGGATTTGGATTCAAACAACGACGGTATCTTTAACAGTTCTGATACGGCATGGAATCAGGTTAAAGTCTGGAAAGATGCCAATAGCAACGGTGTCGTTGATGAGGGGGAGTTGCTCACATTAGAGCAGGCTGGGATTGAAAATATTGATTTAAATTATCAAAATTCAAATGCCGTAGATACTAATGGCAACACCGTTGGGCAAATAGGATCTTTTGACAAAGAAAACGGAACCCAAGGAAACATAAGCGATATTTGGTTTAATACTGATTTAATGGATACTGTTGATAAGACCAATATTGATATCCCTGCTGATATAGCTGCTTTGCCTAATGTCACTGGCTTTGGCAATGTGCACGATTTGCATACTGCAATGGCTTTGGATACCTCCGGTGAATTAAAAGCCTTGGTTCAGCAATATGCTGCCGAAACAGATTCTGAAGCTCGTCAGCAAATTTTGTATAACATTATATATCATTGGACTGGTGTTCAAGATGAGCCAATTGATGGGCGTGATCCGACTCAAGTTTATGGGAAAGTTATTGATGATACGCGTAAACTTGAAGCGTTAGAAGAGTTTATGGGGGAAGAATATCTTGGAACCTGGTGTTGGGGAGAGCGAGATCCCAACCCGCACGGCAAAGCAGCCCCCTATATCTTACGTGCTTTTGATATTTTAGCAGAATATGTTAATAATGAACTATTGGCACAAACGCATTATAAGCCCTTATTGGAAAATGTTAAATTAATATGGGACAATACAACTGAAACATGGAGTATAGATGTTTCCGGGGCTGTTGCGCAAATTCAAAGTCTTTATAATGAAAATGCGGAAAATGGTATCACAACACTTAGAGAATTTGAGAAATTAGTAAAAAATTGTGGATACGATAACTTACAAGCAATTTATGAAGCTTTTCGAACTTATGGCTCTCTTACCGGCAGTGATTTGGATGCCATGTTTGCCAAGTTTGGATATACCTATGGAACCGACTTGAACGATGACTTAACCGGAACTGCCGGGGTTGATGAAATTAACGGATTAGCCGGTAACGATTCTATCTACGGCGGTGCAGGTAATGATACCTTAGACGGCGGTACGGGAAATGATAATATTTTCGGCGAAAATGGAGATGACATCCTGATCGGGGGCGAAGGTAATGATTATCTGATTGGCGGGAATGGAGCTGATACTTATATCTTTAATCCCGGGTTTGGTAATGATGCTATTGATAATTCAGATGATAGCGCTTCCGCCAGCGAACCCGACATTATCCAATTTGGCGAAGGAATTTTGGCCTCAAAAACAACTTTGGGACGTCAAGGGTACGACCTTATCATCACAGTTTCATATGATCCTGATGAAAATGGTACTACTCGTCCGAATGATTCTATCCGGGTATACAGTTATTTTGACCAACAGGGAACATCCAGCGCAACTGTTAATTCTATTGTTTTTGCTGATGGAACAACTTGGGATTATGAATATGTTCGTGATCATTGGAACAGCATTCCCGATGCGAATGGCGGAGAAACCCTTGAGGGAAACAATGAAAATAATACAATCAACGGCACAAATTACAACGACATCCTTATAGGAAACGGAGGAAACGACACAATTAATGCCGGAAACGGCAATGATCGTTTGCTTGGCGGAACAGGAAACGACACATTAAACGGTGGTTCCGGAGACGATACTTATCTTTGGAATTGGGGTGACGGAATGGATACGATTTCCGATACCGGCAACCACGATAAGATCTCCTTTGGTGACGGCATTACATATAGCGATCTTAAGTTCCGCCAAGAAGGGGGAAATTTAAGAATTACTGTCAAAAATAATGAAAACCAGGGAATGTTAATCAATGGCTTTTTCTCTAGCCTGGATTATAAAATTGAAGATTTGTATTTTCAAGACGGTTCAATTGTCCATTTATCCGAAATTCCGCTGACATTACATCAGCTAAATACAGATGAAACTATTAACCTTACCGGAAACGGCGATACTGTATATGCTAATGGCGGAGACGACAGAGTCAACGGCGGACAAGGCAATGATACGATTTTCGGTGGTGACGGCAATGATAATATCTACGGAAATTCTGGAAATGATGTAATTTCCGGAGGAAAAGGTGATGACACGATAGATGGCGGAAATGGCGCTGACACTTATATTTGGAATCTGGGAGATGGTTTGGATACTATAGCTCAGGTTTCTAGTGAAGACATTATAAAATTTGGTCCGGGTATTACATTTGACAATCTCTCATTCCGTAATGACAATGGTGATCTGCGTATCTATGTAAATGGCGATGATACTCAGGGCGTCATTTGTAAAAATTTCTTTGGTAATGATAGTTATAAATCGAAGCAAATCATTTTTAATGATGGAACATCTTTCGCACTGCCAACTTCACCATTAACCCTAACCCAGAAAAACACCAGCGAAACAGTCACAGCTACCATATATAATGATACAATTTATGCTAATGGCGGTGCAGATACAGTTCACTCTGGCCAAGGAGATGATGTGATTTATGGCGGTGCCGGATTCGATTCCCTCTATGGTGAAGATGGAAATGATACTTTAATCGGTGGTACAGGAAGCGACTACTTGGAAGGCGGAGCCGGAGATGATACTTATATTTATAATCTGGGAGATGGTTTTGATACGATCTATGACTACAATGGCGGAAACACGGATAATGATACCATTAAATTTGGCGAAGGCATTTCTTTTGAGGACTTGTCATTTGAAAGAGATGGCAATAGCTTAATCATCTATGTTAATAATGATAAGACGCAGGGAATTAAAATACAAGATTACTACTCAAGCTATTCTCAGGTTGAAAAGTTAAAGTTTGCCGATGAAAGTGTTGTAGAAACGTCAACCGTTGCCGTAACCATAGATAGGTCTGATGCCTTGGCAGCACAAAACATTACCGGAACGGACAATAACGATATCTTAACCGGAGGGAACTTTGGTGACACGCTTACTGGTAATGACGGGGATGATGTCATTGATGGCGGAGCTGGTAATGACACATTAAAAGGTAATAGCGGCAACGACACGCTTATCGGCGGCAAAGGGAATGACCGTTTGGAAGGCAGTTATGGAGACGATACCTACATCTGGAACCTAGGAGATGGTTTTGATACGATCTATGACTACAATGGCGGAAACACGGATAATGACACCATTAAATTTGGCGAAGGTATTTCCTTTGAGGATTTGTTATTTGAAAGAGATGGTAATAATTTAGTAATTTATGTTAATAATGACAAAACTCAGGGAATTACAATTCAAAATTACTACTCAAGCTATTCTCAGGTTGAAAAATTAGAGTTTGCCGATGGGACTATTGTAGAAACTTCATCTGTTTCTATAGTTGAACCAGAAGAACCAAGCGAAAACGCCGGACAGACAATCTCCGGTACAAGTGATGATGATATTTTAATCGGCAGTGACGGAGATGATACAATTAATGCCGAGGATGGTTATAATGATATTACGGGCGGCAAAGGAAACGATATTATCTCTGCCGGATATGACCGGGATACTTTCTATTACAACCTAGGCGACGGTTATGATAAGATTACAGATTTAGGAGGACGCGACCAAATCATCTTTGGGGACGGAATAAGTAAGGAAAACATTTCTTTTTACAGAAAAAATGATAATCTGATAATCTCAATCAACGACGATTTCTCACAAGGTATTGAAATCATAGATTTCTTTAGAAATAATGATAACCGAATAGAGAATATAAAATTTGCCGACAATTCAACATTGCGCCTAACTACAGGTTTAATTTTGAAAACAAATGAATTGGATGGTTCAATTACAGGTACTGTTGAAGATGATACATTAATAGGAAATATTGGGGAAAATAACCTGAATGGTTCATCAGGAGATGATATACTGAATGGAGGCAAAGGCAATGATACTCTTGATGGCGACGTCGGAAATGATACCTATATATGGAATTTAGGTGATGATATCGATACAATTCGAGATACAGCCGGATTAAATACCATCAAATTTGGAGAAAATATTTCGTTTGACGATTTAACATTTAAACAAGACGGTAATAATCTGAGACTGATTGTGAAAAATGATATTTCCCAAGGGATTATTATCCAAGATTACTTTTCTTCAAATAATATCAATAACAATTATCACCCCATCACTATTTTTGAATTTTCCGATGGTAGCAAATTTGATTTTAGAGAAAATAACATTACTCTCACCTATGATAACCGCGCTGAAACAATTACCGGTAATATTGGTGATAATATAATAGATGCTCAAGGCGGAGACGACACCATTACGACCTATGGGGGTGATGATATTATTAATGGTGGAGCCGGAGATGATGAAATTTCTTCCGGAAACGGAAATGATATCATAACTGGTGGCTCTGGAAATGATATCATTAACGGTGAAGCCGGAAATGATACTTACATTTGGAACCTTGGTGATGGTATGGATACAATAACGGATTCCAGTGGATTTGATAAAATCAAATTCGGAGAAGGTATTACATCTGCCAATTTATCATTTTTCAAACAAGGAAACAATTTACTTATATTTATCAATGATAACCATCAAGAAGGAATAATAATAAACAGATATTTTGAAGGTAGTTACAATATTGAACTCCTGGAATTTACAGACGGCTCATCCATAAATCTAAGTCAGTCTTTAGATATTAAGCTAGGTGATACCGGCGAATCCATTGATGGTACAATATATAACGATACAATAACCGGAGGAGATGGAAACGACACCATTAACGGAGGTAATGGTGATGATACTCTTTCAGGTGGGATCGGAGAAGATACCATGTCTGGTGGAGATGGTGCGGATATCATCTCTGGAGGAACAGGAGATGATACAATCGACGGAGGTGCCGGAAATGACACTTATATCTGGAACCTTGGTGACGGTATGGATACAATAACAGATTCGCAAGGAACAGATAAAATTGTGTTTGGCGAGGGCATTTCATATGATGACCTTTCATTTAGTCAAACGAATTCAGACTTATACATTAATGTTCAGAATATGCCCAACCAAGGACTTTTGATCAAAAATTATTTTGCTTCAGGAAATAGTAACCGTATTGAAACCTTGGAATTCAGCAACGGGAACCTCTTTGATCTGAGTAAAAATGCGTTAATATTAAAAGGAGATGGGACGGTCAATGGAACGATCTATGATGATTCTATAACAGGGAACAATAATGATGACACCATAACGGCAGGAGATGGCAATGATATTATCTACGGCAATGCTGGAAACGATAACATTGATGGCGGCAACGGGGATGATATGATCTATGGTGGCCAAGGATGTGATACATTAAAAGGAGGTTACGGAAACGATACATATGTATGGAATCTCGGCGATGATCTTGATACCATCGAAGATGATGCCGGTCAAAATACATTACTCTTTGGTAACGGTATAAGTTTCAATGATTTAGATTTTAATATGTTAGGCAATAATCTGTTGATTACCGTTAATGGCGACAAAAACCAAGGTGTACAAATCAATAATTTCTTAAATGAAAATGATTTATACAAAATAGAGTACCTCAAATTTAGTGACGGAACATCTATATACCTTCCAGATTTAGGCTTAAATATGGCTTATGGTGCAACAGATGATACTATAAACGGAACTTATAACGATGATACCATCATCGCCGGAAATGGTAATGACACCGTTAATGCCGGAGATGGTAATGACAGTATCTATGGAGGAAAAGGCAATGACGCCTTGAATGGAGGTAATGGCAGAGACAGTTATTACTACAATCTGGGTGACGGTTATGATACAATTACCGAGACCAGAGGAAATGATAAAATCATTTTTGGTGAAGGCATCTCCATAAATAACCTTTCTTTTCGACAAGATGGTTCAAATTTGGACATTTTAATAAATAATGATGTTTCTCAAGGAGTAACAGTCAAAGACTTCTATTCGGGAACTAATTATCAAGTAGAAACGCTCCAATTTGCTGATGGGTCAACCTTTAATCTCTCAACTCAGGGGTTAACACTGCAACAAACTAATGCTGACGACACAGTCAACGGAACATCCTATAATGATGTCATTTACGGAAACGGCGGTCATGATACCATCAACGCCGGAGATGGAAATGATACGATTGTCGGAGGCATCGGCAATGATATCCTGAATGGAGGAAACGGCGATGATACCTATATTTACAATTTAGGTGATGGCTTTGATACTATTACTGACACCGGAGGCGATGATAAAATTGTCTTTGGTGAAGGTATCAGTCAAAGTGATTTGTCATTTGAACAGATCGGTAACGATTTGAAGATTTCTGTCAATGGTAAGGATGACAAAGGAATTCAGATTAATAATTATTTTCAGAATGATGCCTCCAAAATTGAGACTATCGAATTCTATGACGGCAGTACGCTGAATATCAGCAATGCTGATCAGCTGATACAGGCGATGAACAGCTTTAGCATCAGCAATTCGGCTTCAACAGATGCCTTGTCTAATCCGACTGAAAATGTCAGCGATATGTACTCTCTGGCAGCCAGTCAGGATTTGACCAGAAAAGCAATATAATCAAACAAGCATTATCCGGTTATCAAGTTTTTCTTGATAACCGGATAATCTGAAGTCTAAAAAGAAACTGAAAGTGACAAATTCCATGCAAGAAATAAAACAAAAATTTATACCTGTTGACAAAGAATTGTCGTATAAGAATAATCAAAAGTTTTATCCACAGGCTCAAAACAAGTACTACTAATGGTTTAAGAAGAAACATGACAAGACATTAACAGAACAAAAAAATAATTTTCTTGCATAATTAAAATTATAGAGTGAAACTAATAACAAAATTACTCTTAATGAGAGAGGGCGTAATGAACTATTATACGGAACGGCCGATTAATGGCTATCTCCATGGACTACCTCCATCGGACATTGTTTCAGGTGTTTCGTTCATTTCGGCTGCTTTTCAGATTTTTTTAACATCAGCAAACCTTTGCCTGCTTATCAGACAAAGGTTTTGTTATATAAATAAAAGTTTTTAATTTGGAGGA
>ENA-ORTY01004979-ORTY01004979.1-human-gut-metagenome-genome-assembly--contig:-NODE-4979-length-10036-cov-2.352570_pt1 | contig 10036 bp, 6 predicted proteins | sample MGYA00241917_ERZ509198 | MGnify/ENA primary metagenome ERZ509198 (study PRJEB26280, sample SAMEA2338857) | human gut metagenome | biome: human gut; feature: human-associated habitat; material: faeces...
AAAAAGAAATTATATAGTGTTATTTTATTAACAATTTCTTGTTTCAATCACTAATAATTTTGTACCTTTACGTGCAATTTTGAAACTACACTTATACTAATCTCTAAATAGTTATGGCAAATACCAAAAGTGAAAAGCTGTTCACCGAATTCCCGCCGGTTCCGACCGAGAAGTGGGAGGAGGTGATTACGGCCGACCTGAAAGGTGCTGATTACGAGCGCAAGCTGGTATGGAAAACGGGCGAAGGTTTCAACGTCCGGCCCTACTACCGCGCCGAGAACCTCGAGGGCATCAAGTTCCTGGGCTCGCAGGCAGGCGAGTTCCCTTACGTACGCGGTACGCACGCGCACAACCGCTGGCGCGTACACCAGACCGTGAGCGTCGTATGCCCCAAGGAGGCAAACGCCGAGGCACTGAAAATCCTCAACGCAGGCGTCGACTCGCTCGGCTTCTGCATCGCGTCGGCGGATTTCTCAGCCGCAGACCTCGACACGCTGCTCAAGGACATCTGTATTGAGGCTGTCGAAATCACCTTCTGCGGAGAGAAGACGGCCCATGTCGCCGAGCTCGTCCTGGCCAAAGTCGAAAAGGAGGGCATCGCCAAGGAGGATGTCCGCATCGCATTCTGCATCGACCCGCTGGTAAAAGGGCTTTCGTCGAAAGGCGATTTCTGCTCGCCCAACGGTGAAAAGTGCATCGCCCGCATCGTCGAGCTGATCCACAAGACCAAGGAGTACAAGCACGTGCGCATCGTAACCGTTGCGGGACAGACCTTCGGCAACTCGGGTTCGACCATCGTCGAAGAGCTGGCATTCACCCTTTCGGCAGGCCACGACTACCTCGTACGCCTGACGGACGCAGGGCTGGACGTCGACCAGGCCGCACGCAAACTGCGCTTCTCGTTCTCGGTAAGCTCCAACTATTTCATGGAGATCGCCAAATTCCGCGCGGCACGTATGCTGTGGGCCAACATCGTCAAGGGCTACGGCCCGGCGAAGAACTGCGCCTGCAAGATGCAGATACACGCCGAGACCTCGCGCTGGAACCAGACCGTCTCCGACCCCTACGTGAACATGCTGCGCGGCACGACCGAGGCCATGTCGGCCACGATCGCCGGCGTACATTCGCTGGAAGTAACGCCGTTCGACACCTCGTTCGAAAACCCGACCGAGTTCTCGAAGCGCATCGCCCGCAACGTCGAGCTGCTGCTCAAACACGAATCGCATTTCGATCAGGTGGTCGATCCCGCCGGCGGTTCGTACTACATCGAGAACCTCACGCAGTCGATCGCAGCCGAGGCGTGGAAGCTCTTCCTCGAATTGGAGGAGAAGGGCGGCTACGTCGCAGCGTTCGAGAGCGGTTACGTCGTCGAGCGCGTCGACGCATCGGCCGCTGCCAAGGATAAGAGCGTGGCGCAGCGCCGCATCACGCTGCTGTGTGCCAACCAGTATCCCAACTTCACGGAGGTCGCTTCCGACGCCGTGACCGAAGCCGCCGTGACGCGCCGGAAGAAGGCGGGCGTGCTCAATCCCTACCGCGGCGCGATGGCCTTCGAGGCGATGCGTCTGCATGTGGATCGCAGCGGAAAGACGCCCAAGGCGTTCATGCTCACCGCCGGTCATCTGGCCATGGCCCGCGCCCGCGCCCAGTTCTCGTGCAACTTCTTCGCCTGCGCGGGTATCCGTGTGCAGGACAACACCTTCTTCAAGTCGATCGAGGAGGGCGTGAAGGCCGCACTCGAATCGAAAGCCGAGATCGTGGTGGTCTGCGCTTCGGACGACGATTACGCAGAGGCCGCACCGAAGGTGAAGGAGCTGCTCGCCGGCAAAGCCATTCTCGTAGTCGCAGGCGCTCCCGCATGCGCACCCGAACTGGAGGCCCAGGGCATCACGAACTTCATCTCGGTGAAGTCGAACGTCCTGGAGACTCTGAAGTTTTATCTTAAAGAAATGGGCATCTGATCATGAGAGCTAAATTTTCAGAACTGACATACGAAGCAGGCGGGCAGAAGAGCTGCTGCGCCTCGAAAGGCTGCGGACAGGTCGAGCCGTGGCTGACGGCCGAGGGTATTCCCGTCAAGGGCGCCTATACGGCCCAAGACCTCGAAGGCATGGAGCACCTGAACTATGCGGCAGGTATCGCCCCGTTCCTGCGCGGCCCCTACTCGACGATGTACGTGATGCGTCCGTGGACCATCCGTCAGTACGCCGGATTCTCGACCGCCGAGGAGTCCAACGCATTCTACCGCCGCAACCTCGCCGCCGGACAGAAAGGTCTGTCGGTGGCCTTCGACCTGGCAACGCACCGCGGTTACGACGCCGATCACCCGCGCGTGGTGGGCGACGTGGGCAAGGCCGGCGTGTCGATCTGCTCGGTGGAGGACATGAAGGTGCTCTTCAACGGCATTCCGCTCGACCGGATGTCGGTGTCGATGACCATGAACGGCGCCGTGCTGCCGATCCTGGCCTTCTACATCGTGACGGGCCTGGAGCAGGGCTGCACGCTCGACCAGCTGGCCGGTACGATCCAAAACGACATCCTCAAGGAGTTCATGGTGCGCAACACCTATATATATCCGCCCGAGTTCTCGATGCGGATCATCGCCGACATCTTCGAGTACACCTCGAAGAACATGCCCAAGTTCAACTCGATCTCGATTTCGGGTTACCACATGCAGGAGGCGGGCGCCACGAACGACATCGAGCTGGCCTACACGCTGGCCGACGGTCTGGAGTACCTGCGCGCAGGTATCAATGCCGGCATGTCGGTCGACGCCTTCGCACCGCGCCTGTCGTTCTTCTGGGCCATCGGCATGAACCACTTCATGGAGATCGCCAAGATGCGCGCGGCACGTATGCTGTGGGCCAAGATCGTCAAGCAGTTCGAGCCCAAGAACCCCAAGTCGCTGGCGCTACGTACCCACTCGCAGACCTCGGGCTGGTCGCTCACCGAGCAGGACCCGTTCAACAACGTGGCCCGCACGGCCATCGAGGCCATGGGCGCCGCGCTGGGACACACCCAGTCGCTGCACACCAACGCCTTGGACGAGGCGATCGCCCTGCCGACCGACTTCTCGGCGCGTATTGCGCGTAACACGCAGATCTACATTCAGGAGGAGACCAACATCTGCCGCGAGGTCGACCCGTGGGCAGGTTCCTACTACATCGAGACGCTGACCAACGAGATCGCCCACAAAGCCTGGGAGCGCATCGAGGAGGTCGAGAAGCTGGGCGGTATGGCCAAGGCCATCGAGACCGGCATTCCGAAGATGCGCATCGAGGAGGCTTCGGCCCGCAAGCAGGCCCGCATCGACTCCGGCGAGGAGAAGATCATCGGCATCAACGAATACCGTCTGGAGAAGGAGGCCCCGATCGACATTCTTGCCGTGGACAACACAGCCGTGCGCGAGAGCCAGATCAAGCGACTCAAGGAGCTGCGCGCCAACCGCGACGAAGCTGCCGTGAAGAAGGCGCTGGCCGCCATCACCGAGTGCGTGAAGACCAAGCAGGGCAACCTGCTCGAACTGGCCGTCGAGGCCGCCAAGGTCCGCGCCTCGCTGGGCGAAATCTCCGATGCCTGCGAAGTGGTCGTAGGCCGCTACAAAGCTGTTATCCGTTCCATTTCAGGTGTTTACTCTTCAGAAGTGAAAAACGACAAATCCTTCGAGCGCGCCAAGGAGCTGTGCGCCGAATTCGCCAAGAAAGAGGGCCGTCAGCCGCGCGTGATGATCGCCAAGCTCGGCCAGGACGGACACGACCGCGGCGCCAAGGTGGTCGCTACGGGTTATGCCGACATCGGCTTCGACGTCGACATGGGTCCGCTGTTCCAGACTCCGGAGGAGGCCGCCAAGCAGGCCGTCGAAAACGACGTGCACGTAGTCGGCGTATCGTCGCTGGCCGCCGGCCACCTGACGCTCGTGCCGCAGATCATCGCCGAGCTGAAGAAGCTGGGCCGCGAGGACATCATCGTCATCGTCGGCGGCGTGATCCCCGCGCAGGACTACGATGAACTCTACCGCGACGGCGCCGCCGCCATCTTCGGCCCCGGTACGCCGATCGCCACGGCAGCCATCAAGATCCTCGAAATCCTGCTCGCCGAGTAAATTCCCGGCTCCGACAAGAGAAACGCCGCGGTCGCAAGACCGGGGCGTTTTTTGTTCCGGAGCACTTCGGGAGGGACTTTTTTCACCCGCCAAAGACCGGAACGGGAGTTTTTGCATTATCTTTACGACTGAAATACACAAATTCATTCCAACGTTCCATTCGCATGAAGAAAACCCTCATTCTGTTGCTTGCCTGCTGTGCCTGCATCCGGTCGCAGGCGCAGACTCCGGAGGCGGCCGCCGCACCGGAACCCTCCGTAACCCGGACCGACAGCGCCCTGACATTCCCCGAACCCGAATTCATCGGCCAGGCATTGGCTATCCGGCCCGACAACAGAACCGAGCAGCTCGTCCAGGAGAGCCTGGCTCCCCGCCACCGCTCGTCCACCGGGCAGAAACTGTTCGGCATCGGAAAGGACCACATCGACGAAATGACGCTGAAAGGCGCGCAGTCCCCCGTCCGGTTCCGGAAGAGCGACGGCATCGCCTTTATCATCCGCGTTCCGGACAACCTGATCGACCCGATGTCGGTGATCAGCGTCTTCCGGTTCAAGGTCAAGAAGAAGATGCGGATCGCCGAATACGCGTCGGTCGGAACCTTCGGCGACCAACAGCGCAACACGCTGGAACGGCAGCCCTTCACCTCGCGCCGGTTCGGAAGCAGCTCCTACCTCATCATCCTGAAAGGCGTCGAGACCGGAGAATACGGCATCACGGTCGATGCGCTGGGCAGTCTCAACGTTTCGACATTCGGGGTGGACGAATAAACCCGCGTTCCATGACAAACAATCCCCGCAACCTCGGTTGCGGGGATTGTTCTTTCGGCAGCCGGCAATGGGATCACAGGCAGGCCTCCAGAATCCGGCGGGCCATGGCGCCGTCGACGTTCTGCGCCTCGCCGAACCGATCGCCCGCAGCCGTGAAGCGGCGTTCGATCTCGGCGATGGTCTCTTCGCCGATACCCTCCTCCGAAAGGCGTGTCGAGAGGCCCAGCGAACGGAAGAACGCCTCGTTGGCCGCAATCGTACGGTCGATGCGCTCCTCCTCCGAACCGCCGGCAATGCCCCAGATACGCTCGCCGTATTGCAGCAGTTTGCCGCGTTTCTGCCCGCGCAGCACGCGCAGCGTACCGTTGATGACAATGGCCAGCGTCGCGCCGTGCGTCAAGCCGTGCAGCGCCGTCAGCTCGTGGCCGATCATGTGCGTCGCCCAGTCCTGCGTCACGCCCATACGGATCATGTCGTTCAGGGCCAGCGTCGCCGAAAGCATGTATTCCGACATCGTGTCGTAATCGCGCTCGTCCGCCAGCGCTTTGGGAGCGATTTCGACCACCGTATGCAGGATGCCTTCGGCCCAGCGGTCCATCAGCCGCGACTGATGGGGCGTAGTCATATACTGCTCCAGCACATGCACGAAAGTATCCGCAAGTCCGCAGGCTACCTGACGCTTCGGCAGCGAATAGAGCGTCTCGGGATCGAGGATCGAGAAGACCGGATAATCGCCGTAGAAAGCATATTTTTCCTTGGTCTCGTAGCGCGAAATGACCGCCCCGGAGTTCATCTCGGAACCCGTGGCCGACATGGTGAGGACCGTAGCCAGCGGCACGGTCTTGCCGGCCTGCCCCTTGAGCACGATGTCCCATGCATCGCCGTCGTAGAGAAGGCCCGCAGCGATGAGTTTCGTACCGTCGATGACCGACCCGCCGCCGACAGCCAGCAGGAAGTCCACCTTCCGCTCTTTGCCCAGCGCAATGGCTTCGCGCAGGGTCTCGACCGACGGATTCGCCTCGATGCCCCAGAACTCGACCAGGTCGCGGCCTTCGAGTGCGGCGACGACCTGATCGTAGACGCCGTTACGCTTGACGCTTCCGCCGCCGAAGGTCAGCATGATGCGTTTTCCGGCGGGAATGAGCTTCGGCAGACGGGCGATCTGGCCCTTGCCGAAAACCAGTTTGGTCGGATTGTGATAGATGAAGTTGTTCATGGCGAATATTTATTTATCCTATTACGAAGACAATGAATGACCGAACGGCTCCGAAACCGGATTGTACCTGGTTTGACAGGGCCTCCGGCTGTTAAAAGGACCGTTACGCCTCTAAAGATACGAAAAAAGCCGGACTGCGCAGAGAATTCTCCGCTAATTTTCAATCTTTGCGGTGAAAGCTGCCGGTTTGTGCTTAAACGAAGCAGAGCGCGGATGGGTGTACCGAAGTACGTCCCATTCGCGCCCTGCGGGAGCAAGTGCAAAGATGCACCGTAAAATCAATCGTTTAGAAGTACTTGCCGCGCAGGTCCTGAATCTTGGCCATCTGCTGGATAGCCGGGATGGCGAACTGCTGGGCCATGCCCTCGGCCATGGCCTGGGCGCGAACTTTCTCGCCTTCGGCGGTCTGCTTGTCGTCGGTCTTGACATCCCCGACCTCGAAGACATAGACGCCCGAAAGTCCCTTCACGGGAGCCGACAGGGCGCCCTTCTCGGCCGATGCGATGGCGCCCACCAGACGAGGCTCCATGCCCACGCCGTTCACGTAGAACGAACCGAAAGTCACATCGGAGAAGTCCTCCACCTCCGAGCCGAGACTTGCAGCCTGCTCGGCGAGGGTCGAACCCGAAAGGTTCTTAACGATATAATCGTATTTTTTGTCGCGAAGAAGCTGCGAACGGATCTGGGCCGAAACCTTATTCAGCGGTGCGTACTCATTGTCGTCGATCTCGGTCAACGTGGCAATCACGTAGTCCTTGCCTACGTTAAAGATCGCCGAAAGGTCGCCCTCCTTCGCTCCGTAGGCCCAGCGGGCCACCTCGCGCGAATCCTCAAGGCCGCGGATCGTACGGTCGCCCTGGGCGATCGCAGCCACACGGGGCGTCACGGCAGCCGTCGAAGCGGCATCTGCGAATGCGGCGGCCGAACCCTTGGCGTTGACCATGAACGAACCGGCCTGGTTGTGCACGTCGCGGCGCGTGGCGGCCGAAGCCTCCACGGGATAGGTGATCGTAGCCACCTGCACGTGTTTCGAAGGTTTGTCGGCACGGTACACCTGCATCAGCTGGATGGCGTCGCCCGAAGCGATCTTCACGATGTCGCCCTGTCTGGCATTGGCCAAAGCGGCGGCGAACTCGCCCGTGAAGGCCGAGAAAGGCAGCACTCCCACTTCACCGCCGTTGGCGGCCGTAGCGTCGTAAACCGAATAACGGGCAGCGGTCTGCGCGAAATCGCCCCCCTTCTTCAGCACCGTCAGCAGGCTGTCGGCAAGCGCCTCCTGCGCATAGGGCAGCACGATATGACGTACGCCCACCGAGTCGGGAACCATCTTCGAATCGAGCGCGCGGGACATCGTCCACTCGTTGTTCTTCAGCACGGGACCGTACATCTCGCCCGCCATCAGCGCCTTGGCCTCCTCGTCGGAGAGCTGTGCGGCGGAAACGTAGCTGTCGGCGATCTTGCCGTTGCGGTTGGCGCGGACGAAGGTCTTCACCTCCTCGGCGGCGGCGAACTCCCGGCCCACCTCCGTCACGCTCTTCTCAAGCGCCAGCAGATCGTCGTCCGTGGGGGAGACCTCGAATACGACATACGAAATCGTACGCGACGGGGTCTGCTTGAACTGGTTCTTATGGCTGTTGTAGTAAGCCTTCACATCACCCGACGACACCTTGACGAGCGAATCGGGAACGGCCGAGAACTTCTTGCCGGCCCACTTGCCCGAGAAAGACTTGTTGGCAGCCTCGACACCGCGGGCGACCTCCAGCGAATTGACGTAAACGCCGCCCTTCACCAGTCCGAAGTACTTCTGCACCTCGCGCTCCAGACGGGCCTGCTCGTTGAGCTGCGCCCAGGCATTGGCCGCCTCGGGGTTGGTCTCGGCCTGCGCGAGGAACTGGCTGATGGCAGCCACGCTGTACTCGCCCGTGCGGGGATCGGCAAAAGCGTTGTAGAAAGCCTGCGAAGGATGCTGTCCGCTGACCATCGCCAGACGCTCCGGCTCGGTGACGCGAAGTCCCATCCGGTCGAAACCGGGCGTCAGCACGTGCTTGGCGATCAGCGCCTGCCAGGCGGCATTGGCCAGCATGGCCGACTGCTGCTCGTCGCTCTCCTGCATGTTGTTCTGCGACTTGATTGTCTCGTACTGGTCGTAGTACTCCGAATAGTTGATCTTCTCGCCGTCGATCACACCGACACGCGGGTCGTTGCCCGAGAAGCCCATTTCAGTCTTCAGAGAGAGGATGAATGCCAAGAGGGCCAGTGCGATGATGATCGAAAGCACGATGCCGAACTTGGTTCGTAAAGTGTTTAAACTTGCCATATAAATTGTTAATTATTCGTATTGTTTCGAATTATCAGCCAAAGGTAGTAAAATTAATTGTAAAAAGAACAGAATAAAAGTAAAAATATACGCACGCTTCGCCCCCGTAATCCCCGCCGGGGCGGGAATTTACCGGAAAGGCGGCGAAATCCGGCCCACGCTACAATTTCTTCACCCGCGCCAGTTCGATGCGCGAACGCGTCGTACGGAGAATCCGCAATTGCAGGCCGCCGATGAAAACCGTCTCCCCGGCGGTGGGAATACCCTCGTAATTGAAGATGATGAAACCGGCCAGCGTGTCGTATTCCTTGCTCTCCTCGATGCCGAGGTTGTATTTTTCATTCAGGTATTTCACCTCCAGGCGGCACGAGAGAACATACTCGTCGGGGCCGACCTGCTTTTCGGTGAGGTCCGGAATGTCGTGCTCGTCCTCGATCTCGCCGAAAATCTGCTCCAGCACGTCTTCGAGCGAAATGACGCCCGCCGTGCCGCCGAATTCGTCGATCACGACGGCGATGTTCGAACGGTGCTTGATGAAATTCTCCAGCATCAGCTGCAAAGGCATGGTCTCGGGCACGAAATTGACCTCCATCATCACGTCGGCGATCTGCCGGGGCCGCGTGAAAAGGCTTTTCGAATTGACGTAGCCCACGATGTTGTCGATCGACTTGCGCCAGACGAAGATACGCGAATATTTCGAGTCGACGAAACGCGCCGTGAGCTGTTCGATCGAGGTGTCGTCGATGTCCACGGCCTCGACGTCCACACGCGGAACCATGCAGTCCCTGACGCGCAGGTCGGCGAAATCCAGCGCGTTCTGGAAGAGTTTCAGCTCGTTGTCCGGTTCCGAATGCTGCTCCGGGCTGTTCGAGTCGAGCAGCGCCGCGAGGTCCTCGCGGTCGAAACTCGGAGTGATGTTCCGCTCCTCGACGCGGCGGCCCAGAAGGTGCAGAATGCCGTGGGAAAGCAGCGTCGTGAAACGCGCCACCGGATAGAGGACGATGTAGAAAAAATAGATCACCGGCGCCAGCGCGCGGTAATAGAAATTGGGATTGTTCCTGAAAATCGACTTGGGGAGAAACTCGGCGAAGAAGATGATGATGACCGTCGAAACGGCGGTGTCCACGGCGACCGAGCCGCTCCGGGCGAGCTGCTCCCACCCCAGCGAGGCATAGATGCTGCGCAGAAGCAGCGACATCGCCAGCGAATAGACGACCAGTGCGATGTTGTTGCCCACGAGGATCGTGGTGATATACTGCCCCGGATGGCGGGCGAAAACCTCGGCAATCTGGTCGAACATGCGGTTCTGCTTGCGGTCGATCTCCAGCTTGAGACGGTTCTTGCTCGTAAAGGCAATCTCCATCCCCGAGAAAAAAGCCGACAGCAACAGCATTACGACGATCAGGACGACGGTGGTGAGCATCGCTTTCAGTTTTTGAGTTTGGGTTCGACGGAAACCTGCTCCTCCCGCAGGACCGGACGCGCCTCCTCCCGGGAGCCGTCCCGCATTTTCAGCGGCCGGCGCTCAACCTCCGCCTCGGGTCTTCCGACCTGCCTTTCAGCCGGCCCGGCGGGAATCTCCCGGGCCGGAGCGGCCGCAGGCCCATCAGCGGCCCTCCCGGATTCGGACGTCC
>ENA-ORTY01004983-ORTY01004983.1-human-gut-metagenome-genome-assembly--contig:-NODE-4983-length-10031-cov-2.321872_pt1 | contig 10031 bp, 6 predicted proteins | sample MGYA00241917_ERZ509198 | MGnify/ENA primary metagenome ERZ509198 (study PRJEB26280, sample SAMEA2338857) | human gut metagenome | biome: human gut; feature: human-associated habitat; material: faeces...
GGATTTCTTAATAAAAAAGGTGAGCTTTTCATTACGGGAAGAAAAAAAGACCTTATTATTATACGCGGGAAAAATTTCTATCCGCAGGATATCGAAAGGACGGTTTTTCTTACAGACAGCAGCTTTGTGGATAATGGTACGGCAGCGTTCAGCTCTGTGGAGGACGATACTGAAAAGCTCATAATTGTTCAGTCGCTAAAAGACAGTATTGAATCCCAAGAATATGAAAACTTTCTGCAAAAATCAGAAACAATGTTTTAATTAGATTTTCTATAGAAGTTGATACAGTTATTTTCGTCAGAGACGGTAATATAGAAAAAACCGCTTCAGGAAAAATCCAGAGAAAAGCAAATAAAGAAAGATATTATACAAAAAATGACGATGCCATTCTCTTTGTCAAGAATTTTGAAGAAACTGGCGCAGCAGAAAATACTAAGAAAATTGAAATACGTGAAAATGATATTTTCAGTGATTTAATAGGCTTTATTTCAGAAAGTTCGGGTCTTACAATTTTTGATATTGATTATAATGCAACTTTCCCAGAGCTTGGAATATCTTCAATGATGCTTTATTCTTTAAAGAATCACATAGAAGAAAAATACAATATCAGCATCGACGCTGCGTCTGTTACTGCAAACAATACAATAAGAAAAATGACAGGTTATATATATTCACTCGTCTCTGGCAGTGAAAATATATCAAAAAAAATAAAATCAAATCAGTATAAGATTGATACTAGTAACAGATATAAGCCTTTTCCGTTAAATGACATTCAGAAAGCCTATTGGGTGGGAAGGAACAAGGATGTATCTTGGGGAGGAGTGAGCTGCTACGGGTATTGTGAATTTGATTTAAAATACCTTGATTTGCAGAAGTTTGAAGCTGCAGTGAAAAAGCTTGTTGAAAGGCATGAGATGCTGAGAACTGTTATAGACAGTAATGGTATGCAGCAAATCAGACACAGCAGCGAAATAAAAATTCCGCTTACAATATATTCTGAAAATGACATAGAAAATGCAAAAGAATTTGCGGAAAAAATAAGACATGAAATGGAACATATGGTTATTCCGACTGACAGACTTCTTTTTGAGTTCAGAGTTCTTCCTTTGGGAGATAATATATACAGATTTTTTTCAGGAGTCGATCTGATGGCGGCAGACGCAATGAGCTTGTTCCTTATGTGGAATGATCTTGACGCATTATATAACGGTGAAGAACTTCCTGAAATAAATTCATCTTTCAGAGATTATGTAACATATATGTCTAACCCTGTAAAAAAAGAAAAGTACCGGAAGGATAAGGAATTCTGGATGAAAAAGCTAGAAGATTTTCCACCTTCGCCGGAACTGCCTGTAGATCTGTCTCTTGAGAAAAAAGAAAAGGGAAAATTCAAAAGATATCAGCATCTTATGAACAAAGATGACTGGAAAAGATTTGTAAAAATTTCTGCCGGTTACGGATTGACGCCTTCAGCCACATTGCTTGCCGTGTACTCTGAAGTCCTTTCAGGATTTGGCTGCGGCAGCAGATTCGGAGTTATAGTGACTGTTTTCGGAAGAGATAATGTATCAGATGATATAGTAAATGTTATGGGTGATTTTACAAAGCTTGCGCTTGTTGATATAAAAAGAGACGATGTTTCTTTTGTGCAGAATGCTTTGAATATACAGAACGAACTTCAGGAAAGTATTTATCACAGTGATTTCAGTGCGGTCGAATATATTAAGGAAATAGGAAAGGTTTCAGCTGAAAATAATATATATCCTGTTGTGTTTACAAGCGGAATAGGTTCTGAAAAAATAACACAAAATATGTTTTTTGATAATGTAATCTATTCATCGTCAACTACACCGCAGGTGTTTATGGATCATCAGGTCTTTGAAATAGGCGAAGATGTTCTTATAAGCTGGGATGTTCTTGAGGGAATATATGCAGGCAATAATTCAGAAGTAATGTTTGAAGTATATATCAGACTTTTAAGCAACGCATCCTCTGACAGAGCATTCTGGGAAAATAAGGTTTCAGACCTCAGACCGCATTCTCAGGTAAGAATTCATGAAAAGGTAAATCAGACAGATAAAGATACAGGAGATCATTTTCTTTATGAATTTATAATGAAAAACTTCAAAGAGAAACCGCAGAACAGAGCAATAGTTTTTGAAGATAAGATATATACATATGGCGATTTACATAGGAAAGTAAATGGAGTTGCGGCTATTCTGGAAAATAAAAATATCAGACAGGGGGACAGGGTTATAATTCAGTGCCGGAAATCCCCTGAGCAGATAGCGGCAATAATTGCAGTTGTAATGTGCGGCGGAGTTTATGTTCCTGTTTCATATGATCAGCCTCTGACGCGTACAAAAGAGATATTTAAATCCTCTGAAGCAAAATGCATAATATCTGATATTTCTTACGATAAATTTGACGGTCTGAGTGAATATGTTATTGATATATATTGTGATTCGAAAAAAGAATATAATTTTGAAAATATCAGTAATTCAGCGGATAGTCTCGCTTATATAATTTACACTTCAGGCTCAACGGGAAAACCAAAAGGAGCTGCAATAACACACAGATCTGCAATGAATACGATAATTGATGTAAACAATAAGTATGATGTCAATGAAAATAGTGCGGTCATAGCAGTTTCATCAGCAAGCTTTGATTTGTCAGTTTATGATATGTTCGGAATACTTTCAGCAGGCGGTCTGATTGTTCTGCCAACTGAAAAGGAAAGGACTAGTCCGGAATACTGGTTCAGAAGTGCGGAAAAATATAACGTTACAATCTGGAATTCTGTTCCGTCACTGTTTGATTTGTTTCTTGATTATCTTGAAACAAAAAAATTAAAAAATAAAACTCTTAAAAGCGTTATATTGTCAGGTGACTGGATACCTCTTCATGTTCCTGAAAAAATGAGCAAGTACATTCCAAAAGCTTTGCTTATTAGTATGGGCGGCGCTACCGAAGCGTCTATATGGTCAAATTATTACGAGGTAAAGAAATTCAATCCTCAATGGAAATCAATACCGTATGGTTACCCTCTTGAAAATCAAAAATTTTTTATTCTTGACGAGTTTAACAGACAATGCCCTGATATGGTAGCGGGCAGACTTTTTATAGCAGGCAAGGGAGTTGCTCAGGGTTATTATAACAGTCCCGAAATAACAGAAAAATCTTTTCAGCATATTGTAAGCGTATATGACGGAATTTTATATGAGACCGGCGACTGGGGAAGATATCATAAAAACGGCTGTATAGAATTCCTCGGAAGAAAAGATAATCAGCTTAAAATAAATGGGTACAGGGTTGAAATAGGTGAAATTCAGGAAGTGATGAAAAAATCAGGTGCGGAAGATTCTGTTATTGTATTAATAGGTGAAAAGGCAGATAATAAAAGACTTATCGCATTTGTTGTTTCATCATACGGTGAAAATGAAATGAAAGCAAATATGAGAAAATATCTGCCTGAATATTTTATTCCTGATAAAATTATGGTCATGGAAAAATTTCCTGTAACGCCAAACGGTAAAATTGATCGAAAAGCGCTTATTTCTGAATATGAAAAAAATAATAAATCAACATCTCCGGCTGTAAACAGAGTTCTGAACGAAGCCGAAAAGAAAATAACAGAAATAATAAAAGAAATTTTATCTGCTGAAAGTATAGATATAAATGAAAGCTTTATGACGTTGGGCGTTTCATCTGTTGAGATAATAAAAATTGCAAATCATCTTGAAGTTGCATTTGGTCAAAGACCAGATATAAGTGAAATAATGGCATATAAAAATATAGGCGGGCTTCTTAATTTTTATAAGGATAAAAAACAAACGGAAAAGCCGAAAAAAGCTGAAGATAAAAAAGAAAATACTATAAAGACTTTTCTTGAAGAACTTCTTAAAAGGAATATTTACTTAAGAAATGAAAACGGAAAGCTTAAATTCACTGCTGAAAAAAATTCTCTTACAGCTGAAATAAGATCTGAAATAAAAAATAGAAGGTCAGAGATACTTGAATATCTGAGTGAGTCTGAAAATATTCTCGACAGTAGGGAAATACCTCTCAAACCTATTCAAAGGGCATATGTTATCGGAAGAAGCGACAAGTATGAGCTTGGAAACATCGGAGCTCATTATTATACCGAGTTTATCTGGAATGAGTGTAATGTGAAGCAGCTTGAGACAGCAGTAAACTGCGTAGTTCAAAGTCAGGATATAATGCGTATGGTGATAAACGATAACGGTACGCAGACTTTGCCTGAAGCTGTTCAGCGCTATGAAGTAAAGATTTTTGATTTTGATGAAAAAGCTCTTGCCGATTACAGAAATGAAATATCACACCGGACATATAAAATAGGTTCGTGGCCTATGTTTGAAATATCCGTCAGTAACGTAAACGGTGAAAAGCATATTCATTTCAGTATAGACTGCATTATTCTTGATGGCTGGAGCGCCTATATGTTTATGGAACAGATTTTTCGTAAATACAATGGTCTTGAGATAACCGCACCGTCTATTGGTTTTGGCGAATATATACGTCTTGAGAAAGATTATTTAAAGAAAAATAATTATAGAGAAAAATCTTTGGAGTTCTGGAAAAAACGTATAAAAGAACTTCCGCCGGCGCCTCAGCTGCCTTATGTAAAGGCAATGAGTGAAGTTGACAAACCTTATTTTAAAAGACTTCAGTATGCCTTGAATGAAGAACTGTCAGCAAAACTTGAAAGCAATATAAAAAAATATAAATGCACCGAATCGGTTGTTATATGCGGCGCATATATGAAAACGCTTTTTAGCTGGTGCAATGAAAAGCCTTTCACGCTCAATCTTACGTTATTCAACAGGATACCTGTTTGCGAAGATATATCAGACGTATTCGGCGATTTTACAAATACGACATTTATTGCATATAACAGAAAAGAAAGCTTTCTTGAGGATATAGAAGATATAAAAAATCAGATGATATATGCAATTGAAAACAGATATGTAAACGGAATAGAGATAGTTAAGGAAATATCAGACGAAAATTCAAACAAGGCTGTATTTCCTGTTGTGTTCACAAGTATGCTTCGTTCAGGAAGCGATACTGATAATGAAATATATTATCCGGAAAATATGAAAGAGGTATATGCGCTGAGCCAGACGCCGCAGGTATCTCTTGATCATCAGGTATATAACAGAAATGGAAAATACGTTTTTGTGTGGGACTATGTTTCACAGCTTTATGATGAGAAAGAGATAATGAACTGTTTTGACAGGTATATTGAATTCATCAAAGAAATTGCTGATAATAATCAATGGAACTGATCGAAAAAATTTTATTCAGGGGGCTTTTGCCCCCGGTAAAATACTATGATATAAGGAGAAGTAAATGTTACTTAATAAAATGTGGTTCCCATACACCAAAATAGAAAAAAGCAGTAAAAAGAAAAATGTTTTTTGTTTTCATCATGCAGGTGGCAGCGGAATAAATTTCAGCAAATGGAACATGCTGTCTGATAAAGTCAGATTCATACCTGCTGAAATGCCGGGACGGGGCGCAAGAATATGTGATAAGTACGACCATTGTTTCAAGAAGGTAGTATATGAAATTACAGAGGCAGTGAAAAAAGAAGTAGATACTCTTGAAATAGATGATTTTGTTTTTTACGGTCATAGTATGGGTGCGATTATTGCATTTTCTGTTGCATGCTGCATTAAGAAAAAATACAAAATATCTCCCAAGGTTTTATTTGTGGTCGCAAGACATGCACCACAGATGCCGGATCCGTCAGTCTTTAAAAGCACGATGTCAGATGAATCGCTTATAGATGAGATGAAACGACTTGGAGGTACTCCTGATGAGATACTGAACAACAGAGAATATATGAATATGTTCATAAACAGGATCAGAAATGATTATAAGCTTCACGAGGATTATAATTACGGAAATGAAAAACTTGATATTCCGATAATTGCACATACAGGCGACAATGATTATGGGGCAGATGTGTTCAGTATGACGAAGTGGTTTCAGCTGACAAGCAAGGGTGCCGCTGTTGAAGAATTCAAGGGAGGACACTTTTTTCCCTATGAGCTTGGAGAAAAATATGTCAGACATCTTATAGATGAAGTTTCTTTTTTCTGATATGGTTTATATTTTTGAAAATATTAATACTGTTACAAATGATCTGCTTAAAAAATTTGATTCACTTTATACAGAAGAGAGAAAAATCAAAAGCGGAAAATATTGCAGAGAAGATGATAAAAAGAAATCTCTTATCGCATATATTTTGTTACTTTATGCTTTGAAAAAAGAATACGGAATATTTGAAAAACTTTATTTTGATTATGGGAAAAATAATAAACCGTTTCTGAAAAAACATAAAAATATATATTTCAGTATATCTCATTCAGGTAAATATGTATCCGTTGCGGCTGATATCAATAATATCGGAGTTGACGTTGAAGGATACATAGACGATTATAAAACAATATCAAGGTATGTTTTCAGTGAAGATGAGATGAAATATATAGAGAATGGAAATTCAGGCGCTAAAGCCGCAAAGCTCTGGACTTTAAAAGAAAGCTATCTTAAATATACAGGTACAGGTATAACAGACGGTCTTAAGGCTTATGATTTTGCTTATAAACCTGATGTATTTGAAAAATATGGCTGTAAGTTTAAATGTATTCAAAGGGAAAAATATTATCTTTCAGTTTGTTCTGAAAATGATATGACAATAAAATTTGTTAAAGAAGAAGATTTAATAAAATTAGTGAGGTAAATAATATGGAAAATAATAAATCAGAATTTCTAAAGAATCCTATTGAAAAAAAGCAAATTATTTTAAAAGACATTTGGAGTGAAATTTTAAATAAGCCTGACATAGGAATACACGATGATTTCTTTATGGCAGGGGGGACTTCAAAGGATCTTGTGAAAATGGTTACAAAAATGAGCGAGATTTTTGAAATATCAATGCAGGAGGTTTTTTCAAAATCAACTATTGCAGAAATTGCGCCCGTCATTGATTACAGAAAAGACGGACTGAAAGATGATGTTGATAAGATATACTATCTAACGGAAAAACTTAAAAATTATGTTCCGTCAGAAGAATATAACAGATATATGGACAATTACATAAAATATAATTCTGAAATTAAGCTTGGAAAGAGGGAAGAATATAAAAAAGTTCTTGTAACAGGCGGGAACGGTTTTTTATCATGCCATCTTATTGAAAAAATATTAAAGAACAGAAAAACTTCAATAGTGGTTCTTGTACGGGAAAAAAGCAATGAAAAAGCAGCGGCAAAGTTCAAAAGGGCAATGGATTGGTATTTTGAAAAGGAGGATATACTGAAAAATTACAGCGGCAGATTGAAAATACTTTCAGGAGATGTTTCGGTAGATAAGCTGGGGCTTGATGATGATGTATACAGTGAACTTTCCAAAACGGTAGATGCGGTTTTCCACGTCGCAGGAATCTTAAGACATTATGGACATTGGGAAGAATTTTATAATACGAACGTAGACGGTACTAAAAGAATTATTGAATTTGCAAAACTTAATACCAGAAAGGATATTCATTTTATATCAACAATGGGAACAGGATATAATGAAGAAAGAGCAAAAAATGTTCTGCCGTTTACAGAACTTGAAGTACAAAAGGATTCATACGCTGCAAATTATTATCTTAAGTCAAAGATGCTTGCTGAAAAAGAACTTGAAAAGGAAATAAACCAAAATAATCTCAATGTTAAAATATATCGTCCGGGTTATCTTGTTCAGAATTATGAAACAGGCATATTTCAGGTGAACTCAGATGACAACGCATATTTCCAATTCTTCAAGGCGATTATGGAAATAGGCTGTTTCCCTGCTATGGAAACAGAAATCTTTGATTTTAGTTTCATAGATCAGGCAGCGGAAGCAATCGACATACTTTCGACTGTAGAAGAAGAGGGACATATATATCATCTTTTTAATCCCCAAAGACTTAGTATGAAGGAAATAGGAGAGCTGATGATAGAAAACGGAGTTAATATTAAAAGTGTTTCCGTGAAAGAATTTTGTGAGTATCTCAAAGATAATATGGAAAAATACAAGGATCTTATTTCAAACATCACTATGGTTACATACGTGCGTGAAAAGGATATAGAACAGCTTATTGATTTATGTTTGAAATGTGACAGAACAACACAGATCCTTGCGAATTACGGATTTGAGTGGAATAGTCTTGATAAAAAACATATGGCGGATATAATAAATATTATTAATTAGGGTGATCTGAATATGAGCAGAAAATGGATTAATCATAATACTAATAATGAAAATGCAAAACTGAATATATTTTGTTTTCCTCACGCAGGCAGCAGTTCAACCTTTTTTGCAGGCTGGGTAAAATATTTTTCAGATGATGTGAACATATTTCCGGTTCAGTATCCTGCAAGAGACAACAGAATGAGTGAACCTATGCCGGATTCTCTTTTTGAACTTGCAGAAAATATGATAGATGAAAGTATGGAGCTTTTTGATAGACCGTTTATTTTCGTAGGTCACTGTTCAGGAAGTATCGTGGCATATGAAGCGGCAGAATATTTGCGGGAAATATCAGGCAAGTCTCCTGAATATATATTTGTATCAGCAAGCGTTGCACCTGAAAACTATAAATTGAGATCAACCAAAAACCTTTCTGATGAAATGTTTTTTAAATATTATAATTATGCTGACTATGAAAAAGAAAAGGATAATCCTTTGTTTAAATTTTTCCTTCCTGTAATAAGAATGGATTTTACACTTTGCGAAAAATATCGTTACAAGGAAAAGCCTCCGCTTGATTGTCCGATATTTGCTTTTGCAGGCTCTGAGGATAAAGAAGGCGGAGATCCTGAAAAGATAAATTTATGGAAAAAATATACGACAAGCGAGATATTCAGTACAAAAGTTTATGACGGCGATCATTTTTATTTTGAAAGAAACGCTGAGGATATAACTGCAATAATAGGAAAAACAGCAAAGAAAATTATAGAAAAAATATAATTTGATATTGGATAAAAGGGTATGAAAATATGACAGACTTTGAAAACAAAATTGAAAGTCTTGTAAATCTTATAAAAGATGATTACAGGCAAAACAGGGTTATAGACAAGCTTGATATTTTTCAGCAGCCAAGCAAGGGGGAAATAATAAAGATACTTAATAAACTACAAAGCATAATGTATCCCGGATATTTCAGAAACAATGTTTATAAATTCTATACCATAGGAAATAATATGTCTATGCTTCTTGAAGACGCATTATTTAATCTTATAAAGCAAACAAATCTTGTTTTGAAACAGGATATGAGATACAAAGAAATGCCGGCTGACAAAATAGAAAAAATATCAAGGGAAAAAATAATGATATTTATGGAGAAGATACCTCTTATAAGAGAATATCTTAACACAGATATTGAAGCTGCATATCTTGGAGACCCTGCGGCTTACAGTAAAGAAGAGATAATATTTTCATATCCGGGCTTGTATGCAATTTTTGTAAACAGAATAGCACATCAGCTTTATAAGCTTGATATTCCTGTTATACCAAGAATTATGACAGAATATGCACATGGCAAGACTGGCATTGATATTAACCCGGGTGCGACGATCGGAGATTATTTCTTTATCGACCATGGAACCGGTGTTGTCATCGGTGAGACGACAGAGATTGGACGCAATGTGAAGCTTTATCAGGGTGTGACGCTCGGAGCACTTTCCACCAGACAGGGACAGCAGCTTGCAAACATCAAACGTCATCCGACTATTTGTGATAATGTGACAATTTATTCGAATGCTTCTGTACTTGGAGGAGAGACTGTTATTGGTGAGAATACGATCATCGGTGGTAATACATTTATTACAGAATCAATTCCGGCTAATACCAAGGTCAGTGCCAAGAGTCCGGAACTTGTGATCAAGAAGTCCAGAAGTGCTGTTTCCAAAGCAGATGTCTGGGACTGGGAAAATTGAGGATTTATGATATAAAAACAGGAAAAAATATAAAATAAA
>ENA-ORTY01004984-ORTY01004984.1-human-gut-metagenome-genome-assembly--contig:-NODE-4984-length-10028-cov-7.897423_pt1 | contig 10028 bp, 9 predicted proteins | sample MGYA00241917_ERZ509198 | MGnify/ENA primary metagenome ERZ509198 (study PRJEB26280, sample SAMEA2338857) | human gut metagenome | biome: human gut; feature: human-associated habitat; material: faeces...
CCCCCAGCGCCCGCCCCTCGCGCACCCCCGCCGTGCGGGCCGCGCAGACACCGCTGTTGGTCTGGTGCAGCGCCACAAAGCGCTGGTCGCCCGCCGCGATGGCATCGCAGAGCGCGGGGGAGTCGTCGGTGGAGCCGTCTTCCACCAGAATGCACCGGAAGCCGTCAAATTTCTGGGCAGCAATCGCGTCGGTGCAGGCGGTCAGGAACGCCGCCGCATTATGTACAGGTACGATGACTGCGATCTCACAGGGCTTCATGGCGTCACCTCGGCATAACGGCGCAGGTAAAAGGCTTGCAGGACCTCGGCGCTCGTGTGGATGTCATATCCGGCCTTAATGGCCTTCTCCCGCGCCTGCGGGTCGCGGCGGAAGGAGGCCGCCGCAATTGTGTTTGCCCACGCGGCGGTGTCGTTCAGCGGCAGGAATTTTACCCTGTCGCTGAACGCCGCGCCGCGGTCCACCGTGTCGGCCACAAAGCAGGGCAGACCCGCGGTCTGCGCCTCCACCAGCACGACGGGCAGACCCTCGAAAAGGCTGGGCAGCAAAAAGGCGTCCATCGCGTCGTAAAAGCTCTGGATGTTGCTGCGCACGCCCGCAAAGATCACACTGTCGCCAAGGCCGAGCTCGGCGGCCAGCGCCTGCATTTTCTCCACGTAGGCGGGGTCGCCGCCGCCCAGCAGCACCAGCCGTGCCTTGGGCATGCGGGTGCGCACGGCGGCAAAAATTTTGAGCAGCCCCGGGTGGTTCTTCTGGTCGGAGAACCGCCCCACATGGCCGAACAGGATTTCCTGATCGGTCACACCCAGCTCACCGCGCAAAAGCGCACGGCGCTGCGGGTCGCGGGCGGAAAACCGCGCCGTGTCGATGCCGTTGGGCACGACGGTGAACGGATGCTTGCCAAAAAGCATCTGCCCGGCCTTCTCACTGCACGCAAAGCGGTCCGTCAGGCCGATGTTGAAAAAGCTGCTCATAAAATGATCGAGCCGCCCCACGAAATTGCGTTCATACGCGGTATTGTGGCTGTGGCCGCACCGCACGGGGATACCCGCGCGCCGCGCCGCGGGGTTGTAGAACATGCCAAACCCGCTGTAATGGCCGTGGATGATGCGCCACTCGGGGTGGGCGGCAAACAGCGCCCGCAATTCACGCAGGTAGCGGGGCAGGTTGTTGTCCTGCCGGACGGTCAGCTTGAAGATGCGCCCGCCCAGCGCACGGATTTCATCGTCAAAAAAGCACGGCTTATCGTAATGATAGAGAAAATCGAACTGAACCTTCTCCCGGTCGATCGTGCGGTAGACGTTCATGACAAAGGTCTCCATGCCGCCGGCGTCCATGGCGGGCATGACCTGTAAAACACGGATGGGCGGCATCAGCGTTCAGCCTCCAATGCGGCCATCTTTTGCAGATTCTCGGCAGTTTTGGCCAGAATTTCGCCTTTGTCCGTTGCATCCGCTTTGTCGTCGCAGGAGAGCGCCCGCAGGTCACAGGTGCGGGCGCCGTCGAAGCGGTATTTATCAGCTTTCATGGGCAATGCCTCCCTGAAATTATACTTATTTATAAGTATACCTGTTTTTGTGCATTTGTGCAACAGCAGGGCAAGAAAAAAGCTCCCCTCGCAAAAGGGAAGCAAAATTCCTGGCCACCTCTGCGAGGGGGCTCCGCCCGCAGGCGGTGGGGGAGAGAACCTTGCGGTCACCCGAAATATTTCGGGCTATGGCAGGGTTCTCTCCCTCCGGCCCTGCGGGGCCACCTCCCTCGCAGAGGGAGGTAAGAGTTATTTCTTCGGCTTCTTTTCCGCTTCGGCGCATTTGCTGTGGCAGCTGGCACAGTTGCCGCCGCAGCCGCCCTGCCAGCCGCCGTTCTGGCAGATGAACAGGATCGCCAGCGCCAGCAGCACAAAAATAATCATAACAACGATAACACTTGCCATATCGTATACTACCTCATACGTATCTGTAGGGGTGCTTTCCGGCGCGGTTCACACCAAGCCGAACACCGTTCCTACACAGTGTACCACAAATGCCACGATCCATGCAATACCGCATTGCATCAAAACGACGCCTGCTGCGGCACGGGCACCGCCCAGCTCACGCTTGACGGCAGCAATCGCGGCCACGCAGGGCGTGTACAGCAGGGTAAACACCAGAAACACGATGGCCGTGAACGGGGTAAACAGCGTGGTCAGTGCGGCGGTGTCCCCGCCCAGAAGGACCGTCAGCGTAGAGACAACGCTCTCCTTGGCCGTAAAGCCGGTGATCAGCGCGGTGGAAACGCGCCAGTCGCCAAAGCCCAGCGGCCTGAACAAGGGAGCAATAAAACTGCCGATGGCTGCCAGCAGGCTCTTGTCCGCCGAAGCGGCCACATTCAGACGCATGTCAAAGGTCTGCAGGAACCAAATCAGCACCGTTGCCACAAAGATAATGGTGAAGGCCTTCTGTAAAAAGTCGCGGGCCTTCTCCCAAATCAGCTGGCAGACACTGCGCGCCGAGGGAAAACGGTAGTTGGGCAGCTCCATGACGAAGGGGACAGGCTCGCCCTTGTACTTGGTGAATTTCAGCAGGATCGCGTACAGGATGCCGCACAGGATGCCCGTGATGTACAACCCGATCATCACGACGGCACGCCACTGCCGGGGGAAGAACGCCGTCGTGAACAGTGCGTAGATCGGCAGCTTGGCCGAGCAGCTCATGAACGGGGTGAGCAGGATCGTCATTTTGCGGTCACGGTCACTGGACAACGTGCGGGTGGCCATGATGGCGGGCACCGAGCAGCCGAAGCCGATGAGCATGGGCACAAAGCTGCGGCCCGAAAGTCCGATGCGGCGCAGCAGCTGATCCATGACGAAGGCCACACGCGCCATATAGCCGGTGTCCTCCAGAATCGACAGGAAGAAGAACAGCGTGACGATGGTCGGCAGGAAGCTCAGCACGCTGCCCACGCCCGCAAAGATGCCGTCAATAACAAGGCTGTGCACAACAGGGTTGATGCCGTAGACCGTCAGTGCGTGTTCGGTCAGGTTGGTGAGCGCGTCAATGCCCAGTGTCAGCAGGTCGGACAGGCCCGCGCCGATGACGCCGAACGTCAGCCAGAATACCAGCGCCATAATGCCGATAAAGCAGGGCAGGGCGGTGTATTTGCCGGTCAGGATGCGGTCAATGGCCACACTGCGCTTGTGCTCGCGGCTTTCGCCGGGCCGCACAACGGTTTTGTCGCAGAGACGTTCAATAAAGTTGAACCGCATATCCGCCAGCGCTGCTTCGCGGTCCAGACCCGTCTCACTTTCCAGCTCGGCAATCGTGTGACCAAGCAGCTCGGTCTCGTTCGCATCGAGGTCCAGCGCGGATTCGATCAGCGTATCGCCCTCGACCAGCTTTGTTGCGGCAAAACGCAGCGGCAGCCCGGTGCGGGCAGCGTGATCCTCGATCAGATGGCTAACGGCGTGTACACAGCGGTGCACCGCACCGCCCGCGCCGTCCCCGGCGTCGCAGAAGTCAATGCGGCCCGGTGTCTCGCGGTGGCGGGCTACATGCAGAGCGTGCTCGACCAGCTCGTCGATGCCCTCATTCTTGGCGGCGGAAATTGGCACAACCGGCACGCCGAGCAGCTCCTCCAGCTCGTTGACCATGATGGTGCCGCCGTTGGCGCGGACCTCATCCATCATGTTCAGCGCCAGAACCAGCGGAATGTTCAGCTCCATGAGCTGCATCGTTAAGTACAGATTGCGCTCGATGTTGGACGCATCCACAATGTTGATGATGCCGTCCGGGTGCGTGTTGAGCAGAAAATCGCGGGTGACGATCTCCTCACTGGAATAGGGGGACAGGCTGTAGATGCCCGGCAGGTCGGTGACGGTAGCCTCGGCATGGCCGCGGATGACGCCGTCCTTGCGGTCCACCGTCACACCCGGGAAGTTGCCGACGTGCTGGTTGGAGCCGGTCAGCTGGTTAAAAAGCGTCGTCTTGCCGCAGTTCTGGTTGCCGGCCAGCGCGAACCGGAGCGGCTGGCCTTTGGGAATTTCGGCCCCGCTCTTGCGGTCATGGTAGCTGGGGGCCTTGCGCAGCTCGCCCACGCCGGGGTGGGGCACCGCGGTGTGGCGCTCCTCACTGCGGGCGGCGCGGTCCGTCTCGTGGACGTTCTCCACTTCGATTTTCGCCGCATCGTCCAGCCGCAGCGTCAGCTCATAGCCGCGCAGCTCGACCTCGATGGGGTCGCCCATCGGCGCGACCTTGCGCAGGGTGACCTCGGTGCCGGGGGTAAGGCCCATGTCCAGCAGGTGGTGGCGCAGCTCGCCCTGGCCGCCGATGGTACGCAGTACAGCATCCTGCCCGATTTTCAAATCCGCCAGTGTCATATCTACAATCCTCTTTCACTTTGAAAGTTTGACTTGTCTAACTTTTTGCAGCTATAGTGTAGCACAACATCGGTGGAGATGCAAGGGCGTATTGCCCGCCCGCGGCGGTTGTGGTATACTTTTTTAGGGCAATACCGCATAATTCTAAGTGCCGATACGGTGAGCGAGGTGCGGCAGCTGCTAAGCCAAAAGCGCAGATAATACTTTGTGTATTATCGAGCATTTTGGCAACGCAGATGCCGTGCCGCAGCCGCCGGAGCGGTGCTTAAGCCGTAAGGCGGGAATTATGCGGTGTTGCCTTAGCAAAGGGAGAGGATGGTTATGAAGCTGACAGTATGCAGGGCCGCGGCGGCGGACCTGCCGACGCTTTTGCAGATTTTTGACAACGCGCGGGCTTTCATGCGCACCCATGGCAACCCGCACCAGTGGCCGGACAGCTACCCCGGCGCGGCGCGCCTGGCCGCCGAGATCGAGCGCGGCGTCTGCTATGTGGTGATGGGGGAGGGGACCATACAGGCCGTGTTCTGCCTGATCCCCGGCGACGAGCCGACCTATCGCATCATGGAGGACGGTGCCTGGCCCGAAGACCTGCCCTACGCAACGATCCACCGGATGGCGTCGGCAGGGCAGGTGCGCGGCATTGGGCAGTTCTGTATTGACTGGTGCCTGCGGCAGGGCCTGCCTGTGCGTGCCGACACCCACGCCGATAACGTCTACATGCAGCGCGCGCTGGAAAAGAGCGGGTTTGTGAGGTGCGGGAGGATCTACACTGAGGATGGCTCGCCGCGGTGGGCGTATTACCATAAGGCCGCAACCCAAAAGGCTTCCCCCGCGGGGGAAGCTGTCCGCGCAGCGGACGAATGAGGGGCAGCCTTCCGCTGCAACCCGTAACCGGGCCGCAGCCGGAAGGCTGCCCCTCATCCGCCCTCGGTCAGAGCTTCGGGCACCTTCCCCCAAGGGGGAAGGCTTTCTTATTTTAATTTACCGTCCAAACACCGACCCTAAGCTGCTGAACCAGTTCGAGATGTTCTGTACCTGGGTCTGCAGGTTGTTGACGGTGTCCATCAGGGCGGGCAGCTCGGTCAGGACCTTGTTCAGGGCGTCAACATCGACCTTTTTCAGTTGTGCGGTGATTTCCGGCAGATCCTGCATCATGCTGTCCAGCTGGGCCTGATCCAGTGTGTCCAGACTGGTCTGGACGGTGTCGGCCAGATCGTTCACGCGGTTGCAGGCGTCCATAACGTTGACGTAGGCCTCGTTCATCCGCCAGCTGAAGAACGCCAGCGCCGCCAGAATGATCACGCAGAGCACGACGCTCAGCACCATGCGCTTGCGCTGGTTGGCAATGATGCCGCGGTTCTGCTGATCCTGTAATTCCAGCTGGGCCTCAATGCGGTTGAGCTGCGCCTTCAGGTCGGCGGCGTCCAGCCTGCCGTCGCGGTTTTCGTCGTTGGCGCGGTTCAGCTCCGCAACGCGGTTTTTCAACTGGTCGTCCATTTGTGTGTTCAGGTTTTCCATAGCGTACTCCCTTTAGGTAGGTTTGTAGGGGCCGGACATGTCCGGCCCTGACGTGTACGGTAAACGGGCACTTGCGGGAAGGCCGCGTAGGGGCCGGGCGTGCCCGGCCCCTACGCGGCAGCAGGGCTGCTATTTCCGCGTATCCTTCATCTCAAACCAGAAGGTCGAGCCGCGGCCAACGGCGCTGTCAACGCCGAAGGCGAAGCCGTGCTGCTGTAAAATTGCCTTCGTGATGGACAGGCCCAAGCCGGTTCCGGTACGCCCACTGTCCTGCCGCGCACGATAGTAGCGGTCAAAAATGTAAGGCAGATCCTCCGGCGGGATGCCGGGGCCGTGATCCTCGATTTCAATGCGGCAGCCCTTCTCCTGCGGGATGGCCCGCAGCACAACGACACCGTCCGCACCGATGTGGTGGAACGCATTGCCCAGCAGGTTGTGCATGACCCGCTCCATCATGGCTGGGTCGGCACTGACCGGGCAGGGCTCGTTGGCCTGCAAATCAAGCTGCCAGTGATTTTTGTCGCACAGCGCGTCGTAGCGGCCCGCGACCTCAAAGCAGAGGTCGCTCATGTCAAAGTCAACAAGATTCGGCCTTTCCGCACCGCTCTGCACTTTACTCAGCTCCATCACGCTGTTGACGAGCGTGGAAAGCCGGTTCGTCTCATCGACAATGATGCTGCACTGCTCGGTACGCTTGGCGTCGTCGCTGCCGGTCAGGTCACGCACGGTCTCGGCGTAGCCCTTTATCAGGGTCAGCGGGGTGCGCAGGTCGTGGCTGACGTTCGCCAGAATGTCCTTTTCGAGCTGGGCGCTGCGCTTGACCTCGGCGGCCATGTGGTTGAAATCCTCGGCCAGACGTCCGATCTCATCGTGGCGTTCAACCTTGATCTGCACATCGTAGTTGCCGGAGGCAATCTCCTGCGCGCCGTTGGACAGCTTGCGGATCGGGTTCGTGAACCAGCGGCTGAAAAGTATCGCCAGCAGTAGGTCCAGCACCAGCAGAATCAACGCGACAGGCCCAAGGATTGCGCGCAGCACCTCGGCAGCCGTCGTGATCTGCGCCAGACTTGCCGAGACAATAACCCCGTACTGCCCGTCGGCGGAGAGCCGCCCGACGCACATCTGCATCGAGGAGCCGATCTTTACGATCTGGTACAGCGAGCCGTCCTGAAACAGCTTTTGCCGCAGCTGAATGGCAATGCGGGTGTCCAGATTGTAGCCGAACTCCCCGCCGAACGCGCCGGTGCTCTCATGCAGCAGGCAGGGGTACATGCTCTCGTAGGCTTTGAGGCAGCGCAGCGTTGAATCAGAAAAATCCACGCAGTTGCCGTCAACGTTGATTTTTTTGTCCCGGAACGTCTGGCTCACGCCGCTCCAGAATTCATCGTTCAGATAGAGCCCCTGATAGGTGCGGCTTGAAATTTCCGCGTCCGACTGGTCGATCAGCGCCGTGATGGCGGCGGCCTTGCTGTCCAGCTTGGCGCGAATATTGCGGTTGTACTGCGGCTCCAGCGCGTAGGTGATGATCCCCCACACCAGCAGCAGCGTAAAGAGCGTGATGCCGCCGATAAAGAGCATCAGCTGCCATTGGATGCCGGGCGCAAAGGGGCGCTTTTGCTTTACTTCGTCCTTTTTCATACAGCGTCCGGGTCAAACTTGTACCCGATGCCCCACACGGTCACGATCATCTTACGGCAGGCACCCAGATGACCGCGCAGCATCTTGACGTGGGTATCGACGGTGCGGTCCTCGCCGTAATAGTCATAGTTCCAGACCTTTTGCAGGATCTTTTCGCGGCTCAGCGCAATGCCCTTGTTGCTGACCAGAAAAACCAGCAGATCAAACTCCTTCGGGGTCAACGATGCCTCCTGCCCGGCCACCTTTACGCTGTGGCTGGCCGTGTCGATGGACAAATCGCCGAAGGTATAGCTCCCGGTGGCCTCGGCGGGCTTGGGCATCGTGCGGGCCAGCACGGCCTTGACACGGGCAACCAGCTCCCGCGGGGAGAACGGCTTGACGACATAGTCATCGGCACCGCTCTCCAGCCCGGTCAGCTTGTCGTATTCCTCACTGCGGGCGGTCAGCATGATCACAGGGGTCATGATCTTGCGGGTGCGCATCTCCCGCAGGCAGGTCATGCCGTCCATAAACGGCATCATAATGTCCAGAATTACCAGATCAATGCCGCCCTGGCTCAGCACGCTCAGCGCGGCGGTGCCGTCGCCGGCCTCCTCACAGGTAAAGCCCGCGTATTGCAGATGCTCGCGGATGAGGTCCCGGATGCGCGGCTCATCATCCACGATCAGAATTTTAGCCATAGGAATACCCTCCTTATACGTCTATATTACCACAATACAATGCAAGAGTGGAAGAATTGTGAAAAAAAATAAAATTTTTATAAAAATGTTTGCTTATATCCGGGTCCTGCCATGTAACTTTAAGGAAAGGCATCCTTTTTGCAAAACCTGTTGCAATTTACCGCTGTACGCGGTACAATGACGGCAGGAGCGTGAGCGATTATGAAAATTCTGCTTTGCATTGTCTTACTTCTGGTGGTTCTGACGCTGTTCGCCGTCTGGCCGGGCAAGCGGCGGGACGCTCTGCGTGTGCCGTTTCTGGGCCGCAACTGCGCACACCGCGGGTTCTTCGGCAAGGATCAGCGCCCGCCGGAAAACAGCCTGCCCGCCTTTGCCGCGGCAGCCAAAAACGGCTACGGCATTGAGCTGGATGTACAGTTTACCGCGGACCGACGGCTTGTGGTTTTCCACGATGATACGCTGGATCGTATGACCCCGGCCAAGGGCTTTGTCCATGATATGCCTTGGGCAGAGTTTTCGGCCCAGCCGCTGGCCGGCAGCGACGAGCACCCGCCTCTGTTTGCCGATATGCTGCGCACCGTCGCCGAGGCCAACCCCGACACGCCGCTGATCGTCGAGATCAAGAGCCGCAGCGAGTACAAGCATACCTATCTGGAGGAGCTTTGCCGCGCAACGATTGCCGAGCTCAAGACCTACCCCGGCCCCTACTGCATCGAGAGCTTTGACCCCCGCGTCGTGGGCATCGTGCGGCGGCAGGCCCCCGGTCTGCTGCGCGGTCAGTTGGCCGACAGCTACCGGAGCTACCGCAAGACCGGTGCGCATCCCGTGCCCGCGTTCGTGTTCTCCCACTGCCTGGGCAACTTTTTGGGGCGGCCTGATTTTATCGCCTGGTGCCCCGAAAAGCGCAACTGGGCCGTGCGTCTCTGCGCGCGCCTGGGTGCTATGATGGTCATGTGGACCGCCCTGCCCGAGCATGACACCCGGAAGCTCGAGGCCGAGAACGACGCGGTCATTTTCCAGTGGTACGCGCCGAAACAGCAGTATAAGTAATGCGTATGGCCGTTGCCATTGCGGGCGGATATAGAATCCGCCCTTACGGACAGGGTGCCGCATTTCGTCGTAGAGGCGCATTCAATATGCGCCCGCCACCCGCCGCGCACTGAACACATAAAACGCGCAGCCCCCGCATACATTGCATTGACAATGTGTGAGGGGGCTGCGCTTATGTTTTTATTTACCGTTACAAAACCCGGTCTGCGGCAGGCGGGCGCGCTGGCTCTGTGCGCCGTCTGCCTGTGCGGCACGGTGGCCGCGGCGGTGCATTTTTCCGGCGGGGCAGTCACGGCGTCCGCCGCGGCGGTGCCGGGCATCGAGACCACGCAGGACATCGGGACTTATTTTACCGGCTACGGCTTTGACACCGACCTGGCCAGTGCGGCGGTGGACAAAGTGAAGATCCCCAAGAAGTGGGACGACAGCTTTGCCGCCTTCAACCAGATCGTGCAGGAAAGCGGCCTTGACCTGGCCGATTACAAGGGCAAGACCGTGGAAAAGTGGACTGTGCTCTGCCCGCAGCTCTCTACGGGCGACCATGACACCTACTGTGTGCTGCTGGTCTACAAGGCTAAGGCCGTGGGGGCATATTTACTGCAAAAGCCGTCCGGCGAGGTGACAGGGCTTATCACTGCCGCCAAGGCCGGCGCCGAAGCCGCCTCGGAGGAGGAAACCGTGGAAATATCCGCCGACGCCTACCCGGAGGAGTAAACGCCGTAGGGGCGGATTCAAACTGTCAAAAAATTGCATTCCTGCCTTATTGCGTATGTAGGGGCGACCATTGGTC
>ENA-ORTY01004989-ORTY01004989.1-human-gut-metagenome-genome-assembly--contig:-NODE-4989-length-10023-cov-3.824940_pt1 | contig 10023 bp, 6 predicted proteins | sample MGYA00241917_ERZ509198 | MGnify/ENA primary metagenome ERZ509198 (study PRJEB26280, sample SAMEA2338857) | human gut metagenome | biome: human gut; feature: human-associated habitat; material: faeces...
ATGGCGAATGGCCGGTGCAAATGCACCGGCCATTCGCCGTTCTTGGGTAAACACGAAAGAGCTGCGTTGAGGGAGCTGATTACTGATGGGCGAGCGATTTGTTCGCTTCGACCATCTCGCTGAAGATTCCGGCGTGCTTACTGGAGACGATCGCCTTGATGACAAGGAGCGTACCGATCATCAGCGCGACGGCGATGATGAGGTTGATGACGACGCTCTGGATCAGGCCCGCGAGGATGAAGCTCACGAACGAGACGCCTGTCACAGTCAGCGCGTAGGGGATCTGCGTGAACACATGGTTCAGGTGGAAGCAGTGCGCGCCGGCGGAGGCCATGATGGTGGTGTCGGAGATGGGGGAGCAGTGGTCACCCATTACGCCGCCGGAGCAGGCCGCGGCCAGACCGATGGTGCAGAGAATCGGCTCGACGTCATAGTCGAAGACGGAGACGACGATGGGAGCCATGATGCCGATGGTGCCCCACGAGGTGCCGGTGGCGAAGCCAATGGCCGCGCCGATCAGGAAGATCACGGCCGGGAGGAACAACTTCAGGCTCCCTGCGCCCGCCATGGCCTCGCGGACGAAGACGGAGGAGTACATCGCGAAGCGGGTAAACGAGCAGAGCGTCCACGCAAAGGTCAGAATCAGGATCGGGGCGATCATCTGGATGAAGCCCTGCGGCACGCACTCGAAGGATTTCTCGAAAGAGATGGCGCCGCGGCACCAGAAGTAGATAAACGTGAAGATGCAGCCAATCATACCGCCGAGGGCCAGCGCCGGGCCGGAGGAAGCGTTCGAGAACGCCTCGACGAAGTTGTGGTAGTACTCGCTCTCCGCGTCATAGTAGCCGCCGGAGGCGATAAGGGAGATGATGCAGACCGCGATCAGCACGACCACGGGCAGGAGCAGGTCGAGCACGGAGCTCTTGCCGGAGGCGGGCTTTTCGTAGTCGTCCGCGCCCTCGAAGGGACGCTCGGGCGTGGTGAAGAGGTCGCCCTTGACCTGCGCGTTATACTCATGGGTCAGCATGGTGCCGTAGTCGATGTTCAGCACGGAGATGACGACGATCATCAGCAGCGTCAGCAGGCAGTAGTAGTTCCAGGGAATCTGGCGGATGAACATCTGGATGCCGCTGACGGAGTCGGAGTTGACGTAGCCGGAGACGGCGGCGGCCCACGAGGAGACCGGGGCGATCATACACACGGGCGCGGCCGTGGCGTCGATCAGGTAGGCCAGCTTCGCGCGGGAGATGTGGTGCGACTCGGTGACCGGGCGCATGACAGCGCCGACGGTCAGGCAGTTGAAGTAGTCGTCGATGAAGATGAGTACGCCGAGCAGCATCGTCAGCAGCTGGGCACCGCAGCGGGTATGTACGTGCTTCTTGGCCCAGCGGCCGAAGGCCTCGGAGCCGCCGCCCTTGTTCATCAGGTCTACCATGATGCCGAGTACGACGAGGAAGATCAGGATACCGACGTTGCCGCCGTCGGAGAGCACGGAGATCAGACCGTACTCATCGCCGACCAGCGCCTGAATCGTCTCCCAGGGGGCAAACTGGGTGTAGAGCAGTGCGCCGACCAGGCAGCCGAGGAACAGGGAGGAGTAAACCTCCTTGCTGATGAGCGCCAGCACGATGGCGACGATCGGCGGCAGGAGCGACCAGAAGGTGGCGGCGAAGGGCGTCGCCGCGGTGACCGTCTCGTCTTCATATACGAAGGTGGGCAGTGGGGTGTCCTTAAACGAGATGCCGAGGATAACCAGCAGCACGATAAAGACACCAAGCGCAACGAAGTACGCTATGCGGGTGCTTTTCTTTTCCATAAGTGTGATTTACCTCCTCTGATTTTGATATCTTTATCGTACCTGTTTTGCAAGGGGTTGTCAAGATTTCGTTTCTTTTCCGAAAATGCAATTTTGAACAAATTGTGAATCGACGCTTTGGGCGTTCCGCCAAAAATAATTCGTCTTTCTGCAATCTTATCGATAAAAAACTGTATATTGGCAGAATTTATATAAATATTGTGCTAAAAATTATTTCTTCCTTAGCGGATTCTTTATACATGCAAATGGATGTTTTTTCCAGTCGTTTCAAGACGTTGTATGAAGAAATTTCATGTAAATGTCGAATTTTCGTGTATATTGCGACGAGGATGTCTCCTGAAAACGGGCAGCAAAAAATCCCGCCTGAAAAGGCGGGATCAATCCTACCTTAGCACGCTGCACGACAAAATACAAGAGAAAGCTTCGCTCCGAACAAAATTTCGGCTCAATGACCGATGCGAGCGGCGGATTGCGGGCAAATCTTGATACAATTGCGCTATTGACGGATCGGCGCAACGGCTGTAAAATCGGAACATATTTGATGCGGACGAACGCATTCAAAATATAGAACGTAAATGCGAAGAACGAGACAAGTAGCACGCGCCATTCGGTCACAGCGAGCGGGGGACAGTGGGAGCCCGGCACACAGAAGCCGTGTGAATAACACTCGGGAGCAGCGATCTGAACGGCTCCGGCCCAGTAGGAAAGACGCGGCGTGCGGCGTTAAGGCACAGGGGTTTGTTGGAACCCCGCAAAGTGGCCGGTCTCTCGGCAAGTTAGGTGGCACCACGGATGCGCAGCGATTCGTCCTAAAATTTTTTAGGATCGCTGCAACTATTCGGAGGTGCTTTTTTATGTGCGCAATCATGGGTTTTACGTCCCCGACGCTGAAAGAGAAAACGGTGCGTCCGTTCTTTGAGCGGACGCTCTCCCGTGGGCCGGATCAGACGCGCGTGGAGCCGGCGGGCAAGGGTTGGCTGTGCTTCCACCGGCTCGCTATCATGGGACTGAGCGAGGAGGGCATGCAGCCGTTCCATCTGGGCGGCGACATGGTCGTCTGCAACGGCGAGATCTACGGCTTCCGCAAGCTGCGCGCGCAGCTCGCCGCGAAGTATACCTTCCGCAGCGAGTCCGACTGCGAGATCCTGCTGCCGCTCTACCGCGAGTACGGGCTGGAGATGTTTAAAATGCTCGACGCGGAGTTTGCGATGATCCTCTACGACGCGCAGAAGGACAGCCTGATCGCCGCGCGCGACCCCATCGGCATCCGCCCGCTGTTTTACGGCTATCTCGAGGACGGCGGCATCGTCTTTGCCAGCGAGGCGAAGAACCTCGTCGGCCTGTGCGCGCGCATCGAGCCGTTCCCTCCGGGACACTACTACTGCGACGGGAAGTTCGTGCGCTACGCCGACCTCACGACCGTCACGCAGTACGCCGCGGACGACCTCGATACCGTCTGCCGCACGATCCGCGAGAAGCTGATCGCCGGCGTGGAGAAGCGGCTTGACGCCGACGCGCCGCTCGGCTTCCTCCTCTCCGGCGGACTGGATTCCAGCCTCGTCTGTGCCATCTCGGCCAAGCTCCTCGGCAAGAAGATCCGCACGTTTGCCATCGGCATGGATCTCGACCCGATCGACCTGAAATATGCCCGCGAGGTCGCCAACTATATCGGCGCCGAGCACACGGAGGTCACCATGACGCGCGGGCAGGTGCTCGACACGCTGGAGGAGGTCATCTCCCTGCTCGGGACGTATGATATCACGACCATCCGCGCGAGCATGGGCATGTACCTGTGCTGCAAGGCGATCCACGAGCAGACGGACGTGCGCGTGCTCCTGACGGGCGAGATTTCTGACGAGCTCTTCGGCTATAAGTACACGGACTTCGCCCCGTCGCCCGAGGCCTTCCAGCAGGAGGCAAAAAAGCGTGTGGATGAGCTGTATATGTACGATGTGCTTCGCGCCGACCGCTGCATCAGCGCCAACTCCATCGAGGCGCGCGTGCCGTTCGGCGATCTGGACTTCGTGCGCTATGTCATGTCGGTCGACCCGGCGATGAAGGTCAACACCTACCACATGGGCAAGTACCTCCTGCGCAGGGCCTTTGAGGATGACCACATCCTCCCGGACGACATCCTTTGGCGCCAGAAGGCCGCGTTCTCCGACGCCGTGGGGCACTCGATGGTCGACGATCTCAAGGAGTACGCCGAGAGCCGCTACAGCGACGAGGAGTTCGAGCGCCGCTGCGCGCAGTACACGTTCGCCCGGCCCTTCACGAAGGAGTCGCTGCTCTACCGCGAGATCTTCGAGAAGTACTATCCCGGTCAGGCGGAGATGGTCAAGGACTTCTGGATGCCGAACCGGAGCTGGGAGGGCTGCGACGTGAGCGACCCGTCGGCGCGCGTGCTTGCGAACTACGGCGCAAGCGGCGAATAAACGAGAGCAAAGAACATTTATATAAAGAAGGTATCAACGACGTTTTCTGACAAGGGGGAGACAAGTATGAGTGCAAAGGAACGAATTCCTGAACTGTTCGGTTCGATGGTGTTTAACGAGCGGACCATGGAGCAGTATGTGCCGCAGGAGGCCATGGAGGTCTGGCGCGAGTGCCTGAAGCAGGAGAAGCCGCTGCCGCTCGAAGCGGCCAACGACATCGCCGACGCCATGAAGAACTGGGCGCTCGAGCACGGAGCAACGCACTTCACCCACTGGTTCCAGCCGCTGACCGGCGTGACGGCCGAGAAGCACGAGGGCTTCATCAAGGGCATCGGCGGCGGCCGCGTGATTATGGACTTCTCAGGCAAGGAGCTTGTCTGCGGCGAACCGGATGCCTCCAGCTTCCCCTCCGGCGGTCTGCGCGCGACGTTCGAGGCCCGCGGCTACAGCGCGTGGGACCCCACGTCTTTCGCCTTCATCAAGGACGGCAGTCTCTGCATCCCGACGGTGTTCTGCTCCTACGGCGGCGAGGCGCTCGACAAGAAGACACCGCTGTTGCGCTCGATGGAGGCCGTGAGCCGCGAGGCGGTGAAGATCCTGCGGCTCTTCGGCGACGAGAAGGTGCGCAAGGCGACGCCCCAGATCGGTGCGGAGCAGGAGTACTTCCTGATCGACCGCTCGCTCTATCTGCAGCGCGAGGATCTGCGCCTGTGCGGGCGCACGCTCTTCGGCAACAAGCCGCCCAAGGGGCAGGAGCTTGACGACCACTACTTCGGCGCCATCCGCCCGCGCGTCGCGGCCTATATGAAGGACCTCGACGAGGAGCTCTGGAAGCTCGGCGTGCTCTCCAAGACGAAGCACAACGAGGTGGCTCCCGCCCAGCACGAGATGGCCCCCATCTATACCGACGCCAACACCGCCACCGACCAGAACCAGCTGGTCATGGAGACGATGAAGAAGGTGGCCGAGCGCCACGGGCTGGTGTGCCTGCTGCACGAAAAGCCCTTCGCGGGTGTGAACGGCTCCGGTAAACACATCAACTGGTCGCTCTCGACCGATACCGGCAAGAACCTCTTCTCCCCCGGCAAGACCCCCAGCCAGAACGCCCAGTTCCTGCTGTTCCTCGCCGCGTTCGTCAAGGGCGCGGACGAGTATCAGGAGCTGCTGCGCTGCTCGGTGGCCTTCGCGGGCAACGACCACCGGCTCGGCGCGCAGGAGGCGCCGCCGGCGATCATCTCCATCTTCCTCGGCGACGAGCTGGAGGAGATCGTGGACTCCATCATCTCCCAGAACAGCTATGCTGGGACCGAGCATCGCGCGCTGCGCATCGGCGTGGACGTCCTGCCCTCCATTCCGCAGGACACGACCGACCGCAACCGCACCTCGCCTTTGGCCTTCACTGGAAACAAGTTTGAGTTCCGTATGCTGGGCTCGAGCCAGTCCATTTCTGGGCCCAACATCGTCCTCAACACGATCATGGCAGAATCGCTCCGCAAATACGCGGACGTTTTGGAAAAGGCCGAGAACTTCGAGACCGCGCTCCATACCCTGATTCGCGACGCGCTGCGCGAGCACCGCCGGATTCTCTTTAACGGCAACGGATATGAGGGAAGCTGGCTCGAGGAAGCCGCGCGCCGCGGCCTTGCAAACCTCGTCTCCACCGCCGACGCGCTGCCCGCGTTCATTCTGGAGAAGAACATTGACCTTCTGTCCCGGCACGGCGTGTTCAGCCGCAGCGAAATGATGGCGCGGCACGAGATCCACATGGAAAACTACAGCAAGGTTATCAAGATTGAGACCTCTACGCTCATCGACATCGTCCAGCACACGCTGTTAAATGCCGCAACGGCTTATACGCGCGATCTTTGCACCACGATTTTGCAGAAGAAGGCCGCGCTTCCGGGCGAAACCTGCCGGGTGGAGTCCGCGCTCGCCGCGTCCGTCAGCCGGTTGGGAGAAGACCTGCTCGACCGCTGCGCCGCGCTCAAGACCGCGCTCGACACCATGCCCAAGGGCCTTGACGCGGAAGCTGAGATGCACTACTGCCACGACCAGTTAGTGCCCGCCATGGGCAAGGTCCGCGAGACGATCGACCATCTCGAGACACTCGTCGCCAGCCCCTATTGGCCGGTGCCGACCTACTGCGACTTACTTTTCTCTGTTTAAGAAAGCACTTTCCTTCGGGCTCGTAGGGGTCGATGCCCACATTGGCCCGGCAAACCGCACCGTTTTTACGGAAATCTGCGGCGAATTCGTAACTTCCTCAGGGCGGGCAGAGTCGCCCGCCCCTACGAGGTTTCTGAGATCTTCCCGGTCACGCGTAGGGGTCGATGCGCATTGAATAGCAGAAAATCTCCCCGGAAGCTACGTGCTTCCGGGGAGATTTCGCTTCCTTTTACGACTGCAGGATTCTTGTGGTCTCGGGGTCGGGCTCGAACCACTTGTTCTTACCGAAGAGGATGATCGCGTCACCCACCTCGACGGTCTCAAAGATCGTCGGCATCGCGTCGACGGGGATATTGACGCAGCCGTGGCTGCCGCCGTTGACGTAAAAGTCCTTGCCGAAGTGCGTCCGCCACGACGCGTCATGCAGGCCGTACGCGCCGTCGATCCCAATCCAGTATTTTGAGAACACGAGGTAGTCCTCGCCGCTCATCCACTGGTCGGTCTCCTTGTTATACGCGTAATAAAGACCCGTGATCGTCTGGAAGCCGTTGAGGTTGCCGGTCACAACGTCGGTCGAGATGACGACCTCGCCCTCTTTGTAGACCGTCAGCTTCTGGTTGTCGATGTCGACCTCAACGTAAACATCCGTAAGCGGTTCATACGGCTCGCCGTTTTTATAGAGCAGCAGCTGCGCGCGGATATCATCAAACGTCAGCGTCGTGAGCGCTTCGGTAAGCGTCTGCTTGAGGCTCTCGGTGTCCAGCTGATAGTCGACCTTCAGAAAACCCATCGGCTTCGGGCCGTCCACATACGTATTTAAAATGAACGACGTATTGCTCACATCCGCCAGCGCCTTCCATCCCGCGATCAGGACGTCCAGCTTGTCCTCGTCGACCTGAATGCTGCCGTCTTTCTTCACCGACACAAGCGGCAAAAGCTCCTTCTGCGTCAGCGTGACGATCTTGCTCTGCTCCGTCTGTCCCTCGAGGTTGAAGTCCAGCTTCACGGAGACATCGGCCAGCTTTTCCTGCAAAAGCTCATTAAAATCAAAGTCCGCGTTCTTCGCCGTAACCTCCGGCTGCGCGTAGCACCCGGAAACGCCGGTCACCTCAAAGCTCACGCTCTGCGGCGCGCTGGCGTCAACCGTGAGCGCTGCAGCCGCCTCCCGAAGCGCCGCGCGCACGGGCTCGAGCTCCAATTCGTTTCCCTGCACCTCATCCACGACGCGGAACTTTTCGCCGTCAAACTCCATGTACGCGTCCTGCGCCCGTCTGCGGGACATGGCCTCTAAATCATCCACGACCCGCTCGTCGGTGTACCGCACGAGATCGGCGCGAACCGTGCCCGGCTGCGTGTGCGTCTGCGCGCGCCACTCGAGCTTTTCCGTCACACCCTTCTGATCGAAAATATCCGGGTTCATGCGTTCATCCGCCGTAAACCCGGCTGCGATTGTCTGCTTCGTCGCATCGAGAAGCCCAAGCGCATCGAGTGTATACACGCCGACCGTCTCGCCGTTTTCCGTCACGGTGAGCGTCGTCTGCTCTGCGTTTTGCAGCATCGCCTCATACTGCTCAAAAATCGTCCGCTGCATCTGCTCCGCGTCCTGCGCTGTGCTGTACAACCGGTAATACGCAAAACCCGCGCCCGCGCCAAGCACCAGCAGCACACAAAGCGCAATGATCAGTCCTTTTTTCATATGTTCTTTTTCTCCGTCTCTTTCGTCCGCCGGCTTCCCCGGCAGCTATCTCCCATAGTATACCATACCGGGCGCGCGATGCAATCCCGACTTTCGACTTTTTCCGCTTATTTTTTGACCTCCCACTGGGAAAGCGGATAGCGCTGCATCGCGCCGAAGATTTTCGTCTTGAGATCGGGATACTGCGCCTGCAAACCAGAAATCAGGTCCTTGACCTCCTGCCGCTTCGTGTGCTTGTCGGCGGGACAGACATTGTGGACAACCGGAAGGTCGTACGCCTCGGCAAAATGTGAGATCGCCTTCTCGCCCACGTAGAGCATCGGTCGGATCTGCGTCACGCCGGAGCGGCTTAAATACGTCACCGGCTCAAAGCAGCCGATCCTTCCTTCATATAATAAGCTCATCAGAAACGTCTCGACCGCGTCGTCAAAATGGTGGCCCAGCGCGATTTTCCCAAAGCCGAGCTCGCGGATCGTGTCATTGAGCGCGCCCCGGCGCATCTTCGCGCACATCGAGCACGGGTTCTTTTCCTTCCGGTAGTCGAAAATAATCGGGCCGATCTCCGTTTTCTTGCAGTAATAGCCCACGTTCAGCTCTTTGCAGTACTGCTCAACAGGCGAAAAATCCATGCCGGAGAGCCCCATATCGATGGTAATCGCCGCGAGCTCAAAGGGCGCCGGGTAATAGCTTCGCAGCGCGGCGAGCACGGTAAGGAGCGTCAGCGAGTCCTTTCCGCCCGACACGCCGACGGCGATCTTGTCCCCCGGGGAAATCATATGGTAATCGTCGATGCACTTTCGCATCAAGCCCATCATTTTCTGCATCTTTCCGGCCTCCAGATATGTAATTTGCGTTGCGAGCATTCAAGAGATTTTCAGAGAATTCAGGAGAATTCACGAGTTTATACCGCACGGCGTTTATTTTTCAAAAAAAGCGGTTGACAGAATTTTTCGCGTGTGATATAAAATACTGGCGCGCTCAAAGCACTATTGTATGCGCGCGCCTGAGATTTGTCAAAATTTTTTATCATAGAAAGCATCCGCTTTCCAATGGAGGAAACAAACATGACCACTATGGCTAAGAAGGAGACCGTCCAGAGAAAATGGTACGTTCTCGACGCAGCTGGCAAGCCCCTGGGCCGCACGGCTGTCACCGCCGCCAAGCTTCTGCGCGGCAAGCACAAGGTTGATTTCACCCCGAACGTCGACTGCGGCGATTTCGTCATCATTGTCAACGTTGACAAGGCGATTCTCACTGGCAGAAAGCTCGACGAGAAGCACTACTATCATCACACCGGCTGGATTGGCAACCTCAAGGACGTCAAGTACCGCACGCTGATGAACGAGCGCCCCGAGTTCGCCATGGAGCTGGCTGTCAAGGGCATGCTCCCCAAGAACACCATCGGCCGCGCCGCTGCTACCCGCCTGAAGCTTTACAAGGGCGCCGAGCACAACAACGCCGCACAGAAGCCCGAAGCTTGGACTTTGGACTAATCAGGAGGTAACAGACTATGTACGAGAGCAAAAGACAGTATCAGTACGGCACAGGCCGTCGCAAGTCTTCCGTCGCCCGCGTTCGCCTGTATCAGGGCGGTACCGGCGCTATCACCATCAACGGCCGTGACATCGACGACTACTTCGGTCTCGATACCCTGAAGATGGTTGTCCGTCAGCCTCTGGCTGCTACCGACCTTCTGGGCAAGGTCGATCTGGTCTGCACCGTCGAAGGCGGCGGCGTCACCGGCCAGGCAGGCGCCATCCGTCATGGCGTTGCACGCGCACTTCTCGGCGTGAACCCCGAGCTCCGCGCCACCCTCAAGGCCGCTGGCTTCCTGACCCGCGACCCGAGAATGAAGGAAAGAAAGAAATACGGTCTCAAAGCAGCTCGTCGCGCTCCGCAGTTCAGCAAGC
>ENA-ORTY01005006-ORTY01005006.1-human-gut-metagenome-genome-assembly--contig:-NODE-5006-length-10003-cov-2.821271_pt1 | contig 10003 bp, 10 predicted proteins | sample MGYA00241917_ERZ509198 | MGnify/ENA primary metagenome ERZ509198 (study PRJEB26280, sample SAMEA2338857) | human gut metagenome | biome: human gut; feature: human-associated habitat; material: faeces...
GGTTCCGGGCAGGGAACCGATCAGTGCGCATATTCCTGCCTCGGCCACGGAGACTGCATCAAGGTATGCCCCTTCGACGCCCTGTATCTGCGCAACGGACTCGTCAGGGTCGATCCGTCGCGCTGTACCGGATGCGGCGTCTGCACCAGGGCATGCCCCCGCAACATTCTGGAGGTCATTCCCCGCCGTGCCCGCGTGATGGTATGCTGCTCTACCTGTGACAAGGGTAAAAAGGTCATGGAAATCTGCGAGGCCGGATGCATCCAGTGCCTCAAATGCAAAAGAAAGTGTCCGGCAGGAGCCGTCAGTGTAGTTGACGGTCATGTGCACATCGACCAGCAGCTCTGTCTCGGATACGGCGAAGAATGCGGTATGGCCTGTGCGGAAGCATGTGACCGCAGGATTCTGCGCCGCCTCGTCTCCACTCCCGATGCGGACGGGGATCGCTTCACCGCCCCCCATCCCCCTGCCATCCCTGTCAACGCGGCCAGCACAGAGCCGCAAGCATAGAGAGCCTGCCATGACCACCTGTCTTTCCCGCCGCCGTTTTCTCCGCGCATTGTCTCTGACCGGTGCGGCCGGTTTCGCCGCTCTTCACCCCCTTTCTTCCGCAGCGCATGCAACGGTGCCGCGCACCTCAGTTCTGACGGAAACTCGCCTGCTGATGGGAACCATGGTCAGTGTCACGGTTTCCGATTCATCCCGTGCGCGTATGGAAGACGCTCTGCATACCGTGTTCCTCCGCATGGAGGAGCTGGTTCCGTTCTTCGACCGCCATGCGTCTTCCTCGGCGGTCTCTGTGCTTAATGCACAGGGACAGATGCGCGATATTCCACAGGAACTCTCGGCCCTGCTGTCCCATAGCCGTGCCATGGCCGCTCTGACGGAAGGCGCATTCAATCCCACGGTACAGCCGCTCGTGGATATCTTCCGTCGACATGCCTCCACCGGGGATATCGCCTCCATTCCCGAAACAGAACTCGCCGAAGCCCGCGCGCTTGTTTCCGCCAACGGACGTTCCGGCTGGATATCCGGCCGGGATGGCGTGCGGCTGGAACGTGAGGGCATGGGACTGACTCTGGACGGGATTGCAAAGGGACGGATTGCAGACATTGCCTCCCGCGAACTGGCGGGAGCGGGGCTTCCCAATCACTTGATCAATGCAGGCGGCGACATTGTGGCCAGTGGAGAAAAAGCGCCGGAAACACCATGGCAGGTAGCTGTCGCCAATCCTGTCTCTCCACATACCGGAAACGCCCGGCATGGAAATGCCTTTGCCCTGCGCAACGCAGCCCTTGCCACTTCAGGCAGCTACGAAATTTATTATGACGCCGAGCAGCGGCACCATCATCTGATCAGTGCCTCAACAGGTTCAAGCCCCATAGGCACAATAAGCGCCAGCGCACTCGCTCCCTCCGCAACGGACGCAGACGCGCTTGCCACGGCCTTTTCCGTCATGCCGCCGCGCGATGCCCTGAGGCTGGCAGATAAACTGCCCGGGTGCGGATGTCTGCTGCTCAGCCGGGACGGTTCCGTTCTGAAAAGCCGGGGCTGGCCCTCCTAGCCTATTCCGCATTTGAGCGCATCTGCCGCCAAGGCCCGCTGTCCGGCAAGCATGTTTTGCGACTGAAACCATCGCTTAACGCCGCAAATGATTTGCGGAGCCGGTGTCGCGGAGTCTTTAGCCATTGGTGCACAGCACCTTGCGACTGAAAAGAGCGGAGACGTGTCTCGCTCCGTTCCCCCGGAACTTTTTCGGGAGCATTTTCAATACAAAACGCTCTGGAACGCAATTCACGAAACATGTATGGAATCCCGCTTCGTTCCCCGGAGAATGAAGCGGGACTTTCCGCGTGACAAACATGTCGCTGAGTAGTTATATTGGCGCAGTTTTACCTTTCATATTCATGTCAGAACGTAAGGACTTGACTCATGGCTTTACCTACCATCCCCTGGGAAGCTCATTTTGACGGCAACGCCCCGGAGACTTTCGACATAATGCCCTGCTTTCTGTCCAGTTACCTTGATCGAGCTGCAGAGCAGTTCGGCAAGCGGAAGGCCATTGTTTTTGAAAACATGAACATGACCTATGCGCAACTGCGCGACAAGGCCGAGCAGTTTGCCGCCTCCTTGCGTGAACACGGGCTGGAAAACGGAGATCGTGTCGCCATCATGCTGCCCAATCTGCCCCAGACGATTATCGCCTTCTGGGGGGCACTCAAGGCGGGTGGCATTGTTGTCATGACCAATCCCCTGTATATGGAAAAGGAGCTGACGCACCACTTCACTGATGCAGCCCCCAAGTTTCTGATCACACTTGATATCTTCTGGAACAAGCTTGTACCGCTGCGTGAACGTCTGGAAATCCAAACCTATGTTGTAACCCGCATTGCGGATGGTCTGGCTTTCCCTCTCAACTGGCTTCAGCCTCTCCAGGCCAGGCGGCAGGGCGGCATCCCCCACATCGCCTATGATCAGCGGGTATTGCGCTGGAAAGAAATGTTCAGGACAGGAAAACGCTACAGTGCTGAAATGTCCGATCCGCGCAACACCATTGCCCTGCTCCAGTATACCGGAGGAACAACAGGTTTTTCCAAGGGGGCAATGCTCACTCATTATAATATTTCCGCCCAGATTTCCCAGCTTCTTTCCATTATCCGTGGAGATGCCCAGAGTACTCCTCATCTGTTCATCGGGGTCATGCCATTTTTTCATGTATTCGGTCTTGTAGGAACGGTACTCCTGCCTGCGGTATATGCGTCCCCCACTATTCCCGTACCGCGCTATGTTCCGCATGATCTTCTGGAACTGATCAGGAAGCGCCGCCCCACCTTTTTCTGCGGCGCACCCGCCATCTACATGTCGCTCATGCAGCAGAAAAACATCAGCGACTACGATCTTACCTGTATCCAGATGTGCATTTCCGGCGCGTCCCCCTTCCCAATCAACAGCATGCGCCTGTTCCAGAACATCACCAAAGCGAAAATTACCGAAGGTCTCGGCCTTACCGAAGCATCGCCCGTAGTCATCGCCAATCCGCTGCACGGCCGCCAGAAGGCCGGTTCCATCGGCGTCCCCATCACCGGAACAGAAGCTCGTATCGTAGACCTTGAAACCGGCACTCAAACCCTGCCCCCCAACACCCCGGGCGAACTTGTGGTGCGCGGACCGCAGGTTATGCTCGGCTACTGGAACCAGCCGGAAGAGACAGCGCGCACACTGCGTGAGGGCTGGCTCTATACCGGGGATATCGCCTATCAGGATGACGACGGCTACTTTTTTATCGTGGATCGCAAAAAAGACATGGCCATTGTGGGCGGATACAATGTTTTTCCCAGTGAAATCGACGAAGTTCTGTACGAACACCCGAAAGTCCAGGAAGCTGTTTCTCTCTGTGTTCCCCACCGTTCACGCGGCGAAACGCTTAAAGCCTATATCGTTCCCAAGCCCGGAGAAAAACTCACGGTATCCGAACTGGCGGCCTTCTGCCGTCAGAAGCTTGCCTCCTACAAAGTCCCCCGCATTTTTGAATTCCGTGAAGAGCTGCCCAAGTCCATGGTAGGCAAAGTACTGCGCCGCGCACTTCGAGACGAAGAAGCCAGAAAACTGCAAGCCGAGGAGGCGGGCAAAGATCATCAGTCCGCTTCCATGTCGCCCGGCGCAACGCTGGCAGTTCCATCTGAGACAGAAGCCGCTGCGGAGCAATCCGCCGGGAACGAAACCAGGACGGCCTGATCTGCAAATGCCGAAGCCTCACATTCCGGCTGCTGGCAAGAGATTTTATGAAACTTAAAAAAATGACAATTTTCAGTTGACAAAAAAGAACGATCCGAGTATATCTCATCTTCACCGCTGCGGGAGTAACTCAGTGGTAGAGTGCAACCTTGCCAAGGTTGAAGTCGCGGGTTCAAATCCCGTCTCCCGCTCCACTATATTTCCCTCCTACAGCGCGGGAATAACTCAACGGTAGAGTGTCAGCTTCCCAAGCTGAAGGTTGCGGGTTCAAATCCCGTTTCCCGCTCCAGAAAAGCAAAGTCCTCATGATGAAAATCATGAGGACTTTTTGGTTAATCGCAACACTCGCATGGCGGGCGACAGAAGTGGCAGAAAGATACAGAAACAGCTTTTATGAACTAAATTTTCAATTTCATTAAAATTATGGTTAATTTTCTGCGTCAACTTTTGACATTAATAATTATCCATACTTCACAAAAAATAGATTATACAAAAATTCAATTTTGTTTTATCGTAAATAAAATTATCGTTTTGAATATTTATATTCTATTTCATACGGTAAATGGCAAAAATTGATATCATATTAAAGATTGTTATTAAAAACAGATATCGTTATATTATCGCAAGATTATAATTTTTAAAGATACAAAATTTTCTATTAGAAGAGGAATAATCATGCCATTGTCTCCAATCACTCCATTCTATAACCACAGTGTGTTACATCATCTTCTGTATGTAGTATTCAGGACGTTTTCCCCAAAAGAATTCTGCCGCAACCTTGCCTCTTTTCTTGACGAATACATGCCCGTATCCATGCTTGAGATAAAAAAGTATGATAATTTCATTATCAGCAAAATAGCTTCGTACAGCGCAAATTCTGAAATTTTTGACAGCCCCGACAGGATTGAAATCCCTGAGCAAATAATTCAGGACATATGCCAGGATCCATATCTTACCCAGTGCAAATCGTCTGCAAAAATTATCAGGAGCACGCCCGATACTCCTGTCGGGAGCCTGTTTTCCCTTATTTTCAGGGAAAATTTCTCGTGTATTTACTACCCTCTCCTTTTTACTGACCATTTGCCAGCTTCTATCTATATTTCCATTGTCACTGCAGGAACGGATCGATATACGCAAGAGCATCTGCAGTTTCTGGACAGCATCCGCCTGCCGTTGGTCGCCGCCCTGGGAATAAGTCTTCGGAACATATCTCCGGAATACTCCTTCCCCATGGCCTTTTCTTCCGGATTCCCCGACGGCAAGCCAAGTATATCTCCTCGTCCGGATTCCCAGGAAAACTCTTCCCCGCATCTTCTGACTCTGAATGAAATGATCAGGGCGCATATTCTCAATGCACTTAAAATTACTCATGGACGAGTGAGCGGCCCCAAGGGGGCAGCCATGCTTCTGGGCATTCCGGCAAGCACTCTGGCTTCTCAGCTTCGCCGCCTGGGCATTAAAGGCGTCCACAAAAAAAAGCCTTCCTGAACATCCTGTCATCACCGGAGAAAAGTTCCTCTGAACCTTATGGGCAGAATTGTCATACCGCCCTCAGAATCAGGCCTCGCTGCAATGCACCTGCACTCGGCTCCGCTTTCGGACATGAAGTTTTGCCGTACACGAAAAGAATACAGTTCCGGCAGAATGGCGTCTTTCCAAGATCAGTCTGCCGGAACTGTATTCTTTTATAACTTATCTCCAAGATGCCGACTTCCAGCCGGCGAGAGGTATCGTCCCATACCATCTTTGTTTTTTGCATATATTTTCGCGGCATTACGGCTGCGATACAACGCGATCCAGTACTCATCATAAGGGATTTTCAGCATGAAATCCTCCTAATAGGCAGGCCCTACACACTGAAACTCCATTTCTCTCTTCTCCTGATAACAGATTGGCCCCCAGTTGCTGCTGACAAGCTGAGTGCATGTGACAAGCTGACTTCCAAAGGGTTCCGCTCCGGCATATCCCCAGGTCTGACATTTCTGCGCGGCAAGTTCACTGGCCTGCAGTTCACTGTATTCAGGAATCTCGATTTGCGGATTCCAGACTACGGCAAGTCTGACTGTGGCATCGGCCTTGCTTCCGCCTATCGCCAGCCACTCCTTGTGAACTTTTGTCGCGCATCCCGTGCCAAGAATCATTCCCAAGGCCAAGACGACCGGAATAAAACAGTTTTTCACGAAAACACCTCTCCCTTTTAACACATGGCACAGAAACTCAGAACGTGAACCTGAGTCCCATCATCCCCTGGACAAAGGAATGATAGTCACTGGCAATATGTATATCCGTGTAGCCAAAATCACCGCTGGTTCCACTCCCTCCGGTACTGGGCATGATTCCGCAGCGCATTCCCAGATCAAGTGTGACGGATTCCGTCAAATCCACGCCGCATCCGAGTCCGACCTGACCAAGAAAATGATAGCTGTCTTCCTTTGGGGCGCTGACAGGAATTCCAAAGACATTGCCTGAAGCCTCAATACTGCTCATGCCAAGCCCCATCCCGGCCATGGCATATGGGGTAACTCTGGAACCGTTATGCCAGTCGGCATAAAAATTGACAGCCAGCGTCGTGAGCTGCACATCCGCCGTACCGCTCATGCCCGGCAGGCTTGCCGAATAAGAGGCCTTTCCATACCGCATGAATTCAAGTTCCATGCGTAGAGGATAATTCCACTCACGATACATGTCATATCCCACGGCGAGTCCTCCCCCAAAGGTGCTGTCGTCAAATCCATCGGATTCGGTTTCCCCCATCGAGTCAGAGGCCAAGTACAATGCGCCATACTGTATGCCATAGCTGATTTTAGGCTCGATATAGAGCCCGGCTATCTCTGCTTTTGCGGATAACGGCAGGAAAACCGCCAGCGCCAGCAGAAAACTCGCCATAGCCTTGAATATGACACCCTGTTTTTTCATCTTTCCAACCTCGATTCTAAAATTTTCGGAAAATACGGGAACATTGATTCCCGCTCGGTTTTTCCCCTTGCAAGGCCCATGTTCCGAACCACTCACGGTTAAAAAACACAGGTTCAATATTTAAACAATAGTTAAATGTGAAAAAATGACGCATCCCTTACTCTGACGAACATGGACAGCATCAGAGGACTCCCCAGGGCTTTTGGACGTGTACTTCAGAAGGAACGCACCAGACAGGGGCTTTCTCAAGAGCAGCTCGGCGAAGCCATCGAATCAGGCAATGTATATATATGCCTTCTGGAGAACGGTCAGAGGCAGCCTTCTCTGAATGCCGTCCTGCTTCTTGCGGCAAAGCTGGGCATCCCGGCGGAAGAGCTGGTGAGACGTGTCTGCGTCGAACTCGAGAAAGGAACGGACGCCGCCCCCTGAGGGTTCGCCCGAGACGCATCTACTTCTCTCTGGGCATGGGCAGGCCAAGATTCCGCATTCTCGCGCGCAGAGTGGTGTAATGGATGCCGAGCAGTTCCGTGACGCCGTTCTCCCCGGTCAGCTTGCCGCCGCATTTCGCCAGAGCCGCCCTGACGTAACGATCTTCCATTTCCGCAAGAGTCGGCCATCCAGCCGTTACCTCGCTCAAGGCATCCCCGACGCCGCCTTCCGCGGTATCTTCTCCGTCGATTTCAAAATGGAGCGCTCCGCTCCGGCCCCGCGCAAGGATCATGGCCCGCTCCACCACATGCTCCAGTTCCCGCACATTGCCCGGCCAGTCATGGGCATACAGCCGCGCCAGCTCCCCGTCGGGAACACGCACCGTTTCGGAAAGCTCGAACTGTCTGGATTTCGTATGCAGAAAATGACGCAGCAGAGTCGGAATATCCTCCTTGCGTTCCCGGAGGGGCGGCACTCTGATGGGAAATACGCTGAGTCGATACCATAAATCCTTGCGAAAACTCCCTTCCCTGACTTTTTGCCGCAGATCGGCATGAGTTGAGGCTATGACCCGAACATCCACCTGCATGGACTGGGCATTTCCCACCCTGGATATACTGCCGCTTTCCAGCACGCGCAGCAGGCGCACCTGGGCGGGAAGCGACATTTCCCCTATTTCATCCAGTACTATCGTCCCCCCCTGGGCCGCTTCAAAATATCCGCGCCGGGCGTTCACCGCGCCCGTAAACGCCCCCTTCTCATGCCCGAAAAGCTCACTGTCCAGCAGCGTTTCAGGAATGGCTCCGCAGTTGACCTTGACCAGCGGGCCTTCCCTGCGCGGGGAAAGCTCATGAATCGCGTCAGCCACCGATTCCTTGCCCGCTCCCGTTTCTCCCATGATAAGAACAGTGCTGGCGCAGGGAGCAACCTGCTCCACCAGGTTGCGCACGGAAGTCAGCCCCGAGCAGACGAACAGCTTGTCCCGCCCCGACGTCAGGGAACGATGCGCAGGCATGGCCGGGAGGTTCGCGGACAGATCGCGGGCCAGCTCTTCCACAAAACCGCCGGTGACAATGCGCAGATCCGTCAGATCATCCCGCGCAAAGGCATTGTATTCATCCGACCAGAAATTGATGACAAAGGTATAGGCTTCGTTGCGGCAGACAGGCAGACGTGCCAGCGAGTGATGCCTCAGAAAGGGAAGGCTCTCCGCGGCAGGGTTTCCCCGCGTGTGTCCTTTCTTGTACGGATCAAGGTTTGCCACGATCAACGGCTCCTCAAGGCGTTCCCACAGCAGAAGCGGCAGCTCGCGCCCTTCCCGCCGCACCATGACCGGCCTGGATTCCAGAGTATCAACCATGGTGATCACATTGGCGTGATCGGCAGGAATATACAGACCGTTGATACGCGCCACGGGAAGATGCCCTTCAAGAAATTCCCGCAGGCACGCGAACGCCTGATACAGACCGCGCGTACGGTAGATAAGCTGAAAAGACAGGGCGCTGGCCCGCAGGGCATCGTCGTCGAATTTCATGCTGTCCTCGCAAGGTGAAGGAGGCCGGGGGAGTTTTTGCAAAATGCAAAAACAATTATTATGATTTCACAAATATCATATTTGCACAATATATATATCACACTGTATTATCTCATAATTTTTCATGGCACAAAACTTGCTTTTCCTTCCGTGAATTTCACTCTCAGCATATGCGTCCCCTGTGGGACCTGAAGGAGAAGGACATGCCTCCGGTCATAAACCAGGAACTGTGCACAGGCTGCGGAACATGCGCCGATATCTGCCCCATGAACGTGTTTGAACAGGATCCCCCCCGGACTGCGCCCCGGATCGTTTATGGCGAAGAGTGCTGGCACTGCAACGCCTGTGTGCTGGACTGCCCGAAAAAGGCGGTAACGCTCCGTATTCCCCTCAACTATATGCTGCTCCATGTGGATGCATCCCAGTTCAAGGAGTAAATCATGATGACGCTGAAACACGTGCTCGAAACGGATGTTCTGGTGGTGGGAGGAGGCATAGGCGGCCTGTGCGCGGCCATTTCCGCCGCGCAGGGCGGCGCGCGGGTCACGGTTCTTGAGAAGGCCAACAGCAGGCGCAGCGGTTCCGGCGCGACCGGCAACGATCATTTCACCTGTTATTATCCCAGGGCGCACGGCAATGACATCGGCGTCATCCTCAAGGAGCTGCTGGACAGCATGCTCGGCCTCTGCCACGATACAAGCCTTTCCGTGCGTTTTCTGGAGCGCTCCATCGGCATTGCCGACAAATGGCACGAATGGGGCATCAACATGAAACCCTTCGGCGATGATTATGTATTCATGGGGCATGCCTTCCCCAACCGGCCGCGTATCTTCCTCAAGTATGACGGCCACAACCAGAAGCAGGCACTCACCGCGCAGGCCAAAAAGGCCGGGGCGAAAATTCTCAACCATCATCCCGTGCTGGATCTGCTCCGCAACGCGGACGGTATTACCGGCGCGCTTGCCCTGGACATGAGCGAAAGGGAGCCATCCTATGTCGTCGTCCGCGCGAAAAAGGTCATCCTCGCCACTGGTGCGGCCTCACGGCTCTATCCTCCGGCCGGAACACCGGGGTGGCTGTTCAATACGGCCTTCTGTCCGTCCTGCACGGGCGCGGCGCAGGCCCAGGGCTGGCGTATCGGCGCGAAACTGGTGAACATGGAACTGCCCAACCGTCATGCCGGGCCGAAATATTTTTCCAGGGCGGGCAAGAGTACATGGATCGGTGTGTACCGGTATCCCAACGGCAGGCTGCTCGGACCCTTTGTCACCCGGGCCACGCGGGAGGTGGGCGACATCACCTGCGACGTATGGAACTCCGCCTACACCGATGTTGTCATGAACGGAACCGGCCCGGCCTATATTGACTGTTCCGGCACCAGCCCGGACG